>ERZ795050.61-NODE-61-length-145646-cov-53.087794_pt1 | contig 145646 bp, 141 predicted proteins | sample MGYA00375134_ERZ795050 | MGnify/ENA primary metagenome ERZ795050 (study PRJEB30179, sample SAMN05720221) | activated sludge metagenome | isolation source: Anaerobic digester | place: Japan | collected 2015-05-26 ... | reverse complement strand
CACATGTATACTTTTTCATCTTATGGCCTTTCCTGACCTTCCAGATACATAAAAGGCTGTGCATCCAAATCGTCAGCTATACAAGAAATGAGAATATGCTCATTATTATTTGCCCTATATTCGCTTTTATCTTTATTCATTATTATGAAAAACATAGCGAACAAAAACCATGTTGTCAATGAAATTGCTGGAGAGATTAATTAAAAGCTTTGCAAAGATAATCCTTTTATTTTCGCTGCACCCTTAAAGTAAAAACCATGAAGAACATGGACTGTCTTATCTAAACTCTCTGACCGCCTTTTTTATCCTCTCTAAGCCTTTTTTTATGACATCCATAGATGTGGCAAAGGACAGTCTTATATAGCCCTCCTTGCCGAATTCTGCACCTGGAACAACAGCAGTGTGAAAGTCTTCAAGGAGGATCTCTGTGAGTGTAGCAGATGAGTCTATGGTCTTATCCTTGTATCTCTTGCCCAGAATAGCATTGAAGTTGGGGAAGGCATAGAATGCACCTTTTGGGTTGTAACAGGTGACCCCCTCTATTGACCTCAATTCACTGATAATAAAATCCCTTCTCTTTTTGAACTCATTTACCATAATGGGTATAATGTCCTGGGGGCCGTTCAGCGCTGCTATAGCTGCCATCTGGGAGATAGATGTAGGGTTTGATGTGCTCTGGCTCTGGATATTGGACATGGCCTTTATTACATGGGCAGGACCTGCTGCATAACCTATACGCCATCCTGTCATGGCATAGGTCTTTGAGACGCCATGGCAGATTATTGTCCTATCCTTGAATGATTTATCCAGAGAGGCGATGCTTATATGTCTGTAGTCGTCATAGGTGAGCTTTTCGTATATCTCATCGGATATGATATAGAGATTGTTCTCTACAGCAAGCCTTCCTATCTCTTCGAGGTTTTCTCTGTAGTAAACAGAGCCTGCCGGATTTGACGGATAGTTGAGGATGATGCCCTTTGTCTTACTGTTTATGTATTTTTTCAGTAATGACCCTGTAACCTGGTAGTCTTCTTTTTCCTCGGTCTCTACCAGGATAGGCTTTGCGCCTGTAAGCTCTACCATTGGTGGATAGGATACCCAAAAGGGAACAGGTATGAGCACCTCATCGCCTTCCTGGAATATGGCCTCGAAGAGGTTAAAAAGGGCATGTTTTCCCCCACAGGATATTATTATCTCATCCCTTTTGTATGTAAGCCCATTATCCCTTTTGAATTTCTCTATTACAGCATCCTTTAATGGGTCAATCCCTGCTGCAGGGGTATATCTCGTAAAGTTATCGTTTATGGCCTTGATTGCCGCCTGTTTAATATGTTCAGGGGTATCGAAATCCGGCTCTCCTGCCCCGAACCCTGCTATGTCGAGGCCCTGCGCCTTTAATGCCTTTTCCTTGGCATTGATGGCAAGGGTTGGTGATGGTTTAAGTGCCTCTGCCCTTTTTGATAACATATCTAAACTCCTTAAATTTTATTGTAAAATCCTTATCCTAAATCCGAAAAAACGCCTCTTAGGTAATTATATTAATCATCAAATCCAGCCAAAGTGTCTTGTCAATATTTACTATACCCAATCTTCCATGAAACATCATTAATCCGCCCTGTAAAAAGATTTTTATTGCCTAAATCTCGTGAGGATACTCAATACAATATCCCACATACTGTTGTCAATCAAAATGTTGAGGTGGTTAACAGGCAGGCAGTAAGAGTTTTCCCGGGGCGTAACGGGTGATACAGATGAACCGACGCTGACAAAGCCATCACCATAGCCCTGTCTCCACTCATGTGGTGTGTTTTTTCCTGATATCTTCTCCAGCGAGCCTATGATGTCGAGGGGTCCTTTTTTTATATAGGTCACATTGTTACCATAGATATCAAAATGGGGGATGTGCTTTTCAAGTTGGGTATTTTCGCTACTATTTATCTCCCTTATAACATGGGAGTCTGTGCATAGCTCTACTATGGGGACGAGGAATCTCTTTATAGAGGGTATGGCAAGGCTGATAAATCTTGAATATCTCATCACGATATCTGCAAACCTGCTGCCGTAATGGGGCGTGGAAAGACATATAAGTGCCTTTGGCGCAAGATTATATAACTGTATTGCCCTCCTTGCCACAAGCCCGCCCCTTGAATGGGCAATAATGATAAAATCTTTTAAAGGCAGGGATGATATTATTTCTTTAAGCCCTCCTGCTGCCTCATCTATTGTGCTTTTCTCATCCTGGGTCCAGCTTGCTATGTTGTATCTCCCCTTTATCCTTTCGGCAAAGGGTATTATCTCTTTCTCGTTTTTTAAAAGTGTCCTGAATGATATAAAAAGTACCTTTTCTTCCAGGGGCTCAAACCATACCTTCTCGCTTACACCAAGGCCATGTATGAGAATTATCCAGGTTTTATTGTCTGATTCGTGGAGTATCATCTATTCGGACAGGTCATCCCTCTTACTTGGCAGGGCTGAGGCAGTGACCTTCATGATATTCTCTGTATCTTCTGTTACCTTGAATCTATTGTCTATCCTGTGACCTATTATCCAGATTATGTCATTATCTGAGAGGAGAAAGGGTATTTTTCTCCTGCTATCAAGGGGTATCTTTCTGGAGATAAAAAAGTCCTTGACCTTAACCATATCGTCCATGCCCAGGGGCATAAATCGGTCACCCTCCAAAAAGCATCTCACCGAGAGCCTGCCTATCCGGTCCCTGTCAAAGAATGCAATATTCTCAGAAAGCCTTGCCTCTATTGGTTTTGTAAAGGGCATTATCTCTTTTTTCAGATAGGTCTCCACCTCCAGGACAAGCCCGAAAGGCTCAAGGATATTTATACCGTCGTGGATATCAATGACACCATCGAACCTCATGGAAGGTGGTTTTTTTGTAAAGACAAGTTTGTTGTAAATCTTTTTAATCTTGAGCCCCCCTGGGAGGCTCAATGTAAGGTTAGGCCTCCTGGAATGGATAATCTTATCAACAAGTTGCATATGCTGTCTCAATGGTATAAACCCTTGTTCCATGCTGTTTATGATTTCACTTAAGACCCTGTATCTTGTCTCGCTATCCTGTGTCATAAAACTGTCTATGGCAACCCACATGTCATCCTTGTCTGAAAACAGATTTTCCTCTAAAAAAGAGGAGACTCTTTCGTGGAATACCCTATCTATCTCTGTTATATCATTTAGGAGCAGATATACCTTTTCTTTAAAGGCAGGGTTCAATCCCTCCATCAAAGGGATAATATTCTTTCTTATATAGTTTCTCTCATAGTATGTCTTTTCATTGGATGAATCCTCTACATGGGGGATGGAGTTTTTTTCTGCATATCCCTCTATCTCAGAGCGGTATGTGTATAAAAGGGGACGGATAATCCTGTCCCTTGCCATGGGGATGGATGATAGGCCCCTAAGACCACTTCCCTTTATAAGCCTGAGGAGAAAGGTCTCTATCTGGTCATCGAGATTGTGGGCAATGGCTATCCTGTTGTATCCATATCTCTGTGCTGTCTCGTTAAAAAAGGCATATCTTATGTCTCTTGCCCCGTGTTGTATGGAGAGGTTCTTTTCCCTTGAGTATGCCTGGACATCAAATCTACCTGAATAGAAAGGGATATGCCATCTATCGGCCAATCCCTTTACAAATGTCTCATCTCTATCAGACTCACTGCCCCTCAACTGGTGGTTCACATGGGCAATAGCAACATTAAAACCCTTTTTTTCAGATATTTTAAGGAGGATATGGAGCAAGACAACGGAGTCTATGCCCCCTGATACACCAACCAGGACATTATCCCCCTCATTGATGAGTCTATGCTCTTTAATGACCTTTTCAATCTTATAGAGCAGGTCCATAATATATGCCTGCCTGGTGTTGCAGCGATGGGAGGGCAGTCAAAATCCCCATTAATCTCATGAGAACCATTTCATATTAATGGGAACATGATGAGCAGCTTGAGGAGCCGCAGGTTGAGCAAGAGCCCCCTGCCCCTGAGGAGGAGGGCTTAAATTTATAGCCTATGGAGAAACCAAAGGAGGACATCTTCTTTGTAGGGTTGTCTGCACCACAGCGGGGGCAATTCTGTTTTTCATCCCTGAAGACAAGGGCCTCAAACTCATTCCCACACCTCTCGCACACATACTCATATATAGGCATAAAATTGTCTCCTTTCTCTATTTTTTTCTCTTCAATTCCTTTGTTATGTCGGACATGAGGTTATTTAATCTCTCCCTGTAATGGGATACATCCTCGTCCATATCCTTTATATCTATAGATAATGCGTTTTTTGCAAAATTCAATGCCTTCATGAACCTATTTTTGAAAAAAAAGTGAAAGGCCGATGAATATAGATAGAAAAATTCTGCTTTTGTGTTACCTTTGTTCATATACAGTATCTTTTTCAAGAGCTGCCTTGATATGTCATAGTATTCGCTTTCAAGGTAGCTTTTTGCAGCCTTCTGTATTAAGAGCTCCCTCCCGTCTTTATATAACTCGTTCAAAAGCCTTGAATACCCCTTCTTTCCATAGATAGTTATCAGGTCCTTTTGATTTTCTAATATAAAACGGGGCATGAGGTAGCTGTCTTTGTATAGCTTGATGAGGTCTTTGAGCTGTGACACAAGCTCCCTTAGGAGTTTTTTTATCTCTTTTATACCTTCGTTTAGTCTCTTTTCTGCCTTTTTTGTAAGTAGATTTATCTCCTGGAGTATCTTTTTCTCTGTGTCTGTAAATTCAGCCATCTCCCTGATATAATTAGGCCTGTAGTATTCAATCTGATAGAGGTTTTCTCTGAACTTCATGGCCTCGTGGAATATGTAGCCTACGGTCATGTCATAGAGCTTCTCCTTGTAGGTGGCCTCATCAGACCTCCTATACAGGGTATGACACATCTCCTTTAGCTTGTAAAGGCAACTCCTCCCCCTGTCATCAACAAAGTCCTCTATGTATGAAAAACACAGCTCACCCCTTCTGAAGAGTGTCTTGCACTCCATACACTTCTTATAGACGCAGATAGACTCCCTAATTAGGTCTATCTTGCTCTTCTCCTCGTTTATCCTCTTGGTCTCCACCTTTATCACCATTGATTAACTGTCTCAACTCCTCTCCGTCTATGGATTCCTTTTCCAGGAGTGTCTGGGCTACTTTTTCAAGGAGTTCCTTGTTGTCGCTCAATATCTTCTTCACCTTTTTGTATGACTCGTCTATTATGGATTTTACCTCGTTATCTATCTCCCTTGCTGTCTCCTCACTGTAGTCCTTACCCCCAAAGGAAGGGGCGATGTCGAGAAATAGAGGTTTTCTGTCCTTTTCAAAGGTTACGTAACCCAGTTTTTCGCTCATCCCGTATTCCTTGACCATGGACTTGGCTATATCTGTGGCCCTGAACAGGTCATTGTGGGCGCCTGTGGATATCTCCCCGAATTTTATCTCCTCTGCCACCCTGCCTCCAAGGAGTACGCAGAGCCTGTCGAGGAGTTCCTTTTTTGTCATGAGATAGCGGTCTTCAGTGGGCAACTGCATGGTATAACCCAGTGCAGCTATACCCCTCGGGATTATGGAGATCTTGTGTACAGGGTCTGTTGTCTCGAGAAACTCGGCCATCAGTGCATGACCTGTCTCGTGATAGGCCACAATCTCCTTCTCTTTTCTGCTCATGACCCTCTTTTTCTTCTCAAGGCCTGCAACCACCCTGTCTATTGCCTCCTCAAAATCCTCCATGGTTACAGACTGTTTATTCTTTCTCGCTGCGAGTAAGGCTGCCTCATTGACAAGGTTTGCCAGATCTGCGCCGACAAACCCCGGCGTCCTGGCTGCCACAACCTTTAAATCCACATCCTTTGCCACCTTTACACCCTTTATGTGGACCTGGAGTATCTCCTCCCTGCCCTTTATATCCGGCCTGTCTACGAGTATGTGCCTGTCAAACCTGCCTGGCCTGAGCAGTGCCGGGTCAAGTATCTCCGGCCTGTTGGTTGCGCCCATTATTATTACACCTGTCTTTGTATCAAAACCATCCATCTCTGAGAGGAGCTGATTTAGGGTCTGCTCTCTCTCGTCGTGGGATGATAGGGGATTCATGCCCCTTGCCTTTCCAAGGGCATCGAGTTCATCGATAAAAATAATGCACGGTGCCTTCTGCTGGGCCTGGCTAAAGAGGTCTCTCACCCTTGATGCACCTACACCCACAAACATCTCTACAAAATCAGAGCCGCTCATGCTGAAAAATGGCACCTTTGCCTCGCCTGCCACTGCCTTTGCAAGGAGTGTCTTTCCTGTCCCAGGGGGGCCAACAAGGAGTATCCCCTTTGGTATCTTTCCACCTATGTTTAAGAATTTATTGGGATTTCTGAGGTATTCTATTATCTCTTTTAGCTCCTCCTTTGCCTCATCAACACCGGCCACATCATCAAAGGTAATGCTTATCTCATCCTCTCCGTAAATCTTCCCCCTGCTTTTCCCGAAATTCAATACACTGGATGGGGCACCACCCATCCTCCTCATAAGTAGATTCCATATGAGTATAATGATGGCAAAGGGCAGGACCCAGGATATAATTGCCTTTATAATCTTGTTTTCGTAGTAACCTGTGTATTTAATCTTGTTCTCCTGGAGTTGTCTTACAAGGTCAGGGTCTTCAACCCTGCTGGTTAGAAACCTTGTCTTTTTTCCCCCTTCAAGGGCAAGGCTCCCCTGTATAGTCTCTGTATCTATGACAAGGTCGCTTATCTTCCCTGTGGGTATCATCTCCTTAAATTCACTGTATGGGATGGTCTTGACCTCTGCCTTGAAGATATAGCTGTTGATAATGACTATGGCAATAAAGCCGAGGACAAAATAGAGGAATGTAAAACTCTTGGTCTTTTTATCTTTTAGCTTGTTTTTCTCTTTTAGCTCGAGGAAGACGCTCTTGGTCTTTTTTCTCTCATTTTTATTGGTCTTTTTCCTTGGCATCTTCTAATTCTATCAGAAACTACCTGTTTTTTAAATATGATTTTAATGATTTGTGTCAAAGCCTTTTATTTCAGGCTGAAATCTACCCTGCTGTCCTTGACCTTGTCCTTTTTTTCAGGGGTAAGGGTCTTTGGCTCTATTATGAATACCCTGTCCACAGTTACCTTTCCTGTTTTGAGGAGCATCTCTTTGACATATGCTGCCCTCTGATTGGCGAGTGTCCTCAGATCCTCGTCCTTTATCTCTATATGGGTGTATATCAGTTTCTCCATCTCCGGAGAAGGTAGGGCCTTGGTAAGCCCTATGGCTGTTTTTGGTTTGGCAAATTTTTCTGCATCATATGCCATCTTGAGATACCTGTCATATTCCTTTGGTTCTATCTTGATATCATCCACAGGGACTGCCTTCTGTCCCTGTTTAATCATATCGTTGAGTTTCTGCACCTTCAGCTTTTTCATGAATGCAGCCTTTTTCAGGCCTTCCCTGTCCTTATCCATATCTACATGGCCCTGTATATCGAGTTTTAGAGATGGCCTCTCATATAAGGCCTTGGCGAGGTTTTCAATCTTTTTTATATTCTGTTCATTGACCTTGTAGTCACCGTAGTCGAACTCTAAAAAGCTTATCTCTTCTCCCCCGCCAAATAGTGAACCAAGGAGTGCAAACGGTGCAGTTGCTGCCTTGGTGAGGAGATTTACAATAACCTGGAGGACTATCCTCCATACGCTGAACTTGGGGTCATCGAGGCTGCCGGAGACAGGTATATCGAGCTTTATCTGGCCGTTTCTGTCCTTGAGGAGGGCTATGGCGAGTCTCACAGGTAATTTTGTGGCCACAGGGCTATCAACAGGTTCACCGAGGGTTAATTGGTCTATAAATATTACATTCTGGGAATCAAGCTGCCTTTTTGCAATAAGATACTTAAGGTCTATGGATAGCTTGCCCTTCTCCACCTTGTAACCTATGTATTTCCCTGAATATGGTGTCATGGGGCTTAAATCAAGGCTGTTGAATCTTGCAAATAGGTCTACAAGGAGGTTTTCTTTGGCAGGATTTATCTTCCCTGCTATCTCAAGGGGGACAAACTGGTTGATCTTGCCCCTTAGGTTTACCTCTGCAAGCTGATTTTTACTGAGGGCTATACCTGATACCTTGCCACCTATCTCTGTGAGGCTTGCTGTGTAGGTTGGTTTTATAGCCTTGTCTGTAAACTCTATTGTCCCTCCCTGGAGTGTTATATTACCTATCTTTATATCCTTTTCAGGCTCTTTTGGCTTTTTCTCAGGGGGTGCAGGGGATTTTTGCTCTGCCTGTGCCTGTTTTTCCTTTGCCTTTTCCTCTTCCACCATTATCTTCTGGAGATTCAATGTGCCATCGGGGTTCACCGTGACCCTTGCAAAAAAGTCAGCAAGGGAGATGCCGTCGATATGGATGAAGAAGGGGTCAGAGCCAAAGTTTAGATTGTTTATGGCAAAGGCCTTCCAATTAAGAAGAGGTTCGGCATGTGCCTTATCTATGGTGGCAAGATTAGCTACCAGTATCTTGCCGCTATACTTTACTGACATACCCTTTTTCTCCGGTATGGCAAGATTGAACTTTCCAGAGGTGGAGAACGCACCATCTGTGATGTTGATATTAACCTTATCTGTAAAATAGGGCTGAAGGGTATTTATATGGATATTTTTTATGTCTACGGAAAGATCAGCAAATAAAGGGTTTATACTAAATGGGCCTTTTACGGTTATGCCTCCGTTTTTATCAAAGAGAAAGGACAGGGAGAGTCTGGATAGATTATTTTTCTCAAGGGAGATATTCTCTGCCCTGAGACCCAGATTATTTATAATTATATTAACAGGTTGTGATGTGGTGAGGTCATTGAAGGATAACTTCCCCTTTTCAACCATGACCTCATTCAGGCTTAATGCAAACTTTCTTTCCGCCTCTTTCTTCACCTCTTTTCTTTCTTCTTTTCTTTCTTCACCCTTCTTTTTCGCTGCTGCCTTTTTTTCTTCAATCAATTTCTGGAGATTCAGCACCCCTTCTCTATCTCTCTCTAAAGATACCTCCGGTGAGCTGATCAATACCCTTGAGACCTCCAGGGTCTTTTGGATAGGCTCAAGGGATTTTATATCTATCTCTGTAGAAGGCAGCCTGAATATGAGTCTTTTATGCAGGTCATCCCCGGCAAGTTTTCTTATTTTTATGGACCCGCTGATGACAATGGAGGGTGGTTTGTCTTTATATTCAACGAAAGATACCTTGGAGGCAATATCCAGACTCCCGGAAAGGAGTTTAAAGTTCATCTTTGCAGGGATATAGGCCAGATACTTGGGTATGTCTAAATCCTGGATGTCAATATTAATATACGCCTCACGGGGTTCAGCAAAGGGTTTTACATCACCCTGAATAACATACATATCATCGTTGATAGTGGCAGAGAAATAGGGCTGAATAAATGTCTTGGTGTAATGGGCGAGATTGGAGATAAAGGGTATCTTTATGTTCATATCCCTTATGGTGTGCCTCGTATCAGCAGGGCCATCAAAGAAATCTATGCTGCCGTCCATAAGGGATATATTGTTCAATGAAAAATAGAAAGGCTTTTTCTCTGTCTTTTCAGGCTTCTTTTCTCCATCTGTCTTTTTGTCCCCCAATGCCATAAGGTCAGAAAAATTATACGTCCCATCCTTGTTTCGCATAATGTTTATATAGGGCTTTTTTAACCTTACCTCCTCCAGTATCAGTGCCCTTTTAAATATGGATGAGGCCCCAGCATCTACAAATAGTTCATCTAGGGAGAACATGGTATCGGTTTTTCCCATTTCTTTTATGTTGATGCCCGATATCTTTATGGTAAGGGCAAAGGGGTTGACCTGAATTTTTGCTATGGATACATCTCTTTTCAGGGTCTTAGATATGTTTTTTATGAGAAGGTTTTTAAGTATCGGTGGTGCAGCGAAAAAGCCAAACAATGTAAAGGCCAATACGAGGCAGCATAATATTAAGAAGATTTTTATAAAGAGCCTCTTTTTCTTAACCATAATACCCACCCACTGGGTTATTTGAAACCCTATCTTAAAACCATTATGCAATATGGATTTTATTATGTCAAGATGAGACCTTGAAAAAAAGTCTCAGGTTATCAAAAATTGGTTGGACTTATCGTTAAGATGAAACTCCACCCCCACCACCTTCATTTGTCTTTCCGCTTTTCCATCCTGTTCTTCCTTCAAACCTGCTAAGATGTTATGCTAAATATTTTTTAGCAAGTTTAAGGGGGATAAAAACAAAAGATTGACATGGGCATAGTGTTTGTATTATAAAAAATAAAATAAGGGCGGGAATAACTCAGCGGTAGAGTGCAACCTTGCCAAGGTTGAAGTCGCGGGTTCAAATCCCGTTTCCCGCTCCATAAAAAGATCAGTGAAAAGTAATCAGTGAAAAGTAAAAAATGGGGCTTAAAGACCTTTTTTCACAATAATACTGTTCACTAAATATCTTATTATGGATTTCTGATGGCGGCATAGCCAAGTGGTAAGGCAGCGGTCTGCAAAACCGTTATTCTCCGGTTCAAATCCGGATGCCGCCTCCATTTATTCTATAACAAAATCCCAGGCAGTATCGTTAATCCATAGGGAGAAATAGCCCCTGCTGAAAAGGCCCTTTGGTCTTACAGTGTAGAGGTTCTCAGTCTTTTGTTTCTTGACAATTATTTCAATATCTTTGCCAAAGACAAACCGAGGTTTTCCCAGCGCTGATGCCTGATAAAACAACATAGGGTTAAAGGTCAGGACGTCCATATCGTATTGTCCGTAGATTATAAAATACTGTATATCCTTAAGGGCAAAGGTCTGTGGATTATTGGATTCCACAAAGATTAGACCGCCTTCATCAAAGACAATATTAGGAATCAACCTCACAAGACTGCTTTTGGTTTTAATATATACACCGTATTCCTTTGGTCTCTGCACCTTCTCATCCTTAGCATAGACCTCGTATCCTGTTATGGAGATGAACGAGACAAGTAATAAAAAAGCCAAAAAAATTTTTATCCTAACCATATGCCTCTCCCATAAATACTTTTTATTGGATAAGGGTTAAAAAAACCTTCCTTTCCCTTGGGCCGTCAAATTCCATGAGAAATATACCCTGCCATTGTCCCAGCATGGGTTTGCCTTCAGAGAAGGGTATCATGAGGGAACACCCTGTAAGGGTGGATTTTATATGGGCATCAGAGTTGCCCTCCATATGTCTGTATGGATGGTTTCTGGGTGCCAGTCGTTCGAGTCCTTCTATTATGTCCCTCATTACATTAGGGTCTGCATCCTCATTGATAACAAGCCCGCAGGTAGTGTGGGGTGTATATACATTGAGTATCCTCCCGTCTTTCCCCCTTACAGCCTTCAAGACCTCATCCGTTATATCCTTTGCCTCTACCTTACTTGTTGTCTTCACCTTTATGATATTAAACATATTAGCTGCCTTTCTGTTTATTTCTTTTTCTGTATTCCTCAATGGCTGCCCTCAATGCATCTTCGGCAAGGACTGAGCAGTGCTGCTTTGCTGGTGGAAGCCCGCCTAAGGCCTCTGAGACCTGCTGGTTTGTTATCTTAAGGGCCTCTTCTATGGTCTTGCCTTTCACCAGTTCAGTGGTCATGCTACTGGATGCTATTGCTGCACCACAGCCAAAGGTCTTGAATTTTACATCAACTATCCTGTTATCCTCTATCTTCAGATATATCTTCATGGTGTCGCCGCAGATATTGTTCCCCACCTCAGCCACTGCATCCGGGTTTTCTATCTCTCCCATGTTTCTTGGATTCATAAAATGGTCCATAACCGTCTCATTATAAGGACCCCTTGTCATTATAACCTCCATTATTCATAGATTTTTAATCCCATAACCATATAAAATGTATTTATGCAACAGAATCTATCTTTATAACCTCATATGTCCTCTGGCCGCCAGGGGCTGAAAACACCACCTCATCACCCACTGATTTACCCATCAATGCCCTGCCAAGGGGAGATGTAATGGATATCTTTGCCTGCTCTATATCTGATTCATAAGGGCCAACCACTGTATAGACAACCTCTTCGTCTGTATCGAGGTTTAAAAGCGTTACAACGCAGCCAAATTCTATGGTTGTGAAGCCAGACCTCTTTACATCGATAATCTCGGAGTTTTTTATCATCTCCTCTATCTCGGCAATCTTTTTCTGTAGAAACTGGTATTCCTCCTTTGCAGCATCATACTCTGCATTCTCAGATAGGTCACCATGGCCCCTTGCCTCTTCTATGGCCTTGATAATCTTGGGCCTTTTGATATTCAACAGATATTCCCTCTCTCTTTTCAGGCTTTCATAACCATCTCTTGTAATAGGTACCTTCATCTTATACCCCAAAAATTTTATTGTGGTAAATTACAATGTCTGTCTTCTACAGGACATAGAATTATAATCCCATTAGATACAACTAATCAAGGTTTACCCATTCCCCTATGCTGTTAAGGGGCATAATGGCCCTCATTATCTTTTTTCTCGAGCTCAGGAAACGGGCCTTCATACCTCTTAGCCAATCCCTGTGTAAAAACATATGCTCCGGGGGACCTATAACACCGCCTTCTTTTATTTTTATCCGCCTGCCATTTTCATCGATCCTGAATCTCCCATGACACAGTGTGCATATGAAATAATCCTTTTTCATACGGACGATCTCGGAGCTACAGAATGGGCATCCGTATGTATTGATGGCTTTCTTTTCAGAAAATATAATATCTGCAAGCTGTTTTGCCTTTTTCCTGTAAACTTCACTAAAAAATACCTCCCCGGGCAAAGCAGCCTTTATGTTGACACTGGCCTTTATATCCAGTCCAAGGAATGTAGCTAAAACCATAAGGGCCTGGGGAGATACCCCAATCCTGTCTCTAATACCATAGATATTTATGAGTATACATGGTTTGCCGTATGTCCTCTCGAGGTATCTATAAAAGAGGAAGCCCCTGTCGAGGATACGTTTGAAGATGCTGTGGGCACCAAAATAATATACAGGTGTAGCAATAATTATGCCATCGGCCCTGACAATATGCTCTATCAGCCTCTCCAGGTGGTCTTTGTGTGGGCATGGGCTGTCCATTATGCAGCTATAGCATGCATTGCATGGCATGATATTTAGCCCAGGGAGCCTTATCAGCTCCAGCCTGTGTTCAAAATCCATATATGTGGTTATCTCTTTTATGTAGACCTCACAGTTGCCGTATCTCCTTGGCGAGCCTACCAGGCCCAGTATGAGCTTTGACATGGGCTTATTATAACAGATTTAATGATTTGAAACAGCTTAAAAAGATTCCATTGCAATAAAAGGCAAAATTAGGTTAAAAAAGCCATAACACATGGATAAGAAGATATTTTCATGGTGTCTATTTGATTTTGCCAACTCAAGCTACTCTGCTGTTATTGCTGCCACAATCTTCCCTGTCTACTATGCAAACTATGTTGTCGGTAATCTCAAAGGAGAGGGAGACCTGTGGTGGGGTAGGGCAATAGCTGTGAGCATGGCCCTGGTAGCCCTGACCTCCCCTTTTCTCGGGGGTATGGCAGACTATGGGGGGATGAGAAAGAGGATGATGTTTTTGTTTACCTTGGTCTCTGTAGCCTCTATAGCATCCTTTGCCCTCCTTGAAAAAGGTATGGTCATACCAGGTTTTATCATGATTATCCTGGCTAATACAGGCATGGAGGGAGGGCTTGTATTCTATAATGCCTTTTTGCCTGAGATAGCTGAGAAAGACCGTCAGGGCAGGGTATCTGCATGGGGCTTTGGGATTGGCTATGGTGGTTCTATCCTGTCCCTTATCCTTGCCATTATTTTATTAAAAAATGCCTCTATAGAGTTTGTATGGATAATGGTGGCCCTATTTTTCGGGGTCTTTTCTGTCCCTGCCTTTTTGTATCTCCCTGAAGAAAGGATAAGGCAAAAATCTCTGACAGATGCGGCAAGGTCAGGTTTTATAGCCACCTTCAGACACCTTAGCTCCATTTGTAGCGAAAGAAACAAGAGGAGATTTCTCATAGCTTATCTAATCTATGAAGACGGTGTAAACACAGTAATAGTCTTCTCGAGTATCTTTGCCGCTACAACCCTGGGGTTTAAACCAGATGAGCTTATATATATGTATCTTATAGTCCAGGCAACGGCACTGGTTGGTGCATTCATAATGGCCTCAAGGATTGATTTATGGGGCCCGAAAAAGGTGGTTATCATTACCCTCTGCCTATGGATTGCAGTAACCATAACAGCCTATTTCATAAATTCAAAGCCTCTTTTTATAGTGCTGGCATCCTTTGCAGGTCTTGGTCTTGGCACACTCCAGGCAGCCACCAGGGCACTATATGCCGGTTTTATACCAAAAGGGGAGGAGGCCAGGTATTTTGGTGTATTTAACCTCGTGGGGAAGTCATCGGCCATCTTAGGCCCCCTTATGTTTGGATGGCTCTCCTTTTTGTTCAACAGCCAGAGGCCTGCTATAATATCTGTTGCCCTGTTTTTTATCACAGGCCTTGCCATTGTCTCTACAGTTAAGGACACCAGGGTTAAGCAAAATCCTTGAAAAACACCTTTTTATTTCATATATTGAGATAGCAAGCACAAGGAAAAACAAAGGGGGTTTTCGTATGGCCATAATGGATGATATAAAGAAGAGGACAGAAGAGGGGCTCAAGACCCTGAAGGAGACTGCCCAGGATCTTGCCTTTAATGTGGAAAAACAGGCAAAGATAGGAAAGAGAAAGTATCTGGATATAACAAAGTTACAGAGGAATATACAGAGGTTATATACAGAGATAGGCGAATATGTCTACGACCAATTCACATCAGGGAGGACCCCGACAATAGATAGCCCCTTTCTCAAGGAGAGGGTAAGTGCAATTACAAGATTGTCTATAGAGATAAAAGAGATAGAAGAAGAGATTGAGGAGATTAAAAAGACAAATCCCCCAAAACATACAGAGGATTAAGGGCATACCCTTTTTTCTCAGTATAGTTTTTTTTATTTTTATTCTGCCCCCACCATCTTTTGGTTATGAGAGGGTTATATCCCTCTCGCCACAGATTACAGAGTCTATCTTTCTTTTAGGGGCAGATGGATACCTCATAGCAGATACTATATTCTGCAAAAGGCCTGCCGGAGCTCATAGAAAGATAAAGATAGGGACACCTCTAAGGCCTGACATAGAAAAGATTGTCTCTCTGATGCCAGATATGGTTCTGGGCTCGAAGGAGGGAAATCCATTCTGGCTCATGGAGAGGCTCAAGAGACTGGGCATTAATACCCATTATTTTAAAAGACCCAGGGATTTTAAAGAGCTGTCAGACAATTTCCTTGTCCTCGGGAGGATGCTCCAGAGGGGAGATAAGGCCATGGAGATAATAAAAAAGGCTGGAAGAGGTCTTGAAAGGCAAAATAGTCATCCACCATTCAAGGTCCTATGGCAGGTCGGTTCAGATCCTTTTATAGCAGCTACAAATACGAGTTTTGTCAATGATATAATCAGATATGGAGGGGGTATAAACATAATAGAGACAGGGGCACCCTATTCAAGGATAAACATAGAGGAGGTTGTAAAGAAAAGACCTGATGTTATAGTGCTCATGGATATGGGATATAATATCGAAGGGGAGATAAACAGGTGGAGGGTTCTTCTTGGAGACCCTGAGTTTCTCATAATCGACCCATATGTAGCATCAAGCCCAACACCTTTAACATTTGTTGAGGCAGTAGAGAAGCTCAGGGTAAAGGGCGCATCCTTAGGTAAAAGAAGAAAATAGGCCATAATAGAGGCAAATACAGGCATTGAAAATTATGGAGATTTCTCAGACATATTCAATATCCACGAGCTTTCCCATCTTCTGCAGTTTATCGGAAAACAGCCTGACTATAACCTCCCTGGGGAATATGCCCATCTGCCTGAATACAAGGCTTTTGTGGGCACGGTTGGTTGCAGTACCTACTATGAAATTTATTATATCTGATTCATGGAATAGTCTGGCCAGGTCAGAGACAGAATTGCCTGTGCCGAGTTTATTAATATCCACATCGAGGATGTTGTAAACCTGATTGAGGGTTATTGCCCCCTCTGTTGCATAGTCGATACCTTCCAGCTCATAAGATGGCGGTCTGTGATAACCCTCAGATATGTCCTTGGCCTTTACAGGGGTTTTAAGGACCCTTGAGACCATCTCGACAGTGGTAGAGCCACATACGACCTTTGTCCCCTTCATCTCCATAAACCTCCTCACCACCTTCTCGTCGTCGGTCTTTTTTAATGGGGGACCCGTGAGGATATTTAGGACATTGGATTCCCTGCATAGAAGAAGAAGGCATGTGGTATCATCGCCGTAATTGGACCATGATATATCCTTTACCTTTTCCAGGATCTTATTGGGTATATCAACTATACTTACACCCTGGGCAAGGAGTCCGTCTATGTAGTATGAGGCATTCTGGACACCCCATCCCATGCGATACTGGGAGCCCATCCCTGCCTGGCTTACCCCGTCTGATATGAGGATTATGCCGTCGCCGTATTCAAGGGTGCAGTTAACCTCTGCGATAATCTCAAGACCCATGGGTGTAAATCTCTGCTGGGGCAGATACGTTGCAAAGTGTTTGCTCATTAGTATTGGAGATGGCATCTCATAAGATATGATTGTTGCCTGGCCATTGTTTAAGACCCTGCATACAGTAAATGCGGCAAAGGGGATGTTTGATGTCCTTGCCTCATGGAGGGTATCTACAACCCTGTTACACGCCTCCCTCAGGGTAAACCCCAGGCGTATAAGCTCCATAAGCCTTGATGCATTCATTACAGCAGCTACATGGGCCTTTACACCTGTTCCCATACCGTCTGCCACTATTACTGTTGTTGCCTCTGGCGTCCTGTCAATAACTATGTAATCCCCGCAGACCCCCCCTATCTTCTTTGGGGCCTGTGCAGAGACTAACTCAATATATTTCCGTGTCTCATTTAGCTGGGGTTTCATCGCCTTCGGTGAGACTCATCAATTTTCGCACCAGTTCCTCTCCCCTGGCTGTGCTTTCACCGAGAAACTGGGCAATGGTCTGTGCCATTTTTATCTGGTGCTCCAATAGTTCACTGGCCTGTTCAATGGTCTGTGATTTGATCTCTTTAAGTTTATTCTCGTTTTCCTGCTGGCTTGTTATGTTTATAAATATACCCACAATCTGTTGATCCTGTTTGAGTATATAGAGAAGTTCCCTGCACATGAGGTTATAGTGCTTGTGTGTCCTTACTATGTCAAGACTATCTGCAGCCCCGGTAATGAGTTTTTCAAAAGGGGCGGGGTCCATAAGATAGGATATGTGTCTACCCAGGACAGCGTCGGAGCAGAAGAAAAACTTCTTGAAGGCAGGGTTTACAGCGAGGATATTTAGCTCCTTGTCCAGTATTATAACCCCATTTGGTGTTGTGTTGAATATCTGGTCGGTTCTCCGTTCCGCAAGCCTTCTCATATAAGGTATACACATCTCTGGTTCCGCCATATTCTGCACTACGGCAATGGCTTTTTCACGACAGCTATCATATCCGCATGCCCCACAGTTTAACTGCTGTTGAGGGTCAGACTTACCGGTCTTTTCAAAGACCTGTTCTATCTCCTCTTCGGTAACCTCCTTTATTATGCCCTCTTCTCTTCTGTACTCGCCGTAGAAGAGGTTGCCATCTTCAGGTCGGGGGACAATATGTATATCCTTTGTGTCCTGGTCATATCTTAAGATATCTATCCTCCTGTCAAAGAGGTTTTTTTCTGTCCCCATGCCTGGGCCGTTGATACAGCCCTGATTGCAAAAAAGGGGTTCTATCAATGTGTAAGATGACTCCCCTGGGAGACTATCCAGTAAGGCCTTTATATTGGCCATGCCATCCACCCTGATAAGCTGAGGGTTAAATCCATCGTCATTGAGCCCGGCTGTCTTTATCATTCCCCCAGGAAGAGGGTAGAGCTGTGCCATGTGTGCTGGCCTTTCATCAAAATTGCTCTCCTCGCAGTTGGCAAGGCTTATCCCCTTCTGGTTCAACCACATCATAAGTTCCTTGAATGTAAGGACACAGTCAACAGTGCCTTTGTTTTGAGGCCGGAGGAGCTCTGTCTTCTTTGCCACACAGGGGCCTATAAATATTACCCTAACATCTGGGCCGAGTTTTTCTTTTAGCATCCTTGCATGGGCTACCATGGGTGAGACAATAGGGATAAGTAGGTCTACAAGCTCTGGTCTGTATTTCTCTATATAATTTACAATGGCAGGACATGCTGTGCCTATATAGGGCCTGCTGCCGTCCCTTTTTAGCACCTCCATGGTATGGTAAGAGACCTGATATGCACCGTGGGATGTCTGTCCGATATAACGGAAACCCAGCGCCCTAAGTGCAGAGGCAAGTCGATCCCTCTGCCATTTACTTAATACCGCTGCAAAGGATGGGGCTATGCTTGCTACTACCTGTTTTCCTGTTTCTATGAGTCTCTGGGCTACATCGATATCGTGGCGGAATGATTTGGCCTGTTGTGGACACTCCCTTATGCATGTCCCACAGGCGATGCAACGTCTTTCATCTACATATGCCTGCCCCCTCTCCATCCTTATGGCCTTAACAGGGCAGGCCCTTAGGCACCTGTAACAGTCCCTGCATCGGGCGGTCAGGGTAAATACAATCTGCCTTGTCACAGAATCATACATATACCTCCACCTCTTTCTCTATGGCCTCTGTAGCCTTTTCTATTGTGCACTGTTCTATCACCCTGTCCCCAACCCTTATAACAGGACCCCTGTCACAGGCCTCAAAACAGAACGAGGCACTCACATTCACCCTATTTTTTAAACCATTTCTGCTTATATAATCAAGGACACCCCTCAAGATTTTTTGAGAACCCTTTATAAAACATCCTGTCCCGAAACATACATTTATCTCCAGGCCTTCAGCCTTATCAGAGTAACTGAGATACATATCTTCATCAGTAATCCTCTTCCTGGATTTATAGTGGGTATGGAGTAGCTCGTGGGCCTTGGGGCTACCCACATCACCGAGAAAGCTATTGTATAGCTCTGAGATATAAGGGTTGTCCTGAGACTTATGGAGCTCAAGCATCCTGTCGTTTTCATAGAGGCCCTTTGTCCTCTTCTGACGTATAGAGATGTCCGTATATACAGGCTGGCCTGCACCACCAATACAACCCCCCGGACATGCCATGACCTCTATGAAATCATATTGACCGTTTCCAGATTTTATATCCTCAAGGACCTTGCGGGCATTTCCGAGACCGCTCACGATGGCCATGGAGAACTCTCTACCTGCGAGGGAGAATTTAATCTCCCTTATACCGTTGTCTCCTCGGACACCCTTGAATTCATAGTTCTCCCGCCTTTCTCCTGTAAGTTTTTCCGTCACATATCTCAATACAGCCTCGCTCACACCACCGGAATTACCGAATATAACACCTGCGCCTGTTTTAAAGCCAAAGGGGAGATTGAATGACTCAGGCCCAAGCTCGTTAAAATGGAGCCCTGTCTCCTCAATCATCCTCCCCAGTTCCTGGGTAGTAAGGACATAATCTACATCCCTTATACCATCTCGGGAGAACTCGGGCCTTCTTGCCTCAAATTTCTTTGCAGTGCAAGGCATAATGGATACAACCACTATATCCTCTATCTTTACACCGAGCTGGACCGATAGGATCTCCTTTGCCAGGGCACCAAACATCTGCTGTGGTGAGCGACAGGTGGATAGATTATGGACGAATTCAGGGTAATACTGTTCAATGAATTTGACCCAGGCAGGACAGCAGGATGTAAACTGGGGGATATTTTCTTTGTTCTGGATACGCCGTATGAACTCATTGCTCTCCTCGATAACAGTGAGGTCAGCAGTAAAAGACGTATCAAAGACCTTACTAAACCCTATTGCCCTTAAGGCTGCTGCAATCTGACCTGTTGTTATCTTACCGGGTTCAAGGCCAAACATCTCGCCTATAGCAACCCTTACTGCCGGTGCAATCTGGGCAATAACCACCTTATCTGGATTGTGGATTGCCCTCCATACATCATCCACCTCTGATTTAGGGGTCAATGCCCCGGTAGGGCAGATTCGGGCGCACTGCCCGCAGTTGACGCACTCTACCTTGTCCAGGTCTTTTCCAAAGCTGGGTATCACCACTGTCTGGGCACCCCTGTAGGCAAAATCAATGGCACCAACGGTCTGAACCTCTGAACATATCCGGACACAGTCACCGCAGAGCACACATTTATTCGGGTCACGAACCAGGGAAGGGGATGATTCATCAATAGGGAGGTCTCTGCTCTGATTTTTGAAGCGGATTTTGGTTATACCCAGCCTCCTGGCAAGGGCCTGGAGCTGGCATGTGGCGCTCTTCTGGCATGTAGGGCAGTTCTGGCTGTGATTGGCAAGGAGCAGTTCCACGATGATCTTCCTCATCTTCCTTATCTCCTCTGTGTTGGTCTTGACCTTCATATTGGGAGAAGGGGGTGTCGAACATGCAGGGACAAGCCCCATGCCCTCTACATCGACCATACAGAGTCTGCATGCACCGTAGACACTCAGCTCAGAGTGATAACAGAATGTGGGCAGGTCCACACCGGCCTTTCTTATAAGCTCCAGGAGGTTTTGCTCCCTTTCAATGGGTATGTCTTTGTTGTCTATTGTGATGAAGGTATCTTCGTTCATATCTTCTCTCCTTTTATGGCTTCAAATGCACAACTCTCAATACATGCACCGCATCTAATACAGAGAAGGGGGTCTATCCTGTGGGGTTTTTTCCTCTGGCCTGTTATGGCACCTACAGGACACTTGTTGGCACAGAGGGTGCACCCCTTACACAGTTCCTGGTCGATGGTGAATTTTGTAAGGGCCTTGCACTTTCCAGTGGGACAATACTTATACTTCACATGGGCCTCATATTCTTCTCGGAAATTCTTTAGTGTAGACAGTACAGGATTTGGTGCTGTCTTGCCAAGACCGCATAGGGAACCCTTCTGCACTGCCACTGCAAGGTCCTCAAGGAGTTCAAGGGTATCCTCCGTTGCCCTCCCCTCCATTATATCGTCGAGGATTGCGAGCATCTGTTTTGTGCCCTCCCTGCACAGGACGCATTTTCCACATGATTCACTCTGGGTAAACTGCATAAAGAAACGGGCTACACTGACCATACAGGTATTCTTGTTCATAATGACAAGACCACCTGACCCTACCATGGCACCCACTTTTTTGAGCGAATCAAAATCAATGGGGAGGTCAAGGTGCTCTGTGGTAAGACAACCACCTGAGGGACCACCGATCTGGGCTGCCTTGAACCCGTCTGAAATGGCCTTGCCGTCATCCCCGGTTATCCCGCCTGCAACACCATAGATAATCTCACGCAATGTAACACCAAGGGGCATCTCAATGAGCCCTGTATTCAATACATGGCCTGTTATGGCAAATGTCTTTGTCCCCGGTGATGTATCCGTACCCATCTGGCGGAATCTCTCTACACCTTCACCTATGATAAGGGGGATTGTGGAAAGGGTCTCTACATTATTGATGATGGTCGGCCTCCCCCATAGTCCGCTTTCAGCAGGGAAGGGTGGTTTTGGGGATGGCATACCCCTTTTCCCTTCAATGGATGCGATGAGTGCTGTCTCTTCTCCGCATACAAATGCCCCTGCGCCCTCCATAACCTGGAGGTTGAATGTATGCTCTGACCCGAGTATGCGTTTTCCAAGGATTCCAAGGTCATAGGCATCCTTTATAGCCTTTCTGATCCTCTTTACTGCCAGGGGATACTCGGCACGGACATAGACATAGCCTTCATCGGCACCTATGGCCCAGGAGGCAATAATCATCCCCTCTATGACACTATGGGGGTTGCCCTCCATAACACCCATGTCCATAAACGCACCGGGGTCACCCTCATCGCCGTTACATATTACGTATTTCTTTTCATTTATCTGGAGCCTTGCAGTATCCCATTTTTTACCGGTAGGGAAGCCCCCGCCTCCCCTCCCCCGGATACCTGATTCTGTAATAACCCTGCAGACCTCTTCCGGTGTCATCTCAGAGCAAGCTTTCGCTGCTGCAAGGTATCCACCTCGGGATATGTACTCTCGGATATCCTCCGGGTCTATAAGCCCACAGGTGTTGAGGACGAATCTACACTGTTTCTGATAAAAAGGTATGTCTTCCTGTCCTTTGCATACCTTTTGCATATTAGGCTCTATATAGAGGAGTCTGTGGAGTATCTCACCCCTTTTGAGGGTTGTCTCTACAATGTCCTGGACATCCCCGGGTTTCACCTTTGTGTATAGAATATTTTCCGGAAGTATTGTCACAAGTGGCCCAATCTGACAGAAACCCTGGCACCCGCTCTTGGATATAAATATCCCTTCCTCCTCCTTTTTTAATTCAACAATGGCATTGAGTCCCGAGTCCTGGACAACCCTTATAAATTCATCATAGACCTTCATAGAGCCGTTTACCAGACACCCTGTCCCTGCACATACAAGAACCCTGTGGGTCACAGAACCCTCCCATGTATTGAAATCCTTTTTTATCTTTTTAAGCCCCATGAGTGTCCAATTCATGATTTTCCTCCTTGCGAATAATATCTTCAATAATCTCCGTTGCCCTCTCCGGGGTAAGCTGTCCGTAGACCTCTTCGTTTATGACCATAGCAGGTGCAAGGCCGCATGCGCCAAGACAGTTTACTGTCTCGACTGTAAACAGCATATCCTCTGTCGTATCTTTTCCTGGTTGGAGATTGAGTTTTTTATGTATGGCATTATAGATGTCCATAGAGCGTTTTACATGACAGGCAGTGCCATTGCATACCCTGATGTGATACCTGCCCTTTGGTTTTAATGTAAACAGGGAATAGAATGTGGCAACGCCGAATACCCTGGCCGGTGATATGCCCAGGGAGGTGGCTATAAATGTCAGGATCTCTTCAGGCAGATAGCGGTATTCTGCCTGCACAGCCTGTAGAATGGGTATAAGGCGGGAGGCCTGTCTGTTATTCTGGTCGACAATCTCCAAAACCCTTTCAAATTTCCGCAACTTCTCCATCATCTCCTCCTAATTTTCAGCCTGTAGCATTATTTTTAATTTCTTTGAAAGCACGACAAGGGATGCAGCAAGGTTCTCATGCTGGATGATAACATCAGGGGGGGTGTTTATCTTTACATGGGTAAAATTCCATATTGCCCTTATACCTGCATCTGCCATGAGGTCTGCTGTCTCCTGGGCATAAGCTGCAGGGACTGTAAGTATCCCTATCTTGATGCCCATTCTTTTCACCATGTCCGGTAGTTTATCCACGTGGAGTATCTTCTTTCCTGCTATCTCGGTGCCCACCTTTTTCTCGTCATTATCAAAGGCAGCAATAATATTCACCCCGTACTCCCGGAAACCATTGTAACCGAGGAGGGCTGAACCGAGGTTGCCTGCACCAACGAGAAATGCATCGGTTATGTTGTTCCAACCGAGAAAATCCTCTATCCCCTTAATGAGTTCTGTTACACTATAGCCGAGTTTTGGTCTCCCGGGTATCTCGGTTATCTCGAGGTCCTTTCGCACCTGTATGGGTATGATATTCAGATCAGTTCCTATTTGGGTGGCTGAGATAAAATCTATCTTGCCTTCTTTATTGATTTTTTTCAGATATTGATAGTAGACAGGAAGCCTCCTTAAGGTTGGCTCTGGAATAGGTTTTATTGACTGTGCATTCTTTTTTCCATCATCTGCCATGTATTCGCCTCCTGTCATTAAAATATATTTTTATCGATAATCAGTTATCGATAAAAATATATCTAATTACCTCCCTCCCTGTCAAGAAAAAAAATCAAATAACCCGTAGCCCCTCAGTTGAATGGAGATTTGAAAAAGGTCTTGATTGACAAATATTACATTGTATTCTATCATAGATAAAATGGCTGAATTGAGAAAAGACCCTGTTTCTGGCAACTGGTGTGTTGTAGGGTATACTATCCTGAAAAGCACTTCTGTTGGAATCTGCCCATTTTGCCCCGGTAATGAGAATCTCACACCGCCAACCATAAAAGACATAAAAAATGAGGACGGCACATGGGCTGTAAGGTGTTTTCCTGCCTCAAACCCCATATTTATCATAGAGGCAGGGGAAGGCAAAAGGGCAGAGGGGATATATGACAAGATGGGGAATGTGGGTGCCCACGAGATTGTTGTGGAGAACCCTGTTCACAGCAAGACCATGTCAAGTTTTACAGAGAGCGACTACAGCCTCCTCATAGAACTCTATAAGGACAGGATTGCAGACTTAAAAAAGGATAAGCGATTCAAATACATACTTATATTCAAAAACCACGGTGAGCTTGCCGGTTCATATATCTTTCACCCCCACTCCCATGTCCTTGCAACACCCATCATACCCCAGAGGATAGAGCTTGAGTTATATCATTCAATGATACATTATCAAAAAAAGGAGCGGTGTCTGTTTTGCGACATTGTATCCCAGGAGATGAGACAGAATAAAAGGATAGTCAGTGTCAATAACAGCTTTATAGCCTTCTGTCCTTTTGCATCGAGGTTCCCCTTTGAGGTATGGATTATGCCGAGGTCCCACAGTGCCCACTTTGAGAAACTAAGCGGAGAAGATGTAAAAACAGAGTTTATATCAATAATGTCAGGTATTATGAAGAGGATCGAGAGATTGACCAATGCCTATTCTATCGTGATACATACCTCCCCTAATGTGCTGACATTTCAAGGTCACTCTGATGACCTGTTGATTGATGATTATTTCCACTGGCACATAGAGATACTACCAAGAGACCTGCGCTCATCAAAATATAAAAGAGAGGATGAATTTTATGTTGTCCCCACCACACCTGAGGAGTCTGCAGGGATGTTGAGGTCAGAAAGGGTTTAAAGAAAATGAACAGGATGTTTTTCTGGTTTATCTTTGGTGTATTTTTTTCCCTCTCCATTACAATGATTGTATTCGGGATTATAACCATAAGTGATGTATATTACCACCGTGAAGATGCATTTTTTGGTTCACTCATATTTGGTATACTTCTTATCCTCGCCGGGGGTGGTATCCTCTCGTCAACCATAGCAGAGACCATCTACAAGCTCAGAAATAAGTAATTTTTTTTAGGCTTACCCGGCTTAAAAAAATCCTTGACATATTAATCCACTAAATATAGTATATATATTTAGTTAATCCACTAAATATAGGGGTATAAATTAAAGGGGGATAATAAATGGAGACAACAGATTTAAACCTTTTTGTTAGGACATCTGAGGAGACATTATCAGACTGGAGCAGGGACAGGATAGTCCATGCCCTCCAGAAAGAGACCCTTATCGATGAAGAGACAGCAAAAGATATAAGCATAGAGGTTGAACAGACCATAAGAAAATCAGGGGTCAAGATGGTTACAGCACCATTGATAAGGGAGCTGGTCAATGCAAAACTCATAGAAAAAGGCCTTGAGACCGCAAGAAAGATGCATACGAGGCTCGGTATGCCTATATACGATGTGGATAGTCTTATACTCCACCCAAACAAGGAGAATGCCAATGTCCCCCACGGGCCAGAGGCAACCAACCTCACCCTCGCCGAAAGGATTAAGAAGGAGTATGCCCTTTTGTCAGTCTTTTCCCAGGACGTTGCCGATGCACACATGAACGGAGACATACACCTCCATGATCTGGGTTTTATAGACAGACCTTATTGCAGCGGTCAGTCCCTGGAATACATTAAGAGATTTGGCCTTAATCTCCCCCACTCCCTATCCATGGCAAAGCCTGCAAAGCACCCGGAGGTATTGCTTGCCCACCTGATAAAGTTCGCTGCAGCACTCCAGAGTAATTTTGCCGGGGCAATAGGGTGGGATGCTATAAATATATTCTTTGCGCCGTATCTTGAGGGGATGAGCGATAATGATGTAAAACAGCTTGCCCAGATGCTTATATTCGAGTTCTCTCAACAGGCAGTTGCAAGGGGCGGGCAGGCAATATTCTCTGACATAAACCTCTACTGGGAGGTGCCCAAACACTTTGAGAATACACCTGCCATAGGCCCTGGTGGCACCTATACAGGGAGGACATACGGTGAATACGAAAAAGAGGCCCAGAGGTTTGTATGGAAGCTCTTTGAGGTATATAAGGAAGGAGACGGTGCAGGTAGGCCCTTCTTCTTCCCCAAGCCCATAGTCCATATCACTGAAAAATTCTTCAGGACAGAGGGTTGGCAGGATTTTCTGTATCATATATGCGATGTGGCATCTGATAAAGGCAATACATATTTTGTTTTTGATAGGGGCGAGACAGCCAAGATATCTGAATGCTGTAGATTAAGCTTTAAGCTCGAGGAGAGGGACCTGAAGGATGCAAAAGAACCATGGAGGATGAGATACTGCGCCCTGCAGAATGTGTCTCTTAACCTACCAAGGATTGCATACATGGCAAAAGGCGATGATACAAGGTTATTTGACCTCTTGACAGATAGATTTGTCCTTGCTGTTAAGGCCCACAAAGAGAAGAGGTCATTCCTTGAAAAGCTCCTTGCCCTTGGTGAGGATGGCCCGTTATCACTTTTGACCATGAAACAGGATGACATGCCCTATCTCAGATTCGACCTTGCATCACACCTCATAGGTATGGTGGGTTTAAACGAGATGGTCCAGATACATACCGGGGAAGAACTCCATTCATCTACACAGGCATTAAAATTTGGGCTTAAGATAATCTCCCATATGAATCTCCTGACAGAAAAGATAAAGAGGAACGAGAAGATAAAGGTTGTCCTTGAACAGACACCTGCTGAAAGCACGAGCTACAGGTTTGCGAGGCTTGACCTCAGGTATTTTTCACCGTTATCAGGCAGGGTTGTCAAGGGCGATATAGCCTCTGGGGAGATATACTATACCAATTCAACCCACCTCAATGTCCATGCACCCATGAACCCCATTGAGAGGGTAACGAACGAGGGTAAGTTTCACCCCCTTATAGAGGCAGGCTCTATATCCCATATCTGGCTCGGTGAGGCACAACCCACAAAAGAGGCCATTGCCGACTTTGTGATAAAGACATTCCGCAACACAAGGAACGACCAGATTGCATTCTCCCCTGAATTTACCACATGTAACAGGTGCCACAGGACATCAAGGGGTCTTATGGATACCTGTCCATACTGCCATTCAAAGGATGTGGACGGCATCACGAGGATTACCGGATATTTCACAAAGGTATCGAGCTGGAACAAAGGTAAGCTCGGGGAATTAAAAGACAGATACAGAAATGAGGAATATTTCGGCCATATGTCGTATGCAATAAATGAATAGAGAGGGGGTATTATATGAATGTTGTAAAGATCTTCTATAAGGATGACTGCCCTATGTGTCCTATGGCAAAGAGGCTAAAGGACAGTCTCCTGAAGCAAAAGGTTATGGTCTCAGAATACAATGTAGAGACTGCAGAGGGATTGGCAGAGGCAACCTTTCACGGTGTGATGGCCCTACCCACCATTATCATTGAAGACGACAATGAAAACGAGCTCAGCGGATGGAGGGGCACTGTACCCAGGGTGGAAGAGGTAATCAATGCGGTCCGAGGGTCATAGGGTTCCCATAAAAGGGTTTATAGAGACCAGCTTTATTGACTGGAAGGGGCATCTATCATCTGTGATATTCACTGGTGGTTGCAACTTTAGATGCCCTTACTGTCATAACTCTGACCTTGTCTTGAGATACAGGGAGATGGAGGATATACCCCTGAGACATATATCTTCAAGGCTAAAAAAATTCAGGCATTGGATAGACCACATAGTAATAACAGGTGGTGAACCCACTATCCACAAGGGGCTTTACAGGCTTATAGAGGGGTTAAAAAAACAGGGTATGTCTGTAAAGCTTGATACAAACGGCTCCAACCCTGAAATACTGAAAAAGCTCGTTGCAGATGGTATGATAGACTATGTGGCCATGGATGTAAAAGGCCCTCTAAATGGATACCCAAGGTGGTGTGGTGTAGAGGTAGATATAGAAAAGATAGAGAAGAGCATAAGGTTTATAATGGAGGGTCATATAGACTACGAGTTCAGGATGACCATAGTCCCCTTTTTACATAAAGAAAAGGATATATACGATGTGGCGCGCTACATGGCCGGGGCAAAGAGGTTTTTTGTCCAGGAGTTCAGGCCGAAAAATACCTTAGACCCGTCATATATGACCATTCAGCCCTTTTCACCGGATAAGGTTAATGAGATAAGGGATAATGTGGCAAGAATCATAGCAGAAAAGGATGATGCCACAGCCCTCTAAGTCCCCTGCCTTTTTAGACAAACCCCAAGAAGCATAAGGAGAAATATATAGACAGTAACAGGCCATATGGGATGGATTATCCTGTAAAACCCGAAGATAAACGAGAAAAACAGGATTAAAACTGTCCCGGCAAGGGACAAAAAGGCATAGATGCTTTTTATGCCCTTGAATACCCATCCTGAAAAGACTATATAGACTATGGCACTCAGAAGTACAGCTATCCAGGTAACCTCTCTAAGTATCTCTTTTACAAAAAAACCAAGCCCTAAGGAGATAGCGCCTATCATGAGGGTTGTAATCCTTGAGGCAAGAAGGAGCCTTCTATCATTGTCTATCTTAAGAAACGGCGCTATGTATCCCTTTACAGCAAGGGTGGTGGCACCCATTAAAAAAGGCGAACCTGAACTCATAAGGGGTGCCCACATACTCAACAGAAACAGTACAGCAATATAAGGCGGGACAATATTGAGCAGGATGGGCAAGGCAGATATAGATGGGATTTCAGGGAATATATTTTTGGCAGCTATTCCGCACAGGGCGGCCATGACAACAACGGGTATGGCAATAATATTCCCTATTATTATGCCTTTTTTACCCTCCTTGAGGGTCTTGGCAGAGGATGCTGTATTTATTACAGGCTGGGCAAGGACACCAAGGGTAAAGTTTATGTATGCCCAACCCAGTGCCTGTGTAACCCCCAGGTCACCAAATGGCTGAAAATAATGGGACTTGCTTACCATCTGGGATAGGGCATCTGTATTTATGACAACATAGAGCCCTCCCAGAAATATACCCAGGACAATGGCACAGATATGTATGAGATTTGTATAGGCTGTGGCCACAAAACCGCCAAGGACATTATACAGTGTAAAGACAACCGTGGTCATGAGCATGCCCATCTGAAAAGATACCTTGCCCTTGAGTATTACTGAGAGTATTGCACCTCCCCCTACTATCTGCATGGTTACAACCCAAATGGAAAATATAAGCTGGAGGATACCTGCAAATCTTGTTGTCTTTTTATCATACAGACTCCCTACAACATCGAGGATAGAATAGGTCTTTTTGTCTGCCATTATCCTCCCCAGGAGAATGGATGTGACAAACATGGCTATCCATATTCCTACCTGAAACCAAAGGGCACTGATGCCATGTATGTATGCCCCCTGGGCCATCCCTACAATAGAGACACCGCCAATCCATGTCCCTGCTATAAGGACAGATATAAAGGGCACAGATAGCCCCCTTGATGCCACAAGGTATGCCTCTGAAGACCTTGATCTCCTTGTTACATAGACACCTGTCAACCAGAGAAGGCATATATAGCCAAAAATGGAAAACAGATATATCCCTTGCATCTATCTCTTCCTGAAAAATGCATCCAGTCTCTCTTTGAACAATGGGTCTGCAGCAAGCTCTGACACGTATTGTTTTTCCTTATCAAGGTGGGCATCAAGACCAAAAAAACAGGAATGATTTACCAGGTCCTTGAATCTCTTTATGGTCTCCATGGGCAGCGCCCTTAGCTCCTTGATTATTGACTGGAGTCTTTCTTCAAGCTCTCCCCCTTCGCAGACAAGGTTTACAAGCCCGAGCTCTTTTGCCTCTTTCATATCCATATTACGGGAGAGGAGATACAATTCATTAAACCTCTTTGCCCCAATGAGCCTGGGCAGGAATATGCTTCCCCCACCGTCAGGGGTAAGCCCTATCCTTCTGTAACCCATGTTCATAATAGAATCTGATGTTGCCAGTGTTATATCACAGGCAAGGGCAAGCCCTATCCCGGCACCTACTGCAACACCCTCTACAACAGAGATGACTATTGCATCTATCTCCCTTATCATCTTAATACTCTTATGGAGTGTATCTGCCATAGCATCGATCCTTGCGCCAGGGTCAGAACTCTCCCTGAACTCAACAAGGTCACCCCCAGCACAGAAGGCCTTACCGGAACCCCTGATTACAACTATACCTGCCCTTTCATCCCGGGCACTCTCAAGGGCCTTCAATAGGCCTACAAGCAACCCTGTATCCATAGCATTTTTTCTGTCAGGTCTGTTAAGGGTTATGGTAAATACACCATCCTTAATCGATACCAATACCTCGTCCATAAATCCTCCTGAAATCTCTTAAGACTATTATAGGCCTTTCTCAGAGGCCCTGTTATTTAATCTCAAGGCTGCTCCCTACAGAGGCATAAAAGCTTGCATCCCCAAATTCTCTATTGAGGATACAGGCTGTGCTAACCCCTGTGCAGTGGGAAAAGCCTATCTTTGCTATGGAAAAAGACCTCAATGCCTCTATAGACCTCTCAAGCTGTCTACCGCCTACCATCCCCAGGTGTGTCCCACCGATAACTGCATAGATATTATCTGTATTAAGGGTCTTTATAATATGTTCGAGTATGTTTATAACCCCGGCGTGGGCGCAGCCGAGGAGCACTACCAGGCCTTTTTTCGTAGATAGTATAAGGGATTGGTCATCAGGGACAGTATCCCTCTCCAGTTTACCATCCCTTTCCACATGGAGCTTTGCATCGCCTTCTTCAAAGTCATTTAGTCTCGGGACCTCCCCTGTTAGATATACACCCCTGTCTATCTCCTCAAAATCCTTTGATAATCTAAATATAGCCCCTTTTGCCTCTAAAAGCTCCTTTCTCTGCGGTATCCCTATAAACCTCTTTTCTGCCTTGAATGTCTCTTTTGATACTGCATATTTTTTATCGAATATGGATGGGTGACCGTGGACAGGGATACTGCCTGTGACATCAAGGACCTGGGCAAGCCCACCGGTATGGTCATAATGGCCGTGGCTTAAAAAAATCTTCTCGACCCTTTTCAAGTCTTTTTTAAAGACCTGTAAGTTGTGCATTATCCCTATACCGGAGCCTGTATCGAATAGATATATTCTGTCATCTGCCTCTATATAAACAGCAAAACCGTGCTCACCTATACCGGCAAGGTTGGCAACTACATTTTCACAGATTACTGTAATCCTTAAAGAGTCTATTTTATCCATTATATCATCCACCCCCCTAAGCACTCATCCCACCGAAGCGGTAAGATATATCTTTAAATAAGACTATAGACATTTTTTAAACAAAGACCCCAAGGGTCTGGGGCATCCCCCCATATAAGACCTTTTGGTCTCTTTTGCCTTAATTAAAAAAAGCATGGCAGTTATAACCAGTTGGAGTTTAAATTAAATCAAATAATAGGATGAAGACACCATGCATAAGAATAATATCAGAGAGGTGGAAAAACGTCAATGTTATAGTAATGCACAGGAGTATAAGTTATATCCTTTGGTCTAAACCTATCCTGTAATATAGGCAAAAACTCCAAAAATTTTATAAGATTTTCTAAAGTTCTTGTATATGCTGTGTTTTTTGGTTACAATTTCGTATATGGTATTTTAAATAATCAAAACCATTGCAGACCTTACAGGGGTCTTGAAATCCATGGGAGATGAATTTCTATATCTAATTAATACAGCTTTTTATCAATCCCGTTAAAGCGGGAGGTATATTGTTAAATAGAGTAAGAGGCCTTTTTCAGATATCTCTTACTGATGACAGGGCTTTAAGGGGCTTTTTTTGGCAGGAAGACAGGGATTTTTTTTAAAATTTGTGGCGGCATTGCTTATAGTCGTAGTTTGCCTTTTTATACTGGAGGCTGCAGGCCAGGTGATATTCAGGGTAAAGAACGGATACTGGCTCTTCACGCATGAGGACGACCAGTACAGGGTCTTATTCAGAAAACACCCTTTCCTTGTTGTGGAACCCAGGCCTAATGCACTCTATATAACAAAAAACAATATCAGATTCAGTCACAACAGCAGTAATTTCAGAGGCAAGGAGATAGAGGTATCAAAAAAACAGTACGTAAAACGTATAGCTGTCCTAGGGGGCTCAAGTACATACTGTATAGGTGTATCAGATAACGAGACATGGCCTTTTTATCTTGAAAAGGAATTAGGTAGTGGGTATGAGGTCTTAAATCTTGGTGTCCCGGGATATACAACCGTGGAGCATATAATCCAGTCAGCCCTTAATCTCTCTGATTTCTCCCCTGATATCTGTATCTATTATATAGGATGGAATGACATGAGGAATGTGCATGTACATGGTCTAAGGTCAGATTACTCAGATTTTCACGGCAGGTCACAGTATAATCATTTTTTGCTCGGCTCATTGAGATTTGGCAATCACTCTATGCTCCTTGTAACAGCCTCTAATATATTAAGGAAGGTCTTTGTCCGTGACCCTGATGGTGTTTTTTCAATTAAGGGGACATCTGACCAGTTCACTGATAGGATAGATGAGAGGGCGCTGGGCCTATATAAGAGAAATATAAAGCTCCTTATATCATTATGCAGGGCCCAAAATATCAAGCCCATATTTATCCCACAGGTATTAAACTACGAAAAACTTACAGGAGACAGGCCCTATGGATGGCTGCCCTATGTAAAAGACAGAGATTTAAAAAAGATTACTGAGGCATATAATAGGGCGCTTAAGGAGGTATGTATTGAAGAAAAGGCCGATTTTATAGAGGAGGTCCTAAATATCAATTATACACAACAATATTTTGTAGATAATCTGGGTCATTTTTCGCCTTACGGTAATCAGGAGTTTGCCCGGGTCATTGCCGGCTATCTCACTAAAAAATAGTCCTTACTGTCACTTTTTCACCCTTCTTTACGCCTGTCCGCTCCCTGAAGCTGTCTTTGTAATAACCGAATTCGAGATAGCCAGAACTGCCTACAAGGCATACCATAACCCCTTCAAAATAACTACTGCATAGAGAATCAAAGTGTATTTCGCCTACCTCTATCCTGAAACGCCTTTCACCTGTAAAGCCCTTGAATGTGGAGGCATCTATGTTTGTTATGGCATTGCCAAACCTGTCAAAACGGACTATCTCTCCATAAAGGGTCTCCTGTTCCACCCTGGGGTAGATGTTTTGGAGAAGGATAGGGTCTTCAATCATCCTGCCCAACAAAGAGATATCAAGCCCCCTTGATATATAGGCTGCAACAGGGGCAAAGATATCCCTGCCGTGAAATGTATTGCTTATGTTTTTTAATGTAAAACCCCTGTTTTCAATGGTGAATATCTCAAGGTTGTCTTTCAGTATCATGGTGAAGATACCATTGTCAGGTCCCACAAAAAAATGTCCATCCTTTTTCACCAGCAAGGGTCTTCTATGGCTACCCACATCAGGGTCTACAACAGCCACATGGATAGTGCCTTTAGGGAAAAATGGATAGTATTCCCTGATGAGGAATGCAGCCTCCCTGATGTCCTGGGGCTCTATCTCGTGGGTTATATCAATTATCAAGGCATGGGGGTTTATGGAGATTATTACACCCTTCATCTGACCTACATATGTATCCCTTGTGCCAAAGTCAGTAATGAGTGTTATTACCTTTGATGATCCCATATTATTTAGAAGAGTCGGTGTATGTATCTTTTGAACGGTTTTTTAATTATGCCCTTTTCTGTTATGATATTTGTTATGTACCTGTGGGGTGTTACATCAAAGGAATAGTATCTTGCCTTTATATCTCTATGGGTGATCGGGACACCCATGATGTATTTTACCTCTTTTCCCGGTCTTTCTTCTATCTTTATATAAGACCCGTCCTCTATATCTCTATCAAATGTGGATATGGGTGCTGCTACAAAGAAAGGTATTTTGTGCCTGTGGGCACACAGTGCCAGCATATATGTCCCCACCTTATTGGCTGTGTCGCCATTTAATGCTATCCTGTCAGCGCCGACTATTATCTTGTCTATTGCCCCTTTGTAACATAATATACCTACATGATTGTCAGGGACAACCTCCACATCTATATTCTCCTGATATAGCTCCCATGCAGTAAGCCTTGCACCCTGGAGATATGGTCTTGTCTCTGTGGCTATGACCTTTATCTTTTTTCCAGATTCATGGGCTGCCCTTATGACGCCCAGGGCTGTCCCGTATCCTCCCATGGCAAGGGCCCCGGCATTACAGTGGGTGAGTATTGTATCACCATCTTCTATGAGCTCTGCACCGAAAAGGGATAGCATCCTGTTGTTCTCTATATCCTCTACGTGTATGGACACTGCCTCGTTCAGCATAAGCCCTTCAAGATGAGGGTCATCCCTGGACTGAAGATATGCCCTGTGCATCCTTTTCAAGGCCCATGATAGATTTACAGCAGTAGGCCTTGTCTTTATAAGGGTGCTGCTTATCCTATCAAAGTCCCTTTCCAATACCCTGCCCCTTGACTTGATAACCTCCTTTATACCCAGGACAACACCGTATGCAGCCACAATACCTATAAGGGGCGCACCCCTTATGGTCATATTCCTTATTGCCCCTGCCACATCCCTCAGTGTCCTGCATTTAACATATAGCCTTTTAAAAGGTAAGAGCCTCTGATCCAGAAGATACAGTATACTGTCCTGCCAGTATATATGGTCTGTCATGCCTTTAGCCTCTTTAACAAAAGCTCATTCAGGAGTTTTGGATTTGCCTTTCCTTTTGTCTCTTTCATGACCTGACCCACAAAGAAACCCAGGAGCTTCTCTTTACCTGCCTTAAATTCTGCCACCTCCTTGGGAAACCTTGCCATGACCTGCTCTATTGTCTGGGCTATGGCAGATTCATCGGATATCTGGATGAGGCCTTTATCCTGAACGAGCCTCTTAGGGCTTGCACCAGTTGAGCAGAGCTCCGGGAATATCTCCTTTCCTATCTTTATGCTTATTGTCCCGTCCTTTATCAGTGTCAAGAGTTCTGCCAGGTTAGCAGGGGATATGGGTGCATCCTTTGCCTCCAGATTTCTCGCCTTTAATTCCCTTAAGAGTTCCGTCATTATCCAGTTGCTCACTGTCTTTGGTTCAGGGAATAGCATGACCGTATCCTCAAAATAAGAGGCAAGGGACCTATCCGATACAAGTATCTCCACATCGTATCTCGGCAGGTTATACTCCTTTAAAAACCTCTCTATCTTCTCAAAGGGTAATTCCGGCAGACCTTTCCTTATATCCTCTATCCATTTATCATCTATTATTAAGGGCAGAAGGTCAGGTTCAGGGAAATACCTGTAGTCGTGGGCCTCCTCCTTCCCCCTCATGGAGTATGTTACACCCTCATCCACATTGTATAACCTTGTCTCCTGGACAACCTCCCCGCCTTTTTTTATGAGCTCTATCTGCCTTTTAATCTCATAATCAAGGGATTTTTCTATGTATTTGAAGGAATTGAGATTTTTTAGCTCTGTCCTTGTCCCGAATTCTGTATCGCCTATCTTTCGGACAGAGACATTGGCGTCACACCTGAAACTCCCTTCTTCCATGTTGCCGTCACATATCTCAAGATAGATGAGACAATCCCTCAACATCTTAAGATATTCCACTGCCTCCTCAGGGGTCCTTATGTCCGGTTCGCTGACAATCTCCAAAAGTGGCACGCTTGACCTGTTGTAGTCCACAAGGCTGTAAGTGCTTGTCTCTATTGTATCTTCATGGACAAGTTTCCCTGCGTCCTCCTCCATGTGTATCCTTTTAATCCTTATCCTCTTTTTCTCTTCGTTTATATAGATGTCAAGATAGCCGTTTTCACAGATGGGCTCCTCATACTGGCTTATCTGATAACCCTTTGGCAGATCAGGATAATAGTAGTTTTTTCTGGCAAATATACTTCTCCTGTTTATAGTGCAGTTAAGGGCGAGCCCCAGTCTTATGGCAAAGTCTACAACCTTTTTGTTGAGGACAGGGAGGGCACCTGGGAGCCCCATGCATGTAGGGCATGTATGGCTGTTGGGCTCAGCGCCAAATTTCGTTGAACACCCGCAGAAAAGCTTGCTCTCTGTTAAAAGATGGGCATGGACCTCAAGCCCTATTACACCTTCAAAACCTCTGTAATCCACTTTTCACCCCTAAATGAGCTTAATATAAAAATGACACCTTGAAATATACAATAGATTTTTGGCATTTTCAAAGGATTAGATATTCATCCGTGATAATTATATGCAACCCTGTAGTAGAAACCCCCAACCCGCCTTTTGTTCTTTACTATTTCACTATATTGGATGGGGCTCACATCCTCCAAGCGTTCGAGGGGCCTCTCCTTAAAAGGCGGTGTCTTGTAAAATCAACTAACAAAAAAGGTTTTCCTTTAGCATCCTCAGGCCTGTACCATTCACTGAACATAGGTGATTTCCAGCCAGGGAGGTGGCGGTTATGGCCGTCAATCCTATATCTTTTTGTTTGTCTCGGATTCCATAGGAGATTTCTACATAGGGAGATCATCTTCCTCTATCTCAGGGACAAAGACATCATCAACCTGGGGTTTATCCTGGGTCTGTGGCCTTCTGTCATCTGATATGGGTGTCATTGACTTTGGAAATAGCTTTAAATCCACGGCTATTATCTCAGTAACCCTTCTTTTCGTATTGTCTCTCCCCTCATATTCACGGGACTGAATCCTGCCCTCTATATATACGAGCATCCCCTTTTTCAGATAATCCTTTGCTATCTCCCCGAGCCTCCTCCAGGCAACTATGCTGTGCCACTCTGTCCGCTCCTGTTTATTATTGTTTCTATCCTTCCATACCTCTGTGGTGGCAATGCGAAAATTGGCAATAGCTGTCCCATCTGCTGTATATCTGACATCAGGGTCTGCCCCGAGCCTTCCGATTAAGAAAACTTTATTTAAATTCATCTGTTAACCTCCTATCTCTTTTTAGTACCCATGAAAAAGGTCTCTTGCCTTAGGCACATACATCTCGCTAAAGCGGGATTTATAGCAAGTTGCAACTCCAATAATTATAAAAATCCATTCTTTAGCGGGATTGATTTCACCTAATATATTTCATAACCTTTTCAGGATAATTTGACAATATTAATTATAAAAACATAGATAGTCAGGAGAATCTGTAAAAAGTCTATGGCCTAATAAGACCCTGAGGCCTTTGAAAAAGACCTGAGGGGCTCGGGCTCATCCGTAAGACCTTTCTATAAATGGTTATATTCATATAAATTAATCTTCCATGCATTTCAGGACCTTGCAGGGTTTTGCAGAGGTCTTGACTTAATATTTTTTTAATGACACCTATATTGTTTTATGTTAAACAAAACTTGTAGTTACGTTCTCATGTATAAAATATTGAAAGAGTGTCCAGATTATGACAGAGCGTTCAATAATAAGCAGAAGTAACCTCCGTGACCTTATAATAGTCCTTTCAGTTGTCTCGTCCTTTTTCTATGATACGAGTATCTACGGGATAGTAGTGGCTGCCTTGATGATATCCCTTGGCTGTTTCCTCCATTTTGTAACAAAGGGTGTTCTTATCAGAAATACTGTCCTGTGCAGGACAGGTATTTATAGCATAGTAAGGCACCCATATTACCTATCCAATTATCTTATTGACAACAGCCTCTGCCTTGTAAGCGGTAATCCCTATCTCCTTGTTATATATCCCTTTTTGTTCTTCTGGGCATACGGGCTTACACTGAGAAAGGAGGAGAGGCTTCTGGGCTCCATATATAATAATACATATTTCGATTACTCAGTGGAGATACCACAGGTATTTCCTGACCCAAAATCCCTTAAGAATGCCAGTAGTATCTTTAATGGCTTTTCAACAAAGAGGATAACTGTAAAAGAATGTTCCAGGATAATAAGGTTCTGTGCAGTCTTTATATTTATCATTTTAGTCCATCACCTGAAGGATAAGTTTATATTCTCCACAAGATTCTTCAAAGAGATAGAGGGTATTGATAAAATACTTGCACTTATCATAATTATCCTGTATATACTCAGTGTTTTGCTTCTAAAAAAACAGAAAAACAACAGGAAGACGGACTCTATTTTTTCCTGAGGTCGCCCCTTGTAAGGGATATAAAAACCCCTCCTGTGCATAGTATTCCAAATACTATAAATGCGGTCTTTATGCTTTCCATAAGGGATGTATAGTGGGCTGGTGAGACCTTGACCTCTCCCATATACAGGGCAAATATGAGCATGGCAACCCCCATGCTGAATAACTGCCCCAAAAGCCTCATGGTAGCAAGCATGGATGATGCCACTCCATAGTATCTGTTTTCCACAGAGCTCATGATGGCATTCGTGTTTGGCGATGAAAACAGGGCAAAGCCCGCACCGAGGACTACAAGGCAGGCAATTATATAGACAAGGCCTGATGTCTTGGTTAAAAAGGCAAGGAGAAAGAGCCCAAAAGCAGTAATGGCCATACCTGTGGATGCCACTATCCTCGGTTCGATTCTATCTGAAGCCCTTCCTGCAATGGGTGAGAGTATTGCCTGCACAACAGGTTGTGATACAAGTATTATCCCGGCCTCTTGTGGCTTGAGGCCTTTTATGAGCTGGAGATAAAAACTCAGCAAGAAACCCACTGCAAAGGTGGCGCTGTAATTTAAAAGTGCTGCCAGGTTTGATAAGGTAAATACCCTGTTTGTCATAAAAAGGGATATATCTAAAATAGGGTTTTTTGTCCTCTTTTCCCAGAACACAAAGGCTGACATAACTACGATACCCCCTATGATAAGGATGGTCCCGACAAAAGAAGGCAGCCTTGAAAAACCATACATTATGGACAGGAGCATGATACTATAGATAACAGAACCGATAATATCAAAGGATTCGCCTTTTGCCTCTGCCCAGTCAGCCTTGAGTCTCTTTATGGTTAGAATCATAATGAATACCCCGGCAGGGCAGTTGAAGAGGAATATGCTCCTCCACCCTAAATGCTGCGTTAATACACCACCTAAAAAGGGGCCAGTAGCAAGGCCTATATATACTGCGGCAACATTTATGCCCAGAACCCTTCCCCTTTCCCCGGGAGGGTATACTGAGCTGAGAATGGCTATACCTGTCCCGAATATCATTGCCCCACCTATCCCCTGGATGACCCTGAAGACAATAAGCATATTAGGGTTAATGGAGATACCGAGGAGAAAAGAGGAAAAGGTAAATATTACTATCCCCAATAAAAATATCTTTTTCCTCCCGTACATGTCTGCTATCTTGCCGAGAGGAACGAGGAATATGGCAGCACTTAAGATATAGGCTGTGGCTATCCAGCTTAAGGTTATAACATCTATAGAGAATGCCCTTCCTATTGAGGGGAGGGCAACATTTACCGTTGCCAGGGCAAGGGGTGTTAGAAAGGATGAGATTGTTGTGACTATTAATGCTGATCTCTTTGTGTCTGCCACATCTTGCTGAATCAACTCTTTTCCTGCTGATTGTATCCTATAATCAGATAGTATACTGCCTTGTCAAAAAAATAGACAAGCCTCTCGCCAAGCTCAAACATCCTGTATATATCCAGTATCTTTTCCCATACACCATAGGAGTACATAAACATCCATATATGCTTCTTCAAGAGACTAACAGAGCTTATGAGTTCCTCAATGGGTATCATGTCTTTTTTTCTTGTCTTGCCCAGGTTAAAGTAAAAAGACCTAAATTCTGCCTCCCCTCTTATACCCTTTAGCCATGCATTTATCTGACCAATAATGAAGTCCCCCCTGTTGTAGAGCTCTTTTTTATCAAAGTTGTGGTAGGATTTTGTAGAGGGGTTTGTGGATATATCGTTTAGCCAGAGTTCTATTATCTTTTTTGAGTTATTCTGGATGGCATTAATAAGGTCATCCGAGAGCAGATGCTCTTTATAGCCTATCCTGTCCTCTCTTGTCCCTGCGAAGAAAGTATCCAATGAGTCCTGTATCTTCCAGAGGTCTTTTTTAAGTTCTCTGTATGTCTTTACAGCCTTTTCCTGGGAATCAAAGGCGAGGTCTGGTAGATTCATAACAGGGAAGTATCTGCAGTCTGATGCATCGTCACCTGGTGTCTCAATCCCCCCAATCTTTTCTGCCTCAAATGTAACTATCAATAATTCGCCGTATAAGGGGTTTATATGGGAGCTTACATCCACAAGCTGGACAATCCTTCCCTCGACGCCTGCCTCTTCTTTTAACTCCCTGAGGGCAGCATCCTCTATGCTCTCCCCTATCTCAGCAAAACCTATGGGGAAACACCACATATCCTTGTAAGGCTCATGGGCCCTCTTTACAAGAAGGACCTCTCTGTTGTGATTCGGGAGTATTACAGATGCTACAGGGAGCGGGTTTTCATAGTGTATCTTTTTACAGACACTGCAAACCTGCCTCTGTCTCCCTTCAAGGAAGTCTACAATTAATTCTGAACCACAGTAATAACAATAGGTCTTTTGCCTCATGGCCTTGCTAAAAATATCCTGTCATTTTTGTTAAAGGTCAATATCTTTTTTACTTTAAGCTCTTCAAGCATCTTTTCCTTAACTGTCTCCGGGTCAACATCCTTTTCAATGAATGCCTTTTTAAACTCTATATACTGGACAAGGGCAGTGCTATCCTCTTCCTTGAATACAAGTTCATTGGGGAAGTCAGTATATGTAATCCTGCTGAAATAGTTTTTTAAGATACCATAACCATTTTCAGCAGAGAAGCTCTCTATGACCTTCCTTAAATTATCGAAATTAAAAAATTTTTCACCTTCCTCAAGCATGGACCTACTGTGTGTGATGACAATAAATAATCCATCAGGGTTGAGCAGCCTTTTTATCTCAGATAAGGCATCAGGGAAAAAGTAGAGAGAATAGGCAGATGAAATAAGGTCGAAATACCCTGATGGCATGTCTATATGCGCCGGGAGCATGAGCCTCTTAAATACAGTTTCTTTTGCCTTTTTTTCACATATCTTGATAAATTCATGCTCATTTTCATTATTGCAGTCTATCCCCATGATAAGGTCAAACCCCACCGGGAGTAGCTCTATAAACCATCCATAGCCGCATCCTATGTCAAGGAGCCTGCGGTATTTGTCAAATTCAACTAATCTGTTTACCTCTTCCCTTATGTCTTTCTGATTCTTTGAGTATCTTTTTATAAGCCTGCCTATTTCCTTGTGAAACCCCTGGTCTGCATAGCTCTTTATAATCTTGTCCATACTGCTTTTATATATCAACCATGCCTGTTTGTAAACCAAAATCTAATTAGAGCTTTTTTTAAGTGTCTCTCGTTTTAGGTATTTCAGGTCTTTAATATGGACCTTACTTTTTTCAGGAGTTCTTGGGGTAATACAGGTTTTTGAATTAGTTCTACCTCTTTAATCCCTATATCTTTACTTCTTATAAACTCTGCTGTATAGCCGCTTATAAATAGTGCAGGGGTGTCAGGGCTTACCTCTTTTATTCTATCATAGGCCTCTTTTCCGTTCATCCTGGGCATTATAACATCGAGCATAACGAGGTTTATCTCCTTATTTTTTTCATAAAATATCTTTAAGGCATCCTCACCGTCTGTTGCTGTGAGCACTTTATAGTTGTTTTGCTCGAGGATTGTCTTTATTAATAATCGCAGTGACTCATCGTCTTCTGCAACAAGGATGGTCTCCCCTTCTCCGCATGGGACCTCGGCTGTTTGTTTTTTTTGTGGGATAGGGGCAGATTCGATAAGAGGCAGGTATATCCTAAATGTTGTCCCTTTATTTACCTCACTCTTCACATCTAAATAACCTTTGTTCTGTTTTACTGCCCCGTAGACAATAGATAGGCCAAGGCCTGTGCCTTTTCCTACCTCTTTTGTGGTAAAAAACGGCTCAAAGATCCTCTCCATATATTTTTCCTCTATACCTGAACCTGTATCTGATACAGTTATTACCCCATAATACCCCTTTTTTCCATAACCATGGCCTGCAATAAAATCTTCATCCATATAAAATAAAGAGGTCTCTATATTTATAAACCCGCCCCTTGGCATAGCATCCCTTGCATTGGTTACTAGGTTTATCAATATCTGCTCTATCTGACCGTGGTCAGCAAGGACTATTATATCTGTTTCTGCAAGCCTTGCTTCTAATATGATATCCTCACCTATGAGTCTTTTTAATATCTTTTCAGAATCTGATATGACTTCATTGAGGTCAATAGGTTTTGGATTACTCATCTGTTTCCTGCTGAAGGCAAGCAGACCTTGTGTTAGTCGCTTGCCTTTTTCTGCTGAGGATATAATACTATCCAAGTACCTATTCAGGACATCATCGTTTTTTACCTTGTATTTTATGAGCTCTCCATAGCCCAGGATTACTGTAAGGAGATTATTAAAGTCATGGGCTACCCCTCCTGCAAGGGTCCCTATTGCCTCCATTTTTTGAGACTGGAGTAATTGCTCTTCAAGCCTTTTTCGTTCAGTAATATCGATTATCGTTGCTATGCTTTTCACTGTCCCCGGGATTATATTTGCCACCACCAGGACATTCTTCTTGTTTCCATATCTGTCTATAAATGTGGCTTCATATTGTTTAGTGACTGAGGATGGGTCTATTCGTCTATCGTAATGGTATTTTTTCATCCTCTCCAGGTCTTCCCTGGATACAAACTCAGTCCAGCTCTTCTTTCCCTCCAACTCTTCTTTTGAAATACCAAATAATTCTTCAGCGGCTTTGTTTGCCGTTATAATTGTGGTGTCTTCATCAATAATCAAACTTGCATTACCTGTAGTCTCAAAAATGGTATGATAGGTATCTTCTGATTCGGCCAGGGCCTTTTCTATCCTGATGCGTTCAGCCAGTTCTTTTGACAGTTCTACGTTTTTCTTCATAAGTTCTACAGTTCTCTGTGTAACAAGCTCTTCAAGGTTTTTTTGATAGTGTTCGAGCTCTTTTCTATGTCTCTCGATGGTCTCAAGCATATCGTTAAAGCCCTGGGCAAGATATGCTATCTCATCCTCTGTGGATAGCTCTATCCTTTTGGAGTAATCCCTCTCTTTCGAAATATATCTCATAAGCCTGGTTAAGTTTGTTATGGGTTCGGTTATGGGTTTTCTTAACAATGTAAAAAGGAGATAGCTCAGGCCAAACGATATAATGGTTATAATAAAAACCGAAAAAACAAATGTCTTTATCCTTGAATAGAACCTATTGAGGTCTGATTTTATATAGATTGTCCCTAAAAACTGATTTTCAAAAAATATATGTTCATATAGCTCCACGTAGTTGAGGCCATAGTTAAAGCCTGGGGCCTTAGGGGCAATAGGCCTAAATTGCACCCCATTGTTTTCCTTTTCATATGTGGCGAATATGCTACCTTTTGTATCATATATGGCTGCTGCTGTAATATATTTCATCGACGAAAGTGTGGAAAGGGTATCCCTTGCCATTGGCACATCACTGAATATAATACTTGATGTCACATTTTTGGAGATAGTTTTTGATACTGCCTTTAATTCATTGTAATAGGACTGCCTTAACTCATTAATCTTGACTTTTGTGTTATATTTCCATCATTATAGTAGAGTTCATACATATTGGGGACGCGGAATGCCTCGCCATATATAAACTTCAGGGTTGTCTTTTCAAAGGGGCTATATATTATACCTGCCCTCGGGCTTGTATTGCCGTGAAATATCTTATAATAGTCATGTCGGACACCTGCATTTAAAATAAGGTTATCCATTATGTTAAACTGGTCTTGGACAAAGGCGGCCCAATAGTATGAGCCTCTTGTGTCGTTTAAATATTGTGTATACGGGGTCTCGTCAAAGTTCCTCTGTTTCTGTAAGAAGTTATCCTGATACTCAAGCCCTGTTGTCACCAGGTGTCTATCGTATAGCCTACTATTATACTGCATCTCACCACCCCATGATTTTCCCCATGCAAGATCTTTAACTCTTATAAAAGGTGGCCTATTATAGATGTAGCTGCCGTCATAATAATAATAATTGTAGAAAAGCCGGGACATAAAAGTGGATTTAGCATCTATATCTTTTTTATACTTGAGGTTGAGATAGCCAGAATCATCAGTGGTCTTTGTCTGATTTGTATTGAACTCGGAGCCCCAGGGCGCTGTAGGTACTATCTTTTCCCTTGTTATATATGCCCCTTGAAGGGTAAGGTCACGGTATCTTATATTTCCGAAAAAACTATTGTATCTCTCTCCGTCTACACCATCAGCCCTCCCATTGTTCGTTGCAGGGGTATCAAACTCTTTAAAATAAAGGTTTTGCCCCTTGCTGTTGAAAAACGAAGCTGAAAGAAGGACATCAAGTGTTTTCTTGTATATATCCCCGAATGTTATCCTGTTTTTGTATGTATCAAAACTCCCTGCCTCATCTGAAAACTCAAGCCCTCTATAGTCCTTACCTCTTTTGGTTATGATGTTGACTGTCCCCAGAAATGCGTTGCTTCCATATATGGATGAACCAGGACCACGGATGACCTCAACCCTGTCGATGAGGTCTATATCCAGGGGAAACTCCATTCCTATATAGGCAGTATTATATATGTTATCATTTATCTTGTGACCGTCAACAAGGAGTAAGACCCTTGTATTATAGTCACCTGGTGGCGAAAACCCCCTTACCCCGATATAGTGATAATTTCTATCATAGGTGATATAGAAACCAGCTACACTGTTTAATATATCACCTAAGGTCCTGTATCCGTACCTCTTTATATCAGATGCAGTAACAATACTTACAGATGAGGGGGCCTCAGTGGTCTTCTGTTCGAATTTGGAGGCGCCATATACAGTATCTACCTCAATACCCATAAGCTCTTCCAGGCTTAGTCTGGTTAGGTCCTTTGATGCGTTTGCAGCCTTTGCATCTCCATAGGATAAATTGCAGGATATTAAAAAGACTATGAAAGATAGAAAAACAACCTTTATGAAACTGTTGGCGGTCTTTAATTCTATTACATGCTCCATTACAGCCACCCTTATATATCCAGGGATATTTTTCATTATACTGATTTTTTATCGAATTTCATGGGGATTGCTTAAACAATTTGTTAACATTTTTAAAAAAATTTTTCACTAAAAAATAATATGGACATTATAACGTAAATAGATTTAAAGCTTTAAATCTACAGGTATTTCTGCGAGATGGGTATTATATATGGCTTACTTGATATGGGATTCTCCTTTACAATAACCACTGTCTTGTATACCTCCTCTATGTTCTGAAAGGTAAGGACATGGTTAGGCGGCCCTTCTTTGAAGATTTTCCCTTCTGACATCAATACAACCCTTGTGCAGAACTCAGAGGCGAGATTCAGGTCGTGTAATACTATTACTATAGTCATGCCGTCCCTGTTTAGGTTCTCCAGTATCTCCAATGTCTTTATCTGATACCTTATATCAAAGTGGCTTACAGGTTCATCGAGTAGCAAGAGGATTGGGTCCTGGGCAATGCACTGGGCAAGAAAAACCCTCTGTCTTTCTCCCTCAGACAGGTCTGTTATCCTCCTGCCCGTCATATAAGCAATATCCATAGTCTCCATTACATCCTTTACAAACACCATATCTCTATCCTGTTTAAATAAACTGTGCCTAAGATGCGGGTATCTGCCCATGGCTATAAAGTCTTCCACACAATGGGGAAAGAACACCTCCATGGACTGGGGTAGGGTAGCTATATTCTTTGCCAGAGTTTTTATGTCATATTTTCTTATATCCTTTCCTGAAAAGATGATGTCACCCTTATCAGGCCTTAAAAAGCCTGCGGATATCCTTAAAAGGGTGCTTTTACCTGAGCCGTTGGGACCTATGATACCGACAAATTCACCTTCTTCTATATGGAGGCATATATTGTGGATAATCTCTTTTTTTGCATATGAAAAGGAGACATTCTTGATGGAAAGTAGAATCTGTCTGTTCATGGCCTTTTGATAAGTAAAACCAATAATATTGCGCCCCCGATAATGCCGGTTACAACCCCAACGGGTAATTCCACAGGATAGAGTATGTATCGTGAGAACACATCAGAAAAAACAAGAAAAGCAGCCCCCCCTATATAGGATGCATACAATAGATACCTGTTCCCTGTATTAAGGAACATCCTTAATATATGGGGGACTATAAGTCCCACAAAACCTATTATACCGGCAGCGCTGACGCACAGCCCTGTAAGTATTGAGGTTAGTATAAAAAAAACCTTGTATGCCCTCTGTGATTTAACGCCGAGATATTGGGCCTTTTCATGGCCCAGCGACAATATATCGAGCTCCCTGGAGAAACAAAAAAGGATGAAGGCAGGTATGAGAAAGGCAGGGATATAGAAAAATATAAGCTCATTCTCCAGGCTTGATAGGTCGCCCATAAGCCATAGTATTACACCATGCATCCTGTCAGGGTCCATTAAAGAGAAAAGTAAAAAAACCAGGGAGGAGAAGACAAGGCTCACAACAATACCAAATAGGACCATTGCCCCGGGGTCAAATAGTTTTTTTCTTGAGAGGATATATACCATAGATGTAGAGCCCATGGCCCCCATAAAACCCATGAAAGGGTTAGCAAAAACACCCAATTGATTATTAAGCCCCAGGATAACCGATATGGTAATCCCCAGTGATGCACCAGCCGAGATACCCAGGGTATATGGTTCTGCAAGGCTGTTTCTCAGAATAGACTGTAGCGATGCCCCGCATATGCTTAAAGACCCACCGATGAGAAGGGCCAATATAGTCCTGGGTATCCTTATCTTTCTCAAGACAAAACCAAACCCCTCTTCTTCTGTAAGGCCTCTTATTATCTCATTGATACCCTTGCCATAACCTATGGACAAAACAACTGCACATACAAGTAGAAGTATGAGGATGATGAATATAAACCTGATCCTCCATATGGCGTATCTTTCCTTCATTATTTTCTAAAAATTAGTTCGTAAGATAGAGATATAAAGCCTCTACCGATATCCCCTTATAAGCCTTGTATGCTCTATCTTGATGCAGTAATCCATGACAAATTTTATATTATTCTGCTCGGCGAGCCTTTTGGCATCGTCGTTTCTTATACCGAGCTGGAGCCATATACATACAGGCCTTATCATGACAGCCTCTTCTACAACAGGCATGAGGTTCTCTGACCTCATAAATATATCTACTATGTCAATGTGTCCCTCAACATCTGATAGGGTCTTATAGCACCTCAGCCCGAGCACCTCGTTATAGTTAGGATTGACAGGTATAATAGTATAGCCTGCATCCTTGAGGTATCGCGCCACAATATTACTTGGTTTTTCAGGGCTATCAGATATACCAACCACTGCTATTGTCCTTGCCTTTTCTAATAGCTCTTTTTTTTCTTTATCTGTCATCTCCATGGCTACCCCTTGATATTTTTAGTATATTCAGGGATTAAATCAGATTGTATGGGTATTGTCAATATAGAGACCTAAAAGGTCTCTTGCTCTGGGATACGCCCCCTTTAAATGTAAATCAAAAATCGTAAATGACAATGGATTTGCTCTGTTTTAGGAATATGGATTTTATTATAAAGAGGTTGTAATGGTTATTGGCATAATAAAAGGCTGCACTTTTAAAAAGTGCAGCCTCTATTATAGTACAACACAGAGCCTATCTATTTTTTAATGGGATACTCTGCCACTGCCTCTACACGTCTGTTAGCCTGTCTGCCTTTGGCAGTCTTATTGCTTGCCACTGGTTTTGTCAGGCCATATCCCTTTGCAGTGAGACGTTCAGGCTCGATTTTGAATTTATCAATCAGGTATTTTCTGATGCTGTCTGCCCTTCTCTGGGAGAGCCTCATATTGAAAGCAGCACCGCCCACGTTGTCTGTGTGACCCTCTATTATTACCTTTAACTCAGGGTGTTTTTGCATTACCTCTGCAAACTCCTTAAGTTCATTATGATATTTGGGCTTTATATTCCATTTGTTGGTATCGAAGAGGACATTTAGCTTTACCCTGCCCTTTTCAATTATCTCTTTTTCTTTAGCCGTCATTGCCGCAGCTGCCTTGGGCACAACAACAATTGGACAACCTTCCTTGTCTACCTCTACACCCTTTGGTGTGTCAGGGCATTTATCAAGACAATCGCGGACCCCATCACCGTCTGAATCAAGACAACATCCATCTTTATCTACCTTGAATCCCTTTGGGGTATCAGGGCATTTGTCAAGGTCATCAGGGACACCATCACCGTCTGTATCCACAACAACCTTTGGTGGTGGAGGAGGTGGAGGTGGAGGAGGAGGTGGTGGAGGAGGTGGAGGTGGTGCAGCTGCCACAACAGGCTCTTTGCCGCCAAAATAGAAGGTCAGGCCAAAGGTATATTCAAGGTTGTTATAAACACTACCTGTTGTTAAGACATGTCTTACATCACCTCTTAAGGCCAGTTGTTTTAAAATAAAATATTTGAGACCCAAACCATAATCAAATACACCCCTTGTCTTTCTCCCTTCATTTCCAGGGTAATTCAATGTTGTGCCACCTAAGCCTACCGCTGCAAAAGGAACAAATTTTTTATCAGGTAAAAAATGATAAAGACCCTCTAACCTGTAATTGTGGACATTTGTCCTTCTGTCGTTCGATCTTAACTCACCTTGGACATAGCTATAATATAGTTCTGCGCCGATGTTTTTAGTAAAATCGAACCCTGCCCTTAAGCCATATAAAGGACTGGTCTTTAAATCCTGATTACCCTCAAATGTATAGCCACCAAATATGGGTGTGATGGCTATTGCGCCGGGCCTTATCTGGGCATATGCTGTTGCTGATAAGGCAAGAAACAAGATTAAGAATAAAAACACATAAAATCGTTTCATAAAAACCTCCTTTCTTTTAGTTATTTAAAAAAATAGTCCTTTTTTTAGACTACATATAAATTAGCATTTTTGTCAAGGGTATGAAAAGAAATTATATAGATTTTTCCCCTTTGCTTTCGCCTCCATTAAGGCAATGTCCGCATTTTTCAACAGTTCATCCCCTGTATCACCATGCTCAGGAAATATGGATACCCCCATGCTAAAGCTTATTTTTATATCCTCGCCATCCAGCACAATAGGTGACTGAAACTCTTTGTATATATTTTGAATGACCTTTACAGCATTTTTTTTATATATAACACCGGGCAGTATGAGTATGAACTCATCACCGCCTATCCGTGCTATGGTATCCCCTTTTCTCAATACTGACCTTAATCTTTTTCCTGTCTCCATAAGGACCATATCCCCTGTGTGATAACTGTATCTATGATTTATAGAATTAAAGTCATCCAGGTCGATTATCATCAGTATAAACCTCTCCCTGTTTCTATGGGCATGGATAACAGCAAGGTCAAGCCGGTCATAAAACAGCAGCCTGTTAGGTAGACCTGTAATAGTGTCATGGGTGTGGAGATAATCTAAATCCTTTTTTAATCTCTCATATTTTTTCAGCCAGTCCTGCGTCATCTCTCAGTCTATAAAGCACTCTCATTTATTTATTCTGTGATATAGGCATCTATTGCCTCAAATAGCTGGGATTTTTTTATGGGTTTTGTAAGATGTCCATTGCAGCCTGCCTCTAAACTTTTTTGTTCATCCTTTTTAAGGGCATATGCAGTCAGTGCTAATATAGGGACAGGTCTTATATTATTCTCCCTTTCCCATGCCCGGATTAAAGAAGTGGCTGTATATCCATCCATTACAGGCATCTGCATATCCATAAGGATTAAATCGAACATCTCATGTCCTTCCTTGTATTTATCCAGGGCAATCTTGCCATTCTCTGCCAGGAATATTTTATGGGGTGTATTTTTAAAATATGACCAGATAAGGAGGCGGTTATCTTCATTGTCTTCGGCTACCAGTATATTTAGAGGTCTTTTGCGTCGTTTCTCTGTTTTTCCTTCAATCTTTTGGGTCTCCTCCTCTTTCTGGGGTCTATACCCCAGTGTTGTCTTGATTGCCTCTAAAAGGTCTGCCCTTTTTATGGGTTTATTGAGGATGGATGTTATACCAATGCCCCGGGCCTTTTCTGTTTCGTCCTTTATGTAACCCGATGTAAGCATGATTATATGACTCTTCTCTGCAAGCCCCATATCCTTTATTTTGCTGGCTATCTGTATGCCATCCATGTCAGGGATATGGTAGTCCAGCAGTATTAGTCTGTAGGGTGATGATTCCTGGATACCCTTCTGTAGTATATCAATGGCCTGTTTACCGTTTTCTGCATCGGTGACTGATGCGCCGAGGTTGCTTATCATCTCCCTTAGAATCATCCTGTTGGTGCTGTTATCATCTATTATAAGGACCTTCATACCTTTTATATCAACCATTACCGGCCTTTCCCTTACCCTGTCCTGGTCTCTCTGGAGTCCAAAGCATGCTGTAAATGACATCTTTGTCCCCTGGCCCAATCTACTCTCTACCCATATCTCGCCGTCCATCATCTCTACAATCTTTTTTGATATGGCCAGACCAAGACCAGTGCCGCCGTATTTCCTTGTTGTAGATGCATCTGCCTGGGTAAACTTCTCAAATATAAGACCCAGCTTATCCTCAGGTATACCTATGCCTGTATCCTTGACAGAGAATAATAGAACAACATATTCTGGGGTTGCGTATCCTTTTTTAACACTGTCTGAGACCCTCTTGTTCCTGACCTCTATCCCCTTTTTCCTTGACCCCTTTGACACAGATACATTGAGCATCACCTCACCTCTTTCTGTGAATTTGATGGCATTTCCTATGAGGTTTACCAGGACCTGTCTCAGCCTTGTTGGGTCACCAATAAGGTATAAGGGTACATCAGGTTCTATCATATATAATAGTTCTATATTTTTCTCATGTGCCTTTAGAGAGAGGACATCGAGCATTCTTTCTATGAGATCAAGGAGGTCAAACTCTGCATACTCCAATTCTATCTGTCCTGATTCTATCTTGGATAAATCCAGTATATCGTTTATAAGATTTAAGAGGCTTTCCCCGGCATCATGGAGGACCTTGACATATCTAAACTGCTCTGGTGTGAGATGGGTATCCAGGAGCAGTTCTGCCATGCCTATTATGGCATTCATGGGTGTTCTTATCTCGTGACTCATACTGGCAAGGAATTCACTCTTTGCATTATTTGCAAGTTCTGCCTCTTCCTTGGCCTTGATGAGGTCTTCCTCGACCTTTTTCAGATCTGTTATATCGAGTATTACACCTACTATGCCTGCAACCTCGTTGTTTCTGTTGAGGTATGTTGCCTTATTGAACACTACAAAGTGCTTTGAGCCGTCAGGGTATCTGACCTGTGTCTCATAGATCTGTTTACCAGGGTTTTTGAATAGTTCTTCATCCATGGTGTGATATTTTGCAGCAATCTCTTTTTCAGCAATCTCAAAAACAGAGCGTCCCAGTATCTCCCCCTTGGGCCGTCCGAGATAAGCCTCAAATGCCTTATTGCAGCCCAGATATAGCCCATTTTTATCCTTATAGAATATGGGGGCAGGTATAGTATCTATAAGCACCTGGAGGAAGTTTATCTGCTCCAATAGGTTTTCTTCTGCCTCTTTTAGCTCGGATATATCTGTGACTACATGGATGCTCCCCAGTATCTTGCCATCACCGTCATATAGGGGGGTAGTGGATATCTGAAAAGTCCCATGGAGTATCTTATCGAATACCTCAACGCTGTGCTTACACGCCTCCCTTAATGTCTTTACATGGGGGCAGAAAAGAGGTGGCTTATCTGTCTTATGGAATACCTCATAGCATTTTTTACCTATTACCTCCTGTGGTCTATATCCCATGCTATTTGCTGCCTTCTTATTTACCCTGACAATCCTGTGCTCCGTATCTATAACCCCTATCATGTCTGTGAGAGAGTCGAATATATCCTCCCACTCTTTCTTTGCCCTTGTAATAATCTTGTTTAATTCTATATTCTTCTGGAGTGTCTCTGTAAGTTCTCTGTTCTCTTTGCGGAGAAGCTCCAATTCTTCTGTGCTATTGATTGTGGGATTGTTTTTCTTTTTTTTGTTCATAATGGCATCTATCTAAATCAAATAAAACTTCAAAAAAAGAAAATGCCCCTGAAGAATCCCAAGACAACAGAGGCACTTTCAAAAATTCTATACTATTCTATTTGATAGCCTTAAATTCCTTTTCATCCAGGGAACCATCATTATTTTTATCGAATTTCTTGAAATCCTCTGGTGTTATATTAACAAATACTATTGTAAGCTCTTCGATGGTAATCTTCCCGTCATTGTTGGTGTCTATGTCCTTAAAGCCCTTTTTTGCCTTTTTTACAGGTGCTGGCTTTGCCCCTGCAATCTTTGTCACGGTCATTGCACCTTTTATGTATCTAACCGATACCTTATCCCCAACCTTTATATCCTCTGCACCCTTATAGCCTTTGAATTTTGCATTGGTGACATCAAAGGTGATAACACCTTTTTTGTATTTCAGTGTGAGGAGACCGGATTCTATCTTCTCTACTGTCCCTTCAAAACCAGGCACTGGTTTGGGTTTTGGTTTCTCTGCCTCTTTTGCTGCCTCGGGCTTTGCCGGTTTTTCAGGTGCTGCAGGCTCTGCCTTAGCCGGTGCTGCCTTCTCAGGTGCTGGTTTTTCAGGTGCTGCAGGCTTTGTCTGGGCAAAACCAGGTGAGGTGAAGGCAATACCAATTAACAATGCAAGGGTAATAATTAAAAATCTCTTCATAACAAAACCTCCTTAATTTGTTTTATATGGTTTTATGTTCTAATATTTTATGCCAAGTGTCAAGTTAATTTATCAATCAATAGTAGGGTTAATAGACCTTAATCCACTATTGATTTATCATTTATAGCCCTTAAATGGGTATATCCAGGAGTGAGAGACATCACAGGTCTTTTACTCTTTTTTTCAGTTCAGAAGGCAAAACAAGCTCAAGTCTTTTTGATGAAAATTCAGGGTGTTCATTGAGAAGCTGTTTTTTTTCATTGAATACCCTTATAAGGTTATGGTCTGGGGTCACAAAAAACCCTATATCATTACATATGCAGTGGAATATGTGCCTTAATCCACGGTCTTGCTGTGTTTGATAATACTTCTTAATCACCATATCTATAATAAAATCCCTGTGTCCATTATCCATAGGCGGTTTTTTGCAGCTTTTTTTACTCAGACCTATAAACCTGTTTAATAGCCCAAAGAGCCTTCTGTTCCTTTCCCCTTCATCACCAGAAAGGGTAGGCTCTATTTTGAGGTTTTTTAATGCAAGCTCAAATACCCTCCAGTTGAGGGAGTAGTCAATGTGTCTTAGATCCTGCCAGTTCTGCTCAGGGAATATATCTGCAAATATGCCTGCACACTCTCTCAGGATTTTTCTTGTATCTTGTTCATTATAAGATAAATCTATGTGGAATTTTGGTGTTACCAAACTAAAAGAAAATGTAGATTGCAGGTCTTCAAAAAGCCCTTCTGTATCTTCAAAGACACGGGACAAAAGCTCTGTCTGCTCGAAATAAAAGAAAACCCTGCGCCAGTATCTGATGAGGTCACTATCGGACCTATCCCATCTTGCAAATTCCTCTATTGACTCAAGGGGGGTTAGGACATCTGTGACACAGCACCCTTGGTTATTGAGCCACATTATAATATCCATCTCCGTGTCTTCACCGGATGTTACAAGCCTTACCCTCCCTTCCTGGTATGCCCTCCAGATAGTCTTTAATGCCATCCATTCATTATAAAGAGGGTCACTATCTTTTACATGTTCTTTTGCCAGGAGGTTAAGGACATTAAAATCAAGATAGATATCTATCTTATCCTTGTCCTTATCCATAGCCTATCTTGCCTTGAAAAGAAGATTTAATAAAAAATTTATTATGGACAGGATTACACTAAAGAGCACAGCATAGAGAAAACCCTGAACCTGGAAGCCCTTAATCACAGAAGAGGCAAGCATAACCAGGGATGCGTTGATTACAAAGGTAAAAAGGCCGAGGGTTAGTATATTTATGGGAAGGGTTATGAAAACCAGTACAGGCTTTATTATGGTATTAACAATCCCGAGAAAAAGGGCAACCCATAGGGCAGACCAGAAACCATTTATGGTTATCCCCGGCAGGTAGTATCCCAGTATCATTATTGATAATGCCATCAAAAGCCAGCGGATTATTATCATTATAAATAGATTATGGCACAAAATTTTATATTTGCAAATATAATCTTGATAGACCCTCAAAAAAAACTTGACATCTCTATACCTATTTTGTTAAAAATTGACCCATATCACATATTAAATCGCTATACTCTACTTAAAGGGGTTGGTTAGTGAAAAAATCTATACTGGCAATTTTTTTATCCTTTTTTCTATTTTTTATCTGGAATAACAATGTTTTTTCAAAAGAGGTAAGACAGGGTGTAAAACCTGATGGAAAACCCCAGAGTGCCTCTAAAAAATCCAGTAAAACAATAAAAAATACCAAAAAAAGCAAGGACAGGACCACCATAGCAAAACAGGAAAGCCAGAAGTCCAAGGTAAAAAGAAAAAAGAGCTCAAAAACAAGATACATCCGTGAAGAGGCCCCTGCAGGGGAAGATGACGGGGAGTTTATTGAATATCGTGCACAAAAAGGCGATACCATTGAAAAGATAGCTGCCAGGTTCAATGTAGAGAAAGATGATATCCTTGAATCTAATAACCTTAAAGAAGGCGTAAGATTAACACCGAACACTATAGTGCTTATACCAAAGACACAATCAGAAGAAAAGCAAGAGGAGTTCATAAACCTTACAACCAAGAACCTGAAACCCTGGAAGAGCCATGACGAGAAATACATGCTCGTAAAGGTGGCAAAGAGTTTTATGGGTGCCCCATATAAATACGGTGGCAATACAGTTAGGGGCCTTGACTGCTCTGCATATGTAAAAAAGATATACGAAATATTCGATGTCCAGTTGCCCAGGAGTGCCAGGGAGCAGTTCCATATAGGGACAAAGATAAACAAAGAGGACCTTGCCATAGGAGACCTTGTCTTCTTCAGGACAAAAAGATATATCAAGTATCCCACCCATGTGGGCATATATATAGGTGACGGTAACTTTATCCATTCATCCTCCGGTCATGGCAGGATAGGTGTAAAGATAGACTCCCTTTCATCGGATTTCTACAAAAGGACTTATGTGGGTGCAACAAGGATTAAAAAATCCATGGATGACAGTGCAGATGCCACAACGTCAAAGAAATCTGAGGCTGATTCTGGTAATTCATAATATGTGACAAGATATTTAGTAATATTTTTCACTGCCCTTTTCTTTCATGTTTTAAGCTATATTATCCTGTTAAAAAGAATAGAGCCCCTTTATTTTCATTTCTATACCTTTGTATGGTGGTCTTTTATTGTCCTTATGGATGTAATCTATGCCATAAGGAAAGGTCGTTTTCTGATATTAAAAAGGACACTACCTGCCATGATAGTTATATCTGCCGGTTTCTGGTGTATATTTGAATTGATAAACCTGAGAATACAGAACTGGTACTACATAAATCTCCCTATGGAATATTATCATAGGTATACAGGATACCTGTTGGCTTACGGCACAGTGGTCCCTGGTATATATGTCACAAAGGAGATAATCCAGGACCTGATAGGGGAAATAGAGATAAAAAAGATACATCTCAATAGATACCCTTTTTATGCAATAACAACAGGTTTTGCATTGCTTTTTTTAACCCTTGCGGTGCCTGAATATTTTTTCAGCCTTGCATGGGTATCTGCTGGCCTTATATTCGACGGATACAACTATTATAGAGGCTATAGCTCCTTTGCCAGGGATTTAGAGGTTGGCCATATAAGAGGTATCATAGCTACAATGCTTTCTGGTCTTTTATGCGGCATCCTTTGGGAATTCTGGAATTTCTGGGCTGTAACCAAATGGATTTATACTGTCCCGTTTTTTGAAGGGATGAAGATCTTTGAGATGCCTGTCCCGGGGTATATAGGTTTTGTTGTCTTTGCACTTGAGACCATTGCCTTTGTAAACCTCATAAAAGGTATATGGTCAACCAAGACAAGGGCCTTAACTGTAACCTTTATTATGGCATGTTTCTGTGCTATTTCCTTCGTATTAATCGATAGATACACTGTATTTTCCCATATAGCCAGGATAGAAGAACTCTACTTTATATCCCAGGATAAAAGAGAGGTATTAAAACAAGAGGGTATAAGGACGAGCTACAGGATTGATATAAAAACCCTTGACAGTAAAGAAAGGGATTTTATGGAGTTATTACACCTCAAGGGCATGGGTCTTATTAACCTAAAAAAGCTTGCACAATACGGGATAGATAATATAGATGCCCTGTCTAAAATGGATGACAAGACCCTATCAATCATACTGCAGGAGAATAATATGAGGAGGGTCAGGGTCTATATTTCAGCAGCAAAGGAGGGTTTATCTAAAAAATAAAAACGCCCCTTAAAAAAAGGGGCGTTTTTATTTCATCAGAGATATTTTCTAATCCAGTTTCTCCTGACCTACCCTCATACCGTAGAATGAACGGTATACAAAGATGAGCGCCACGATAAAGAATATGATACCTATTGTTGTCTTCATTGTCTGAGACTGCATGGTAACGGCGATCTCAGTGGCAAGGAGTCCGAAGAGGGTAGTGAACTTAATGACAGGGTTCATGGAGACAGAGGATGTATCCTTGAACGGGTCGCCAACAGTGTCTCCAACAACTGTTGCTGCATGGAGCTCTGTGCCCTTTTCCTTGAGGTCTACCTCTACTATCTTTTTGGCATTATCCCATGCACCACCGGCATTTGCCATAAATATGGCCTGGAAGAGCCCGAAGAATGCTATTGCCACAAGGTAGCCTATGAAGAAATACGGGTTGAAGAATGAAAGTGCCAGGGCAAGGAAGAAGATAACTATGAAGATGTTTATCATGCCCTTCTGTGCATACTGGGTACATATCTTCACGACCTCTTTGCTATCCTCTATGGATGCCTCTTCCTTATCGAGGTTGATGTTCTTTTTGATAAAGACAACAGCACGGTATGCACCGGTTGTAACTGCCTGGGTGGCTGCGCCGGTAAACCAGTAGATAACAGCGCCGCCCATTAAAAGGCCGAGGATAATCTCAGGCTGCACAAGACTCAGCTTAGCCACAACGTTCTTGAACATATTTTCCAGGAGTATTATGATACCGAAGACCATGGTTGTTGCACCAACAACTGCTGTCCCTATAAGCACAGGCTTGGCTGTAGCCTTAAAGGTATTTCCTGCGCCGTCTGCCTCTTCAAGGTAATCCTTACCATTATCAAAATCAGGGTCAAAGCCGAACTCTTTCTTTATCTCTTCCTTGATGTTGGGGCGGCTTTCAATCCTGGAGAGCTCATAGACTGACTGGGCATTATCAGAGACAGGGCCATACGAGTCAACAGCAATGGTCACAGGCCCCATGCCGAGGAACCCAAATGCCACAAGACCAAAGGCAAAGACAGGGGCAGCAAAGGCAAACTGAGGTGGCATAATAGCTACTATGGAATGGTGCTGTGATACAGCATAGGCTATAAACATGAGGAAGAGTATTACAAGGCCTTCCCAGAATGCAGAGAAGTTACCGGCAACAAAACCTGAGAGTATATCAAGTGATGCACCGCCGTGACGGGCAGCACCGACAACCTCCTGGACGTGCCTTGACTTTGTGCTGGTGAATATCTTTGTGAACTCAGGTATCAATGCACCGGCCACAGTCCCGCAGGAGATGATAATCGCCAGTGCCCACCAGAGCCCGGGGTATTTGTCATTGAGGTCGCCGAGGAGCATATAGCTTGCCCAGAAGGTTACTATAATGGATATAGCTGAGGTTATCCATACGAGGTTGGTAAGGGGCTGTTCAAAGTTGAATTTCTTCTTTGACCCGTATAGAGATGTTGTTATCCCGTGGTTAACAAAATATGAGACAAGGGATGTGAGGATCATGAGGATACGCATTGCAAATATCCAGATGATGAGTGTCCCTGACATGAATGGGTTTGCAGCCAAGGCAAGGGCAAGAAATGCAATGAGTGCCACACCTGTAACACCGTAGGTCTCAAAGCCGTCTGCTGTAGGACCCACGCTATCACCGGCATTGTCACCCGTGCAGTCTGCTATAACGCCAGGGTTTTTGGGGTCGTCTTCAGGGAGCTTGAAGACTATCTTCATCAGGTCTGAACCTATATCAGCGATCTTTGTAAAGACACCACCTGCAATCCTGAGTGCGCTGGCACCGAGGGATTCACCGATGGCAAAACCTATAAAGCTCGGGCCTACCAGATTTTTTGGCAGGAACACAAGGATACATATCATAAAGAACAGCTCAACACTAACAAGTAGGAGGCCAACGCTCATACCAGATGTGAGAGGGATATTTACAACATCCACTGGTTTGCCTGTCAGTGATGCAAAGGCAGTCCTTGAATTTGCCCTTGTGTTGATCCTCATACCGAACCATGCAACACCATAGGAACCGAGGATACCGAGGATAGAGCATACAAGGATAACAAACATGGGTCCAATGGACAGGTGTGAAAGGCCCATAAAGTAATAGACCATACATATGGCCACGAGTATCCAGAGTATTATTAGGAATTTACCCTGCTGTGCCAGATAAGACTTACAGGTCTCCCATATAATCTCTGATACCTCAAGCATGGATTTGTGGGCAGGCCTATTTTTGGTCTGGTTATACTGGACTACAGCAAAGATAAGACCCACAATGCAGATAAAGAGACCAAAATACATAATGGACAGACCGCTTGTCCCCCCAAAGATACCGAATTTTACCTGAGATAGATCAGGGAGGATAATGTCTGCCTCACCGGCCATGGCCACAGATGCCGCAGAGAAAATCATAAAGGCAAGTGCGAGGAGAATGAAGCATAGGCTTCGTTTGTTTGATAAGCTCATTTATAACCTCCTTACAAAAAAATTTATTGCTTAGACACCAGCTAACGCTTCCTGTTGACAGGTTGATTTTATTCTAAAACTTTTTTTTAGATAATGTCAATTAACTTATGAAAAAATTCACATAATATTTTTTTGGCTTTAAATCCTTTTTTGAGTCTTAATTTAACTTTTAACGCCATTATATTTATTGTATATTTAAGATAAAGGGGTAGATTAATGAGAAGGCTAAACCTTACAGCAAAGATGGCTATAGCATTTTCTGTGCTCTTCTTTGTCATCTTCACGGGCTGTGCCATATCCCTCTTTTATTATTTTGAAGGTCATTATAAAGAACTTGTTGCAAATCAGCAGTATGAGCTCATCTCTGAGGTGGCAAGAGGTCTTGACAGAAAGATAAACGAGGCCCAGAAGCTCATTGGCCTGGCAATAGGCAATCCCCCACAGGATATCATCAATAACACCCAAAGGTTAAAATCTTTTTTCATAGATAAAATCAAGAATAAACCTTTTTTGAGTCATTATTTTGACCACGGCATTATCCTGTTCTCTAAAGATGGTGACATTATAGGGGAATATCCTGAAGAAAATAAAAGGGATATAAAAAATTTTGCAGACAGGGAATATCTCCAGGAGACAATAAAGACAAAAAAACCTTATATCTCCAAGCCTTATCTATCATCAAAACCACCATACGAGCCTGTTATTATGTTCACACACCCCCTGTTTAATCAAGACGGGGAATTGGTGGCTGTAATAGGTGGTGGTCTAAGGTTGACCAAAGAGAATTTTTTAGGGGACTTGACAAGGGTAAAGATAGGCAAGACAGGCTATGTATATCTTTTTGATAAGGATAGGAGGATAATAATTCATCCTGATAGATCCAGGATAATGAAGCAGGATGTGCCTGTTGGCGTAAATAAGCTATTCGATATGGCAATAGAGGGTTTTGAAGGGACAGATGAGACTGTTACATCAAGGGGCCTCCATGCCATTACAAGCTTTAAACGCCTCACAAATAAGGACTGGATCCTCGGGGCAAATTATCCTGTAAAAGAGGCCTATTCTTCCATTAGAAAGGCCCAATGGTATCTTGGTTGGTTCACAGGTATAGGTATAGCTGTATCCATAATTATTATAATATTCCTGATAAGGGGCTTTCTCAACCCCTTGAGTATCCTGACAAGACAGATACAGGAGATAGGTGAAGGGACTTACGAAACAAGATCAGTAAAGGTAAATGGAGCAGGTGAGATAGGGGAACTGGCATCATCTTTCAACGAGATGTTAAAAAAACTCTCTGAGAGGGAGGATGCTTTAAAGACCACCCTTAAATCCCTTAAGGAGCGCGAGGCAAGGATAAGGGCTATCCTGGATAATACAGTAGAGGGGATCATCACCATAAACGAAGAGGGGATAATAGAGGATTTTAACCCTGCTGCAGAACATATCTTTGGATATTCGGCACAGGAGGTGATAGGTAGAGATGTGAACATACTTATGCCTGAGCCTTACAATAGAGAGCATAAAGAATATATAAAAAGATACCTAGCCACAGGAGAAACAAAGGTCATAGGTGCCAGGATAGAGATAGTAGGCAGAAGAAAGGATGGGGGCATATTCCCCATGGAGATATCTGTGAGCGAGGTAAAGATAGGGGATAGAAGGATATTCACAGGCCTTCTGCGTGATATTACGGAGCGTAAACAGACAGAGGAGGAGCTTATTAAGGCCAGAGATTTAGCAGAGGCAGCCAATAAGGCAAAAAGCAACTTCCTTGCCAGCATGAGTCATGAGATTAGGACCCCCATGAATGCCATAATAGGCATGGCTGATTTACTCATGGATACCAAACTGAGTGATGACCAGTTAAGATATATCCAGGTCTTCAAAAATGCAGGGGAAAATCTTTTGAATATTATCAATGATATCCTTGATATATCCAAGATAGAGGCAGGCCATCTTGAGATTGAATCTACAGGTTTTGATATTATTGAGCTCATTGAGAAGACCTGTGAGTTTATGTCCAGTAAAGGGCACGAAAAGGGGTTGGAGGTGGCGTGTCGTATCCAAAAAGACGTACCCCAGTATCTTATAGGAGACCCTGTGAGGATAAGACAGGTCTTAACCAATCTCATGGGAAACGCCATAAAGTTTACAGAAAAGGGCGAGGTTGTTGTTGAGGTATCACCGGTAGAGAAGGGGTTCAGGGCTAAGGATTCGGTGATTAAACATAGGGCTGAAGGCAGTCCTCCATTACATGGGGATGTAACCCTTATGTTTTCTGTTAGGGATACAGGTATAGGCATACCTGAAGATAAGATAAACACCATATTTGATAAGTTTACACAGGTCGATGCATCCATTACAAGGAAATACGGTGGGACAGGCCTTGGCCTTACCATCTCCAAGAGCCTTGTGAGGCTCATGGGTGGTGATTTATGGGTAGAGAGCGAGGTAGGTAAGGGAAGCACATTTTCTTTTACAATCCCCTTTAGTATCCAGGAGAGTTGCCCTGAAAGACCCTATGATAGAAGAAAAGAGATAAAGAATCTAAAGGTCCTCATCATTGACGACAATGCAACAAACAGGATGATATTAACAGAGACAATCTCTAACTGGTGCCGGGAGGTCCAGGAGGCAGAAGACGGGCTCCAGGGCATCAAAAAGCTCAAAGATGCAAAACAAAAGGGTATCCCTTTTGGGCTACTCCTTCTTGATTACCATATGCCGGGGATGGATGGCCTTGAGGTAGTAGAGATGATAAGAAAAGACCCATCCATATCTGAGACGCCTATTATTATGCTTACCTCAGATTATGCAAGACAACATTCGTCAAGATTAAAGGATTTAAATATACCATCTTTTATCACAAAGCCCATAAAGAGGTCAGAACTTTTAACTGCTATCTATAATTTAGCCGGGGAAAGCACAGAGACAGAGGGCAATTTTTGCAGACCAAAAGAGAAAAAAGAGGGCCTTGTAGATCTGAGGAGGCTCAAGATACTCATCTCAGAGGATAATGAGGACAACAGGCTTTTGATAAAAGCATATCTAAAAAATACCCCCTATGAGTTACATTTTGCAGAGAACGGCGAGGAGGCTGTAAGGCTATACAAAGAGGGGAGATACAACCTTGTCCTTATGGATATACAGATGCCTGTTATGGATGGATATGAGGCAACAAGACAGATAAGGATGTGGGAGACAGAATCAAGGGCAGAGAAGACGCCTGTGGTTGCCCTTACTGCCTTTGCCCTAAAAGAGGAGATCCAGAAGAGTATAGATGCAGGCTGTGATGCCCATATCCCAAAACCCATTAAAAAAACTACCTTGATAGAGGTCATAGAGAGATATGCAAGGCCATAAAAAAGGAGGCATTGACAACACAGGGGACTAAAACTAATATCTTAGAGGTATATATCATGGCTGATAGAGAAGGTATTGACGAGGACAAAAAGGGAAAGAGGATAGATGTATATGTGGATAAGGAAATCATGCCCCTTATACCGGAGTTCCTTGAAAACCGACAGAAAGACCTGAATAATCTGAGGATTGCTTTAGAAAAGGGAGACCACGAAACAATAAGGACCATAGCCACCAATCTAAAAGGTAGCGGTGGGACCTATGGGTTTGAGGCCATAACAGAGTTTGGCAATGCCATAAGAAATGCCTTAGATGAGAACAATGTGGGGGCTGTAAATACCCTTATAAAGAATCTCGAGAGCTATCTAAACCACATAGATATAAAGGAATCAAGCCTGAAAAAGGTATGTCAGAACTGTGGCAATATCTTCGAATCAAAGGATGAGGATATAAAACTCTGCCCCCAGTGTATCGTGGAGAAACAGGAAAAGATTATAGAGAGAACAGAGGAGAAAAAAGAGAAAAAAAAGTCACATTTAAAGACAGTTATGGCTACTGTTACATCTGTCCTTGTGGCGGCAGCCATTGTCGTCCTTATAATCCAGTTACCAAAGATTTTAGAGGAGACAAAACCTGGAAAACCCATAAGGATTGGGACATATGCCACCGATGAAAAAACAGATATTTGCATAAAAAATCTGTGGGAGATATCAAGGCTCCTCCAGGAGAATAAAAAACCAGACAATTCTTTAACCTGTCCGGTAACAGGTAGCCCATATAAAATAGAGGATAATAAGGTGTCATGCCCGAATCCAGAGAGGCATGGATTAAAGGCCCTCTATGTAAGCAAAGAAAGAAAGATACCGGAGGCTGTAAAATGATAAGTTATAAAGTTTTTTCTAACAGAGGCTTCAGCATCATGGAACTCCTTATAGTCCTTGCCATAATAGGGATATTGGCAAGCATTGGGTTACCCCATCTCCTCCATGCATTAAAGGCAAGACAGACAGTAACCTGTGCCATGGCAAGGATAGATGTTCAGAATTCAGAGAGACAGTTTGTAGTGGATAATCAGAGACCCTCTAACAGTATAGATGAGCTTATACAATCAGGGTATCTCAAGGCTGTCCCAAGTTGTCCATCTGGCGGCACATACCTGTGGATAAACGACCCATCCCCCAATAACCCCTTTAGAAACCTCGGTTGTTCTATCCATTATTTCCCTGTATCTGCCTCTTCCACCCCCACTGTTAATCCTCTCTTTACAAGCGAATTTACCAGTATGAGTGGACTTACACCACTTGTAGGTGCATGGAATATCCAGAATGGGACCCTTGTCCCCACAGGCCCAGGGGAGAACAGGCTTGCCTTTGGTGATAAGACATGGAAGGACTATACAGTTACTGTAAATGCCACACTTACAAGCGGTAAGGGCTATGGTGTCTACTATAGGGCAGACGGCAATCCCAATATCACAGGGTATGTATTCCAGTATGACCCTGGATTAGGTGATAAGTTTGTTGTAAGAAGGGTGGTTAATGGCATTGAGCAGGCTGTGTTTCAGAATGTCAAGATACCGGATGGTTTCCCTATCTATAACCAGTCCCATGAGATATCCATCACTGTCCAGGGTGACCAGCATATAATAAAGGTAGACGGCCAGACAATGCTTAGTTTTAAAGACTCTACATTTTCATCGGGTATGGCAGGCTTAAGGAGCTGGGGCAGTTCCAAGGTAAGCTTTGACAATGCCGTTGTATCGCCATTATAAAAGAGGTGTCCAAGAAAAATATTTAAGGAGACTGCCATGAAAACAGAAGGAGATAGGATAGTAGTTCAGATTGACCCTGACCTGGAGGACCTTATTCCAGGGTATATAGAAAACAGGCATAAAGACATAAAAAAGATAAAAGATGCCCTGAAAGAGGGTGACTATGAGACAATAAGGATATTAGGTCACAGCATGAAGGGCTCAGGGGGAGGTTATGGTTTTGATGCCATAACAGAAATAGGTAAATCTATGGAGCAGGCAGCAAAGGATAAAGATATAGATTCCATAAAGAGGCTTGTGGAAGAATTAAACGACTATCTCAGCAGGGTTAAGATAATATATGGCTAATCCCATGAAACCAGTAATACTTAGCATAGATGATGACCCGGACATCCGGCGACTTCTGGAGCAGGTCCTTGTTGGCAGTGGTTATGAGGTAATAACAGCAGGGAGCGGGAAAGAGGCACTCCAGCTTGCCCAGACCCTTAAACCTGACCTTATATTGCTCGATATAGTCATGCCTGAGATGGATGGTTATGATACCTGCCTGAAACTCCAGGAGGATAAAAATACTGCCTATATACCTGTTATATTTTTAACCTCAAGGGATGAAAGGCAGGACAAGGCCAAGGCCTTTGCAGTAGGGGCTGCAGATTACCTGACCAAGCCCTTCAAAAAAGAACAACTCCTCGAAAAGATAATATACCACCTATCCACTAAAAACAAATGGAAAGAGTTAAAAAAGGAGATGCCACAAGGCCAGATTGATTTGGGTGTCCTGGACTATGGAGGTTTTAAAAACTTTGTGGCTGATGAGTTAGGTCTATCTGAGCCTGCAAGAATAAAATTGTCTGCTGTACAGCCTGATAAGATATACAATATCCTTGCAAAAGAGGGTATACCACCAAATCAGGTAGCTACCCTTATTGCCAGATACTGCAAATTTAAATATCTCCCCATTGTGGATGCAGAGAGTGTATTGCTTGGTGCTCTGCCAAAGCCATTTTCAAAGAACTATTCTGTTGTAGCCATAGGAGAGGATAACAGGATAGATGCCTATGTAATGAGTAACCCTTTCAACTGGGAGCTTATAGAAACGCTCAAGAAGTATTCTAAATCAAACCAGTTGAATATATGTATTACTGAACCTGAAAATATAGAGGCACTCCTTGAATATGGGGGCACGACAGCAGATAGAAAGATAAGTCTCCTGGAGGAGAAGATAAAGATTGCAAGCCCTGTTACAAAGAAGAAAGTGGATGTTACAGAGGAGGAGATAGAGAAGAGGCCTGTTGTCCACATCACAAACACTATCCTATATACAGCAGTAACAGAGAGAGCAAGTGATATACACATAGAGCCAAAGGAGAATCACACTGTTGTCCGTTTCAGGGTAGACGGGGATATGAGGGATATGTTCTCCTTCAATAATACAACAGGGGTGATGGTCATAACAAGGTTAAAGGCATTGGGCGGGCTTGATATAACAGAGAAGCGTAAACCACAGGATGGTGCTATGGAGGCGGTGATTGATAACAGGACATTTAAACTGAGGCTTGCCACCACATCTACCCCCTTTGGAGAAAGTGTTATTATAAGACTCCTTGAACCAACAGTAAAGCAGAAGGACTTGAGGGATCTTGGCATGACAGATGAGCAGGTGGCCATTATGGTTGATTTTGCCAGCCGTAATCAGGGATTGATACTTATAGTAGGGCCTACAGGTGCAGGAAAGACCACAACCATCTATAGCCTCCTTGCCCAGATTGACTGTAAAAAGAGGAGTCTCATCTCTGTAGAAGACCCTGTAGAGTATACAATACCCTTTGCAAATCAGCAACAGGTCAATGAAAAGATGGGGGTTACCTTTGAGGCACTCCTTAGGTCTTCTGTCAGACAGGACCCTGATATACTCTTTATCGGTGAGGTAAGGGATCCATATTCTGCAAGGGTGGCTGTAGATTTTGCAAGCACCGGACATGTGACAATAACAACGCTCCATACATCCAATGCCACAACCGCCATATTCCGCCTTGAAAGGCTCGGGATTACAAGGGGACAGATGGCAGATACAGTCCTCGGCATTGTTGCCCAGAGGCTACTTAAAAAACTCTGCCCCCACTGTAAGAGTGTTGTGCCCATAACAGATGAAGAGAAAGACATGTTGAGACCCTATACAGGGGAGTTGCCGGATGTGGTAGCCCACCCTGTTGGCTGTCCCAGGTGTAATGATACAGGTTATTTTGGAAGGGAAGGGATTTACGAGATAATAAGGTTCGACCCTCTAATCAGCGATATGGTCCGCTCTAATAGGTCAATAGCAGAGATTAGGGCTTTAGTGAGAAAAAGCGGTCACTATCTTATAAGTAACCACGCTGTGGAGAAGGTAAAAAGGCTTATATTCCCACCTGAGGATGTATATTACAGGGTCCTTGTAGAGGAGATTGATACAGAGGAAAAAATAAGTGTGCCTGTGACAGAAGAGGTAAAACCAACCCCCACAACAGAGGAGATTAAGGCCACACAGATAGAGACACAAAAGACAGAGAAAGCAAAAAAAGAGGAGCCCAAAACAAAAGAAGACATACTCCTTGTGGAGGATGATAAAGATATGCAGAGGCTCTTGTCCCGTTACTTAAGCGAAGCCGGTTACAATGTCACTGTTGCCGATGATGGGGTTGATGCCCTTATACAGCTTGCCCAGAGGCAGTTCAGCCTTGTGCTCTCCGATATAGAGATGCCAAACCTGGATGGATTCAAGTTTATGGAGATAAAGAATCAAAAGGGCATGGATGTCCCTGTAATGTTTTTGACCTCCAGGGCAGACCAGGAGGATGAGATAAAAGGGCTCCAGCTCGGGGCTGTGGATTTTATAAAAAAACCTGTAAAAAAAGACCTGTTAATTTTGAGGATCAAGAAGATCTTAGGTCAATGAACCTGAAAAAAGACCGCCACAGGGGTTTTGGATTAGAATTATCTGGATATCCATAACATTTGTCCCTGTTGGTCCTGTTATAAAGAGGCTTCCTAATTTTTTAAAAAAATTATAAGAATCGTTGTTTTTCAGATATTCTAAAGGGTCCAATCCAAGCCCTTTTGCCTTTGGGATAGTATTGCCTGTTACATATGCCCCTGCTGCATCTGTTGGACCATCTGTCCCATCTGTGCCTGCTGATAGAAGGAATATACCATTATACCCCTCTGTCTCCATGGCAAAGGCAAGGGCAAGTTCTGTGTTTCTACCACCCTTACCGTTTCCAATCACTTTCACCGTTGTCTCTCCTCCGCTTAAGAGACACACTGGTTTATTTATCTCTGATTTCTCTTTCTTTTCTTTATATGCCTTTGCAATACCGGCGAGCCACCTCCCCGCCTCTTTTGCCTCACCCTCTATCTCTGAGGTGAGAATCTCTGTATGAAAGCCGAGTTCTATAGCCATTTTTTCTGCTGCGGCAATGGCAATCCTATTGCTCCCGATAATAGTGTTCTCTGTGTTGATTAACACAGGGTCTTTTTCCTTTAGCGTCTCAGGGATATCTCCGTTCATGCCTTTATCCAAAACCTCCATGACATGAAGGGGGATTTTGTCTGAAAGTCTATATTTTTTTATAACCTCTATGGCATTATGGTATGTTGTGGTATCGAATGTAGTGGGCCCTGATGCAATGACATGGAGCCTGTCTCCTATTACATCAGATAGTATCAGGGATTTTATACGGGCAGGATAGGCAATCTGGGCAAGCCTGCCCCCTTTTACTAAAGAGATGTGCTTTCTTACTGTATTTACATCATTGATATCTGCCCCGGCCTCGAGTAAAAGCCTTGTTGTATCCTGTTTTTCTTCTAATGTTATGGGCTCCATAGGGGCAACAAGCAGTGCAGAACCACCCCCGGATATAAGACATATCACAAGGGTTGAATCATCTGCCTCTTTTAATACCTCCATTATTTTTTTTGTCGCATCTACCCCAGACCCATCGGGGATGGGATGGCCTGCCTCAAAAACCCTGATTTTATCTAATTTAGCTATGCCCTTGGCATGACCGTATTTTGTAATGATTATGCCTTTATCTATGATTTCGCCCAATGTTTCGTTTATTGCCCTTGCCATCTCAAAACTTGCCTTTCCAAAGCCAATAACGAAAACCTTTTTAATGTGCCCTGAATGGTAAAATGAGATAAGATCTACTGCACGGGCCTTTACTGCAGTATATGGATTTACCGATGATAGAGCTGCATTGAAGATATGGAAAGCCTTGGTTTTTACTTCTTCTTCTGTCATCTATTTTATTTTTTTAAACCTCTATGGGCTTAAAGATGAGTATAATCCCCATGACTATAAAGACCATTGTCTCTGCTGCAGGGCCCCAAAATCTACCTGTTATTGCCATAACAAGCCCTAACACAAAGGCAGACACAAATGTCCCCTTTAAATTTCCCAATCCACCCACAAGAACCACAGCAAAGCTTATTAAAAGAACCATCATTCCCATATATGGATGGACAGATGTAATAGGTGCATAAAGCACACCACCTAAAGCAGCAAGACAACTACCTATTATAAATACATAGGCAAAGTATTTATCCACATTTATCCCAAGACCCCTGACCGCATCTTTATCTTCAAGGGCTGCAACAACTATCTTACCTACCATGGTCTTTTTAAAAAATATGGTAAGGGCAATAAAGATGGCAATAGATAGCATGATAATAATGAGCCTATACATAGGCAATGTCACAGAAAAGATTGTTACATCTATACCTATTGGGTCTGAAAGTGGAATGGGAGATGCGCCCCATATCCATTTAATCAAATCAACACCTATCAAGACAACAGCATATGTAGCGATTATGGCATAGTCAATCGATACACCGTATAGTTTTCTTATAACGAATCTTTCTATAACATAGCTTATAGGAATAACTGCAAGGACTGTAAATAAAGCACCTATTATAAAATTTTCCCTGAATATGGGCAGAGTGGTAATGAGTAGATAGGCACCTATGGTATATATAAGACCATGTGCAAAGTTAACAATCCTCATGGTTCCAAAAGTCAGCGAAAGCCCAATACTGATAATATAAAGAATTCCACCGATTGTTAATCCATAAGCTATTGTGTTTAACATCTCTACCTCACTATGCCTTCTGCTTGTCTTGTAAATTTATCTTTAATGTAGCCCCATATACCCTTTCTGAATCTGAATACTATGATAAGCATTGCAAACCCAAGAAACATCTCCCACCTGGATATGTAAGATGCAAGATAGTTGCTAATGGCCATATAGGCAACACCGCCTATCAGGGCACCATAGAGGCTGCCTGCACCCCCTATAAGCGTTGCAAATATTACCTCTACTGCCCTTGAGGGATCTATAAAACTCGGCGTTACATAACCGTAGTTTAGGATAGAAAGGGCACCGGCAAATGCAGATATGGTGGTTGATATTATAAATGTTACCCACTTATATTTGAATGTGTTATATCCAAGGAATTTGACTCTAATTTCATTCTCTTTAATGGATTTAATCAATATGCCATAAGGTGATGAAATTAATTTTTTCAGGATAAGGTATGTAAGCAAAAGGGAAAACAGGCAGAAACCAAATATGACAGGTTTTTTCCCGAAATCGAATAAACCAAGTTTTGTAAAATATGCAGACATACCGTCTTCACCGCCTGTCCACCTTGATAGGGCTACAAGGGCAAGAAAATACCCAACCTGATTAAAGGCAAGATTTATCAAGGCAAAGCAGGCACCTGTTGTTCTTACAATAATAGGCCCTATGATTACACCAATTAGTGCACCTGCACATATGCTTGCGATAATCGCTAAGAATGGATTCTTTGAAACATGCTCGGCAAATAATGTTACGGTATATGCACCTACTCCAAGATAAAGCATATGTCCGAAAGAAAGTCTTCCCATATAACCATACAAAAGATTAAAACCTAAAACAAAGATGCAGAATATTATAAAATCTGTTGTCCTGTTAAGACCAAACACCGGCAGGACAGCAAAAAAAGCAGCAGTAATTATTACAAGGTCCAAGAAATTTTTTCTTATTTTTTCTATCACACCATATCCTCCTTTATTAAGTTGCCTTGCCCCTCCTTTGCCATGAAGAGGGGCAAGGCTGGAGTATTATGTGAGACTGGCTAAAAATTCTCTATAGGTCATTACGCTGCCTATCTTTGGAAAGATATATTTTTCTGCATAATTCTGTTCTTCATCGGTGTCAGTTCCTGTGCAGTCACCTATCACAATAACCCTGTAACCTTTATCGTATGCTGACCTTGCAGTGGATTCAACGCACCAGTTTGTATGAAAACCAACTATGGCCACCCACTCAATCATGTTTACCCTGAGTGTATAGTCCAGGGCTGTAGACCAGAAGGCATCCAGTGTCTTTTTACCCCTTACTATTATGTCCCCTTTTTGGGGTTTAAGCTCCGGGATAATCTCAGGCCCTGGTGTGCCAGCCACCCATGCACCTGATACAGGTTTGCCATCCAATGTCCAGCCTGTTGGCATGTCAATCTCAAGCCCTCTCAATCCCGCCATTCCAGGCCCTTCAGGGTCTATTTCAGGGAAACCGGGTTCAAATGCCTCAAAAGGCACATAGATTATCTTTTTTACCTTTCCCCTAGCCTCATTTATAAGGTTCACAAGATTTTCTATTACCTTTCTCTTTTCAAGCTGTTCTGCAATAAACTGATACATAGAGCCGCCTGGTTTTAAAAAATCATATTGTGGCTCTATAAGCACTATTGCTGTTTTTTTTGCCTCGATCTTTTTTGCCTGTGCGTTTTTCATGCTTCTCTTCCTCCTTTTTTATTATAGATATTTTTCAAGGTTTTCCTTGTTGTTTATCTCTTTTTTGTCTGCCATCTCTTTTATTATCTTTCCTTCTTTCATCATATATACCCTGTCGGCAAGCATACCCACCACCGATAGGTTCTGTTCCACTATAAGCAAAGAAAATGTCCCTTTCATTTTTGAAAGAACATTCAAGATATCATTGATGGTGCCGGCAGCGAGGCCTTCAGTAGGTTCATCGATAAGTAAAAGCTTTGGTTTTCCAATGAGTGCCCTTCCAATTAAGAGAATCTGCCTTTGACCACCACTTAGGCTGCCAGCCCTCATGTTTAGAAATTTTTCAATTTTTGGATATATACTTATAACCTTTTCAATGGCATCTGTTATCTTTTCCTTTACCGGGTAGGCTGCAACCTCCAGATTCTCTCTAACTGTTAAGTTTGAAAAAACCCTCTTATCCTGAAATACATATCTCACGCCTAAAAGTGCTACTCTTTCAGGGGGTATCCCTATAATGTTTTTGCCTTCAAACTCGATTGTGCCTGAATCAGGCTTCATAAATCCTGCAATAGTCTTGAGTAAGGTTGTCTTGCCTGCACCATTTCTGCCTGTAATAAACACCATTTCTCCTTTGGAAATTTGCATTTCAATATTATGGAGAACCTTAGCGTGACCGTAGGAAACATCAATATTCGCTACACTGAGCATACTAGACCGTCCTCCTTTCCCCAATAAACCTCACGGACAAGGGGCTCGCAGAGTACCTGGTCAGGTATGCCTTCTGCAATCAACCTGCCCTCGTGCATCACACACAACCTCTCTACAAGCTCTACGATGCGAGATATCTTATGCTCTATAATGATCATTGAAAAACCCTTCTTAAACTCTTTTATGATCCTTGATACCTCCACTATCTCTTGATCGCTTAAACCTGCAAAAGGCTCATCAAGGAGAAGTATCTTTGGGTTCATTGATAATGCAACGGCAATCTCAAGTTTTCTTTTGTCCCCATAAGAGAGTTCAGATGTCATAATCTCTGCCTTTTTTTCAATGCCCAATATTTTCAAAGCCTCAAGGCAGATTTTTTTAAGTGCTGGTTTATGCGCCTCTGAAAAGAAGAAGCGGCCTATCGAATAGGAGATACCACTGGATTTAATATTGGATAAAATGAGGTTATCTAGAACACTGAGATGGTCAAACACAGATACAAGCTGAAATGTCCTTATTATGCCCATCATGACTCTCTTATGAGGTGGTTTATCTGTTATATCTCTGCCATAAAAGAAAATCTTGCCTTTTGTGGGTGGAAAAAAACCAGTAAGGAGGTTAAAAAAAGTTGTCTTACCGGCACCATTTGGGCCAATTATCCCAACAGATTCACCTTCATTTATCTTGAAGTTGACACTGTCCACTGCAACAAGACCATTGAAGTTTATGGTTACATCATTTGTCTCAAGTATAGGATTTTCTTTCATGGCATACCTTTTCTATTTATAACCTAATGTTGATAATGGTGGGAGATAATCTTCACCAGTATAGGCATCTATAATCTTGACTAAATCCCACTTCTTGTCCTTTCTCTCCTTTGGACCTTTTCCAATAACAACATAGGCGCCGTATTTAAATAGAGGTTGATGGTCAGCCCTCCATACGCCTTTACCTTTCATAGAGTCAAATTGTGGGTTTGCTAAAAGCGCCTTTGCTATTGCCTTTGCATCAAGGGAGTTGGCAAGCTCTATACCTCTAACAGCCTCCATAACCCCTTCATATGCCATTGCAGAATAAGGATCAGGTGGATATTTATATTCCTGCTGAAATTTTTTGGCAAAGGCATCAGATGCCTTAACTATTGCGGTGTCCTTAAATCCCTTCATATCATAATACCATGACATAAGGGAGTAAACACCCTCTAATGCCTCAGGTGGGACACCACTACCAAAGGCATTGGTCATCCAGTTAAACCAAAGGGCTTTTACATTTTTCTTAAGACCTGTCTCGTAGGCCTGTTTTAAGACATTTATGGCGTCTACACCCCAATGCGCCAACATGACAACATCAGGTTTTTTCTCGCCTATTTTTAAAAGATATGATGTATAATCACTTGTCCCTACCGGTGATTCTACATAGTCTACCTTTATCCCTCTTTTTTCAAATGCTGCCTTTGCACCTGCCCACTGGTCACGACCAAAGGCATAGGCTGGCCCAAAGAATATGACCTTTTTATAACCCAACTTATCAACTATATAGGCTGCACCGGCATAACCTATAGAATATGCACATCCATGTATAGAGAATGTGGTCTCTGCCATCTCATTTTTATCAAACATACCTATGGCAACGACATTTACTGGAAAATAGGCAATAGGTGTTTTTTTAACTTCTTTGTTGAGGGCAGCAGATATAGGGGCAAAGGTCTGTCCTACTATTACATTTACCTTGTTTTCATCCTTTAACTCACGGAATCTCCTTATGGCTATATCAGGCTTTGATTCATCGTCTTTAACATAGTATTCAATGGGAACCTTTTTCCCTCCAATGGTAACGCCACCTTTTGCATTAATCTCTTTTATGGCAAGTTTTGCCCCATCAAGCTGAACAGGTCCTATGGGGGATGCAGCGCCTGTTAAGCCAAACATCAGTCCTATCCTTACCTTATCCGGGGTAGCTCCATTTGCCGGGATAGTGAATAAAAAACATGAGATGATTAAAGTTGTCATAAAGAAAAAAATCAAAGATTTTAGTTGTTTTTTCATTTTATACCTCCATAATTTCATATAGATTTTATTTTTTTTAAATTTGCCACCTCCTTCCATGTCTCGTTTATAGAACTTATTTTTATCTGGTCTATCATGCGTTGATTATGCTCGATAAATGCCTCCTCGGCTTCGTTTGAATCTCTGTTTTTTATCGCCTCCAGTATTCTCAAATGGTGTCTATATAGTTCTGGTAGTATGGGGTTTATCAACATGGCTATTGGTCGCATCTTATTTTTTATAGCCTCAAGCATCTCTTGAAGGGTTTGATTTCCACTCAACTCATATATGATGGCATGGAATTCAAAATCTAATTTAGAATAGGCTACTAAATCTTCCTTTTCCACTGCCTTTGCCTGCTTATCCAGACAGGCCATCATCTTTTTAATTGCCTTTTCATTGGCATTTTGTGCAGCAAGCCTTGCGGCCAATCCCTCTAATGCCTGTCTTACAGTGTACATCTCTATGGCTGCCTTTGGTGTGAGGGTGGCCATAAAGACCCCTCTATTGGGTATGTTTTCAAGGAGCCCTTCCTGCATTAGTCTATGCACTGCCTCCCATACAGGTGTCCTGCTTGCGCCCACCTCTTTTGCAATTTGTTCAACATTTATCCTTGCACCAGGGCTGAACCTATGATTTAGAATCATATTTTTTAAGATATCGTATACCTGATGACTTAATCTCTGTTTATTTACCTTCATTTTTTGAAGCCTTTTGGGGTACTCCCCCGCTCATAATTTTTTAAAGAAGGGGGGTTAGGGTGGGATGAGCGGGGGAGTATTTGCTTAATGTTCATAACCATATCTCTTATTCCTTTTTATATTTATTAAAAATTGAAATCTTTGTCAAGAAAATTCGTGAAAAATATTTCATATTTCATGAAATTTAAAAAAATATCAATATATCTGGTGAGTTATTACAATTAATTTTTCACTTATAAACCAATGCCGTCGATTTTTGTGTTACAGAAAATGCAGGCACCTTCTTTTAGATTGTATTCTAAAATGGTATAGCCGAATCTTTTGATGATAGGCCTTTTACAGTTATAGCAGTATGTGTTTTCACCGTCTGAGCCAGGGATGTTTCCCTCATAGACATAACGGAGTCCAGTCTCCATGCCTATCCCCCTTGCCCTTTTCAGTGTCTTGGCCGGTGTCCTTTTTGCATCGAGACACTTGTATGTGGGATAGAATGCACTTACATGCCATGGGGTCTCAACACCTGTCTCATCTTTAATGAAACGGGCTATAGCCTTTAACTCATCTTCACCATCATTGTAACCGGGTATTATAAGGGTTGTAATCTCTATCCATATGCCCAGCGATTTATAGAGTTTTATCGTATCTATGACCCCCTGAAGCTCTGCCTTACACTGTCTTTTGTAGAAATCCTTATCAAAACCCTTTAAATCTATGTTTGCCCCGTCGAGATATGGCCTTATTGCCTTTAACGGCTCTTCTTCTATATATCCGTTTGTGACAAAGTTGTTGTATATACCCCTTGTCTTTGCCAGTTTTGCTATGTCAAAGGCATATTCATAGAATACTGTAGGCTCTGTATATGTATAGGATATGCTCCTGCAACCTGATTTTTCTGCCATATCCACTACATCTTCCGGCAAGATCCTCTCGCCTACTATCCTTTTCTCCTCTTGTGGCATCTGGGATATCTCATAGTTCTGACAGTGGAGGCATCGGAAGTTACAGCCTACCGTGGCAATAGAGAATGCCTTTGAACCAGGGAAAAAGTGAAAAAGGGGTTTTTTTTCAATAGGGTCAACATGATATGAACATGGATACCCGTAGACAAGGCTATAAAGGATACCATCTCTATTTTCCCTTACACTGCAGAAGCCCCTTTTTCCTTCTGCTATTATGCAGTTATGACGACACAAACGGCATCTTACCCTGTTGTCCTCGAGTTTTTCGTAAAAAGAGGCGGGTTTCATAATAATCCCCCTATTCAGGATGCTGGGTATACTACTTAAAAACTAGGTCTACTACCTCGTCCATATTCTTGACTGGTATGAATTTCAGGTGTCTTTTTACATACTGAGGTATCTCGTCAAAATCCCTTGTATTTTCATGGGGTATAATTACTGACTCCATCCTTGCCCTGAGTGCAGCCAGTGCCTTCTCCTTGAGACCCCCTATGGGTAGCACCCTGCCTGTCAGTGTTATCTCCCCTGTCATGGCAATCTTTCTCTTTACAGGTCTCTGGGTAATGGCACTTATCATGGCTATGGCCATGGTTATGCCTGCAGAAGGCCCGTCTTTGGGGATTGCACCCTGGGGGACATGGACATGCATCTCCAGATTATCGAATATACCATCCTCTATGCCGAGCTCTCCGGCCTTGGATTTTATATAGGTAAGGGCTGCCTGTGCAGACTCCTTCATCACATCCCCCATGCTCCCTGTAAGGGTCAGGTCTTTTTTCCCTTTCCTGCATGATGCCTCAACATAGAGGACATCACCCCCGAACTCTGTCCATGCAAGACCAGTTGCTATCCCTGGCATGTCACCATCCAACTCGCTTTCAGGGAGATATTTTGGGGCGCCGAGGAATGTATGGAGGTTTTTTGTGGTTATTACGGTCTTTTTCTTATTGCCCTCTGCGATCTTCCTTGCCACCTTTCTCGTGACAGACGCTATCTCCCTCTCAAGGTTTCTCAGCCCTGCCTCTCTTGTATACTCCTGGATTATCTTTGTTATGGCACGGTCTGTATATTGTAGATACCTCTCCTTTATCCCGTTCTCCTTTAACTGTTTAGGGATGAGGTATCTCTTTGCAATCATGAGTTTGTCTTTCTCTGTGTATCCTGCTATGTCTATAATCTCCATCCTGTCTCTTAATGCAGATGGTATGGTATCGATCCTGTTGGCGGTTGTTATAAACATGACCTTTGAGAGGTCAAAGGGGACATTCAGATAGTGGTCGCTAAATGAGTGATTCTGTTCAGGGTCTAACACCTCAAGGAGTGCACTTGCCGGGTCGCCCCTAAAGTCTGTACCTATCTTGTCTATCTCATCCATCATAAATACAGGGTTATTTGAACCTGCCTGTTTGATACACTGGATAATCCTGCCTGGCATAGAGCCCACATAGGTCCTCCTGTGACCCCTTATCTCTGCCTCATCCTTCATGCCTCCTAAGGATATCCTGGAGAACCTCCTGCCGAGTGCCCTTGCAATGGATTTACCCAGGGATGTCTTACCTACACCAGGGGGACCAACAAAGCATAGGATTGGGCCTTTCATCTCACCCTTGAGCTTTATAACGCTTAAGAATTCAAGTATCCTCTCCTTTACCTTATCGAGATTATAATGGTCTTCATCGAGGACCTTCTTTGCCAGTTTTATATCCATGTTGTCCTGGGTTGATACACTCCAGGGAAGTTCTACAAGCCATTCTATATATGTCCTGACCATGGATGATTCTACGGCATCGGGGTGCATGAGGTCGAGCCTCTCGAGCTGCTTCTTTGCCTCCTTTTCTACCTCCTTGGGCATCTTTGCCTTTTTGATGCGCTTCTGGAGGTCCTCTATCTCCTCAGACCTCTCATCTCCCTCCCCGAGTTCGTTTTTTATTGCCTTCATCTGCTCCCGCAGGAAATAGTCCCTCTGGCTCTTTGTCATCTCCTCCTTGGCCTGGGAGAGGATCTTTGCCTGCATATTGAGAAGCTCTATCTCCTTGCCCAGTATCTCGGAGAGCTTCTTCAGCCTCTCTATAGGGTCTATTATCTCCAGTATCTCCTGTGCCTTCTCCACTGTAAGTCCCAGGTTTGCAGCAGCTATATCTGCCAGCTTTCCCGGTTCGTCAATGGTGTCGAGGACTATAAGTATATCAGGGGGGACCATCCTACCCATAGAGACCACCCTCTCCATCTCCTCCTTCACATATCTCATGAGGGCCTCTATCTCGAGGGTTATCTCTGTTATGATGGGTTCTTCAATGGCATCAATCTTTACGAGGAATGTAGGGGTCTCCTGGACATATTCCTTTACCTTTGCCTTCTTTATCCCCTGGATTAAGACCTTTACCCTCCCGTCAGGGAGCCTCAGCATCCTCATTATCTGAGATACTACACCGATACTATAAATCCTTTCCGGTAGAGGGTCTTCGTCTGTCAAATCCTTTTGCGCTGCAACTATTATTAGCCTGTCCTTAGACAGGGCCTTTTCTACTGCATTGATGGACATGTCCCTGCCCACAAAAAGGGGCAGGATTACCGATGGATACATTACCATGTCCCTTACCGGCAGAAGTGGCAGTATCTCGGGTATCTTTATTATCTCGCCTTCAACCATATATTTTTATGCCTCCAGAGCAAAAGACCCTTGGGTCTCTTTACTTTATCTATAATACATTATGCAATAAACTCATAGGGGTCTCACGGATGTGCCCCATAATACAAGACCTTGTCAAAGGTCACAATCTATTAACAAAGAACCTATGCCATCGATGATATAAATTAACAACAAATATAAAGGTTTTCTCCCTGAAAGTCAATCGGGGGGTTCAGCGAGAGTGAGCAAGCATCCATCTTCAAGGTTTGCAAAAAATCTTAAATATGATATAATCAGCCCCATCATATGACCAAAAAAATTACGATTCTTCTTATGTCTTTGCACCTTCTTTTTATAGCATATGGGTGTTCTGACACAAAAAATGAAGGCCCCAGTGCAAAGGACTATTATAACAAGGCATACCATTTTATAGATGCTGGCTTTCCCCAGGAGGCAATACAACTCTATACCCTTGCCATAGAAAAAGACCCTGAATTTATTGATGCCTATTACAACAGAGGTGTTACACACTTTACCCTCAGGGAATACAAACAGGCACTTTCTGATTTAAATAAGGTTATAGAGAAGAGGCCTGATATGGCTATTGCCTATGCAAGCAGGGGGTCTGTATATGACAAGATGGGTGATGGCTATAGGGCATTAAAAGACTTTAAAAAGGCAGCCCAGCTCGGTGACAGAGACACTCAGGATTATCTCCGTGCAAAAAATATAAAGTGGTAGGAAGAAAGCCCAGGGTTATCTTTCTGTTGTTCGGTTTTTGCGTTTTTTTATCCATTTAGAGATAAGGTAGCTTGCAAAGAATAAACCCATTGCAATCCATATTATCTCGTATACAAGCATGAAATCAAAGTTCATATATTTTTTCCCAATCTTTAGAATAGATAAAGAGGGGCTATTTTGCCCCTCTTTTTTTGGTTATTTTTTAGCAGGGAATAGTTTGTCAAGGAGTTCCTTTGAAGGTGGTTTTGTGATGGCGCTTACGACAAAGTAGAGGATACCGCAGCCTATAACAAGCCACCATTCAAATGTCCCCATACCAATCTCTTTCTTGAAGAGGACCTTATAGCCTCCGTAGATGCTCATTCCCGTTCCATATAAGACAGTTACAAGGGCGCCCCATTTAGTTGCACCTTTCCAGTAATAGGATACAGCGGTGACAAAGAAGAATATGGCACCGAGACCCATGGCTGCAAGACCCATGAAGATTGAAAGCAGTGGAGGTGGATTAACAAGGGTCCAGTAGAAGGGCAAAAAGAGGAAAAGGGCAATGAAGAAATATCCCAGATAGAGCATGGATTTATCAGATACAGTGGGCCACCAGGTCTTTATAATATCCCTTGTGATATTTGCACTCATGATAAAGACCATGCCAGCCAGTGTGGATAGGGCTGCTGCAAAAAGACCCATAACGTAGAGTGTCATAAGCGGTGCACCACCCACTGCATGGGCAAGGGCTGGTGCTGCAAGGTCTGCAGCCCATGGTTTAATCTTGAGCAGTTCAGGGCCGTATACCATCCTGGCAACAAGGCCGTTGCTACTGCAGTCGAGCATTATGGGGATACCGGCGATGAGGTATACAACAATGATGAGTGTCCAATAACCCTTCTTTGTGAGCTTGCCCATACCAAGGAAACGGCTCACATTATGGGGGAAACCGATTGCCATGGTAAAAAATATGACAGGTGTGGCAAGGATACCTGTTAGGCTTGCAAAGAGTTCTGTGGGTCCTACCTTTGGCAGTTCAGGCCTCATGAGTTTGATTAATGCAGGACCTACTTTAGGCTCCATATACAGCTTTGCAGAGATTTCATAGAATCCACCTGCCCAGATGATAGCCCAGATACCTAAAAGCGCACCGACGAATCCAAGGAATGCACCCTGGAATGCCATGGACCACTGTGTGCCCACATATCCACCGAGGACCATATAAAGCCATGCAATAAATATGGAGAGAAGTAGACACCACAGGGGAGGTAAACCGGTTACAGCATACCACACACCTCCTGCTGCCTTGAGCTGACCCACTGAATACATGAACAGGAAGTAGAGCATACATATGGCAACTACAGTCTGGAGCATCTTACTTTCGAATCGCCTCCCTATTGTCTCAGGAAGGGTGGCTGCACCGAGTTTTGCAGAGAAATCCCTTGTCTTTACTGCAGCGAGCCAGCAGCATGGGATAAGCCCCAGTAAGCTCCATATGCCTGCAAACCACATCCCTGAAAAACCAACTGAATAGACGACGCCTGTGGAGCCACAGAATGCCCAGCCTGAGAGATAGGATGCTGCAAGGGCGCATCCTGTTACTGCAGGACCGATGTCTCTTTTTCCTACTAAATACTCGTCAAAGGAGCCCTTTGCTAACCTCCGCTTACTGGCAAAACCCAAAATAATAGAGATAAGCAGGAGTAACCCGACACCTACAACAGACATTGCTACGATAGTTGCGGTTGGCTTTGGCATTGAAAGATATTGGATTGGATTCATTCTTTCCACCCCCTTGTAATAAGCCATGTCCCTATGAATGTCATAAGGAATAACCCGATAATAAGTACCCACCATACATACCAGGGATGCATAAGAACAGATGCATCAGGTAGCTGGACCGGTGGTGGTGCTATAGGTTGTGTTGGCTGCATATATAACCCTCCTTCTTAATTTTTTTAAAAAGATATAAAACTCACCTCCTTCCCCCATGTTGTTTGTTTTAAGAAAGTCTTATTTTTTTGTATACAGATTTATTGTTGGATTCAATTAGATTCACGCCCCCATAACCCCTGTTTTTCCTATAAGGATATCTTTATTAAAAAAAAAGTCAACAAAAAAATTGATATAAATCACATAATTTTTTTAGAAAAAATAAAAAATAAAATTCAACTATTCAAAAATATTGATAAAAACCAAAAAGCCTATTGCAGATTTAAAAACTTAATTGTTGTTTTATTTATTATCCTGAAAGTGTTAAAATATATCTTTAGGGCGCATCTGGGAGGCCCATTGGGGGTTATGAAAATTAAGGTATGGCAGTTATATGAATCTTTACAATGTGACCTTTGATACTACAAGGCTTGGGTCTGAACAAAAATATTCAAGGGTTTAAAAAGACTGTATTCTATAGTTTACAGTCTTTATAGTCTCCATATGAGACAAAAGATCTCAAACAACAGGAGGGGTTATGGAAGAAAAAGAGATAGGAAGGGTAATGAGGTATTTTTCCAAGATAGGGGTTGCTGCCATAAGGATAACAGACGGTGAGCTAAAGGTGGGAGACAGGATAAGGATAAAAGGCAGTTCAACGGATTTCGAGCAGGTTGTGGAATCCATGCAGATAGAGCATGAATTTGTAGAAAAGGCAGAGGCAGGCAAAGATGTGGGCATAAAGGTAAAGGAAAAGGTTAGGGATAACGACAAGATATATCTTACAGGGTAGCAGGAGCCACTGCTGGCATCGGAAATTTGTATATACTATCTGCAAAGAGGACCGATATACAGACACTGAAAACAAAAAGCTTAGGGTCAGAAAGATGCCCAAAAGGCAGTGTGGAGGAGCTTTTAAATGCAATCCCAAAGCTTGCAAGAAAACTGGCAGATGAGAGATAAAAAGACCTCTTTCAGAGGTATTTCCTTAGAGCCTCACGGATACAATCTTGGATATACCAGGTTCCTCCATGGTAATGCCGTAAATGGTATTGGATGCCTCCATGGTAATCCTGTTGTGGGTTATAAATATTATCTGTGTCTTGTCGGTTATGGTCTTTATAATATGGAGAAGGGATATGATGTTTGCATCGTCTAAGGGCGCATCAATCTCATCGAGGAGCGTAAAGGGTGATGGGTTGGTGTCCATAAGAGACAGGAGAAAGGCAGTGGAAATCAATGCCTTCTCACCGCCGGATAACTGCTCCATCCTTAAGACCTTCTTTCCAGGCAACTGAACAAACATGTCTATCCCTGCTGACTCCTGATTGAACAACAAATGACCATTGCCACCTTTAAACAGCATATTTGTAAACCTCTTAAAGGCATTGTTTACCGTATCAAATGTCTCAAGAAATATCTCCTTTGATATAGTATCTATCTTTATTATGGTCTTCTTCAATGAATCCATGGAGTCTTTGAGGTCATTTTTCTGTGTTGCCAGAAACTCCATCCTCTCCTTTGTCTCCACATATTCCTTTTCTGCCCTGAAATTTACCTCACCCAATGCCTTAATCTCTTCCTCTATCTTTTCCCTCTCTGCCTCAAGCTCTGCAATGGGCAGGACGGTTATGCCCTCTAATACCTGTAGACCATACGATGTGGCGAGCCTTTCCTGTATGGTTTTTCTCTTTTCATCGAAGACAGCTATCTCCTTCTCCAGTGATTCCCGCCTTGATTTTATTTTTTCCATGTCTTTCAATGTCATCTCAACCTTTTCCGCTATTGACTGCCTCTCCATATGGAGGTTACCAGAGGTCTCTTTGAGCCCCTCGTATCTCTCGATGTATCTTCCGGTAGTTGTCTTTATGTCTTCGTAGTCTCTTTCCAATCTCTCTATCTTTAACAGGCATTCTTTTACCTTTTTATCGGTCTGTTCGCTCTTATCACCTAATTCTTCAAGCTCCACCTTTATATGCTCAATCTGGTCTGTCTTCCTTGCCATATCCTCACCTATCCCTTTAATGAGATTTTTCTTTCTCTCCAGGTTTACGGATATGCTACGCCACTTTGATAGTGTTTCCTCATATGTCCTTTTCACAGCATCCAGTCTGTTTCTTAGAGACTCTAACTCTTTTTCTATAAGGTCCTTCTCCTGTGTAAGCCTTCTTTTATCCTCCATGAGGCCTTCTATCTGCCTTGTAGAGGTCTCTTCCTCATATAAATCCTTAAGGGATTCGAGCTCCTCGCATCTCTCTGATATTGTCTTTATCTCGGCTGCCAATGCAGCGGCATCGAGGTCATATCTTTTTATGGCATCTTCTTTTGCCTTTAACTCTGTCCTGAGCTGCCTGTGGGCCTTATCCTTTATCTCGAATTGCCTCTTGTATTCATTGAGACTCTCCATGTGTCTTTCAAGGTTTGCCTGTATATCCTTAATCTCCTTTTCTGCCTTTTTTCTCTCTCTGTATTGCTGGAGGTCTATCTTGCTCGAATCCTTCTCCTTTAATATCAGACCCCTTGAATCAATTAGCATCTCGTTGTTTATAAATATGCCTTCTTCGCCATCTTTTATCCTCTTTAATGTATCCTCAACGCTGTCAATCCATCGGATATGGATACCTACCTTGCCTTCCTTTTCATCACCTGAGTAGCTGAAAAGGCTCTTATCATGAAAAAATATATAGTTATCGTCGTTTTTGCCTATCGTAGATACTATCTCATCTATGTCTTCTTCCGTTATAACCGTATACTCCATCTCCCTGAAGAAAAACCTCTCCACAGCCTTTTCTGTCCATTCATCAATGCTTATGAGGTCTATAAGCCTCCTTAAAGGAGATGGTTTCTCTTTAACAGATGATGTAAGGTTGGTCATCTGTCTGAGAAAGATCTCTTTGCCTTTTTTTTCGCTGTTTAATGCATCTATCTTTTGTCTCAGTAAATCTATAGTTTTTTTCAAATCCTCGATCTCTCCAAAAAGCACCTTTTCTTTGACGGTTATCTCATCTCTTCCAGCGGTCTGTGCCTCTTGCATCTTTTTTATCTTGTCGTATTGCCCTTTTAGATAAGCCAGCCTTGCCTCTATCCGCTCCTTCTCCTCTTTTCTTTTCTCCTCTCTCTTCTGTCTATCTTTTTCTCTCCTGTCTATCTCTGACAACTGGTTCTTTATATCCGTTATACTGCTCATAGAGACGAATAGCTTAACCCTCTGTCTCTCTATCTCTGCCTCGTATTCCTCTATCTCTTTCTTTAATATGTCTACTGATTCCTTTGTCTTTTTCTCCTCTTCCTCATCTGCCTGTATGAGTAAGTTTTCTTCCTCTTTCTTTTTGTTGAGGTCCTTTATCTCTGAATCTAAATCTACCTGCCTCTTTCTTAGGGTATCTATCCTCCCTGAGAACTCCATAAGCATCCTTTGGAGCCTCTTTTTCTCCTCGTTGAGATACTCTATCTCCACGAGCCTGTTTTCCATATCCTTTTCTTTACCCTTTATATCCACCTCAAGCTGTCTTAATATGCTGTCAGTAAGTGCGAATTCATTCTCTTTGGCCTCAAGCTCCTTTTTTAAAACCTCTTTTTCTTCCTCTTTTTTTGAAATCTCTCCGTCCAATACATCGAGCCTCTCCTGGGCCTTGGTTATCTTTTTTGTTATCTTGGCGTATCCGTCTATAAGTATCTGTTTATCCACCTCAGCCAATCTATCCGCCAGTTCTTTATAGGCCTTCCATCTCTCCCACTCTGCCTGTGACTTTTCAAAGGACTTTTTTACCTCACCATATATGTCTTCTATCCTCTCCAGGTTTGCCTTTACCTCCTCCATGCGGATAATGGCCTCTCGCTTTTTTTCTTCAAATCTTGTGATACCGCTTGTCTCTTCAATCAAAAGCCTTCTTTCCTGGGGCTTCATGTGGGTGAAGTATTCTATCTTCCCCTGCTCGATAATGGCATAGGAGTTGGGGCCTATGCCTGTCCCGAGAAAAAAGTCTTGCACATCCTTTAATCTCACTGGGGTATTATTGATAAAATACTCATTAGTGCCGTCTCTGTAGATTCTCCTTTTCACCGCTATGTCTTTGTCTGCCTCAGAGAGCTCTATGGTGACCTCTGCAATATTTACCGGTCTCTTGCCGTTACTGCCGTGGAATATTACATCACCCATATCCTTGACCCTTAGAGACTTTGTGCCCCTTTCACCGAGGGCCCATATTATGGCATCTACTATATTGCTCTTTCCGCAGCCGTTTGGGCCAACAATGGACGTGATACCCTCGTTGAACTGGAAGACTGTCCTGTTGAGGAATGATTTAAATCCAAATAGCTCCAGTCTCTTTAGCCTCAAGACCTAACCCCTAAAAAAGATACCCTGTAAGTCTAATCTCGTTTTTCGTCATTTTATTGAATGGATTGCCCTTTCTATCCTTTTCTCCACACTTTCTCTGCCGAGGATGTCTATAACCTCGAAAATACCAGGGGTTGCAGTCCTTCCTGTAAGGGCAACCCTGATGGGCTGTATTACATCAACCACCTTTTTGTTGGTCTGCCTTACTATATCCTCTATAATCTCTTTTTCTGATGCCTCATCAAGGGTATGGAGGGCCCTAAATCCATTGAGAAACATCTCCAGTATATCTCTTGTCTTAGGTGTGAGGAACCTTTCTCTCGCCTTTTCATCGTATTCTATCTTGTCGTTGAAGAAATAGGCAGCCATAGATGCCATCTCCTTTAAGGTCTTTGCCCGCCCCTTTAAGCTTTTTACAACAGGGATAAGTTTCTCCTCTCTATCTATTGCTATCCCTTCTCTTTCGAGAAAATGTTCGAGACTTTTGGCAATGATATGGTCATCTGCATTTTTTATATAGTGGCTGTTTAACCAGCTAAGTTTATCCATATCAAAGATTGCCGGTGATTTGCCTACATGGCTCAAATCGAATTTTTCTATGAGCTCCTCTTTGGAGAACACCTCCTGGTCTTTGTATGCCCAGCCTAATCTTGCCAGGTAATTCATGAGTGCCTCAGGTAGAAAACCCTCATTTTTATATTCCAGAAGGGATGTGGCACCGTGTCTTTTGCTCAGGCGTGTCCTGTCTTTCCCGTGTATGAGGGGTACATGGGCAAACTCCGGTATATTGTAGCCAAGGGCCTTGTAGATGAGTATCTGCCTCGGTGTGTTGTTTATGTGGTCATCTCCCCTTATTATATGTGTTATGCCCATGAGTGCGTCGTCCACAACTACAGTAAAGTTATAGGTAGGTGTATTGTCACTTCTCAATATAACAAGGTCATCGAGCTCCTCACAGTTAAAGGTTATCTTTCCCCGGACTATGTCGTTAAATGATACCTGGCCCTCAAGGGGTGTCTTGAACCTGATGACATAGGGTCTATCCGGGTATTCCATATCCAGGTCCCTACAGGTCCTGTCATAATTAGGCTTTTTACCTTCTTTCAGGGCATTCTTTCTCTTCTCCTCCAGGACCTCCGGGGTGCAATAACACCTGTATGCAAGACCCTCCTTTAATAACCTATATGCATGCTCCCTGTATATATCCATCCTCTCCCTCTGGAACAAAGGGCCTTCATCCCATAAAATCCCGAGCCACCTGAGACCCTCGAGTATATCCCTTGTATACTCTTCCTTTGATCTCTCTATATCTGTATCCTCTATCCTCAGGACAAAGATGCCGTTATTGTGTTTTGCAAAGAGATAGTTAAAAAGCGCTGTCCTTGCCCCGCCTATATGGAGATTCCCTGTTGGAGAAGGGGCAAACCTTGTTTTTATCATTTATTAACCTCCGAAATAGATTAAAAAGGGTTATAAAATCAGGCTGTATTGGACATACTCCACTGCCTGGCAATCTCGATAAAGGCATTTACATGGGGTGAGATAGTCCTCCCCTTTCTTGTTACAATATAAAAAGACCTCTTTATGATTGGCATATTCTTTACATTTAATATCTTAATCAACCCCTGACCAAGCTCATCCTTGATTGCCATCCTCGATATATACGATATACCTATCCCGCTTTTCACTGCATTCTTTATGGACTCAGTATCTGTCATCTCGGCTATTACCTTAAATGTGGGGTCCTTTGATGTGTGCAGCGATTTGATGGACCTTTCAAAGTGGTTCCTTGTCCCTGAGCCGGGCTCCCTTGATATTAAAGGATATCCAAAAAGACCTGTCACATCTATTGTATCAGGATAGTCATGGGGTGCAATGACAACTATCTGGTCATCGAGAAAAGCACTGTATTCGAGTTTGGCAGTATCATCTTTTGCACCTACAAAACCTATGTCATATTCCCCTTCGAACATCTTTGCTGTTATCTCCCTTGAATCCGAGATGGCAAGGCTCATATGGATGCTATCGTATTTTTTTCTAAACAGACTAAATATCTTGGGTATTATGTAGACACCGGGTATATTGCTGGCACCTATGGTGATTGACCCTTTTTCCAGACCCTTGTATGCAGATATCTCCTCCATGATCTCCTTTTTGAGGTGCTGGAGGTCCTTTGCATACCGCAGCAGTATCTCCCCTGCCTTTGTGAGGGACACGCTCCTCTTTGTCCTGTCTATTAATTTTACGCCAAGGGATTTCTCAAGGTCAGAAAGCTGTTTACTGATTGTGGGCTGGGTGAGAAAGAGCTCATCTGCGGCCTTTGTAAAACTCTTCAGGTTTGCTACCTTTAGAAATGTTTCAAGATGCTTTATGTCCATATTTTAAAATAAAATATATTTCTCTCCGTTTCAATAAAAATAAACGACCCCATCCATTTTGGGTATCCTTTAATGTTTTGTTCCATACTGGGGCTTTAAAGAAATCTCAATATTTTCTATTGCTTTATTCTCTTTAACCCTGTAAATTTTATCCCTGAGAGGTGATAACATGGATGTCTTTATAAATGTCCCCTATAGAATGGCCTTAAAAAACCTAAAGAGGATACTGGAACTTGAGGTGGGTGCAGAGGTCTATACAGAGAACAACCTATTGGAAGACATAAACATGGAGGATGTAAAGGAACTCGGCAGGTCTCTAATGGATATGGGCATCCCCTGCACTGTCCATGCACCTTTTATGGACTTGAGCCCTGGGGGTTATGACAGGGCTGTAAGGAGGATAACCATTGATAAGATTAAAAAGGCAGTAGAGGTAGCACACCATCTTAATGCAAAAGGTGTTGTATGCCATCCTGGATACGACAGGTGGCGCTTTGACGGCAATGAACAGCTATGGCTTGAAAGCAGCATCCAAACCTGGGGTGAGGTTCTCTTGGAAGCAGGCATGGATATGGAGATAATGCTGGAGAACATATTTGAAGAGACACCGTCAACCCTCATAGAACTATTTGGATACTTCAAGGACAAGAACCTCTATTTCTGCTTTGATACAGGGCACTTCAATCTATTTTCAAAACTCCCCCTGGAAACATGGCTTATCCCACTAAAAAACAGGATAAGGGAGATGCACATCCATGACAATAACGGAAATGCTGATGACCATCTCCCCATTGGTTCAGGGACATTCCCCTTCAGGGAACTAAAGGCATTTATCAGTAATATGAGTGGGGTTAGATTTACCACAGAGTTCCATAATGAAGCGCATGCCATTGACAGCATTAAAAACCTAAAGGAATTCTTGAGGTAGAACAATATAAGCTTGAAGATAAATCCCTCCCGCATATCCCAGATAGTTTTCCTTTTAATATTTGCCATCCTCTTTGTCATGACAGAATACAGGGGTAAAGATGAGATATCCTTTGCCATAAACAGCTTCTTCAGGGCAAATCCCCTGGTGGTTTTAAGCCTTATACTCTCGGCCAAGACATTTGTTCTTATGCTCATCCCTGGTCTGATGATGATTCTTTTTACAGCCATCCTTGGGAGGTTTTTCTGCGGCTGGATATGCCCTATGGGTACTATAATCGACCTAATCACAGGAAGGATAAAAAAGACAGCGCCCATAAAAATATTTAAGACAGGTCTCAAATATTACATACTTCTCATACTCTTGACAGCCGCATTATTCAATGTGAACATAGCAGGTGTATTTGACCCGATAGCTATCCTTGTGAGGGCGCTTACCTTTTTTATCTATCCTATTTTCGGATGGACAATCAAAGCTGGGTGGGCAGGCCTATATAATTCCATAGGCGATAAAAGGGACTATCTGGATTTTTTTTACAGTTTTTTAAGTAACTACATCCTGCCCTTCAGGGAGGCCTTCTATCCTTTAGCCTTTGTATCCCTTGTATTTCTCCTTTTTATAGTCTTTCTCGAGAGATACGAGACAAGAAACTGGTGCAGGAATCTCTGTCCCCTTGGGACACTGCTGGGTCTTATAGGGAGGTTATCCATATTCAAAAGGATACCCTTGAAATCCTGCAATGACTGCGGCAGATGCAGAGATATATGCCCTACAGGATTTGACAGCGATATCCTTCAGAAACAGGACTGTATCCTCTGCATGGACTGCAGGCTAAAATGTGGATTCAACCGCATAAGGTTTTCTGTAAAAAGGACTGATAGGCAAAAAAAAGAACCTGTGCCCATCTTTGAAAGGAGGGTATTTCTTACAGGCATAGTTTCAGGATTCGCATTATCAAAGGTCTTTGCATTCAAGACTCCTTCTGAGAACGAGAGGCTACTTAGACCCCCAGGTGTGGAAAAGGAAGATGAGTTTCTAAAAAAATGCGTCCGCTGTGGCGAGTGTATAAAGGTGTGCCTGAAAAACGCCCTATATCCATCAATATTACAGGGTGGCATATACGGTATCTTCACGCCTGTTATAATCCCACGACTCGGTTACTGTGAGTATAACTGCAACCTCTGCGGACAGGTGTGTCCCACCGGTGCCATACCTAATCTGCCCCTTGAGAAAAAAAAGAAGAGTATTATAGGGGTTGCTGTTATAGATAAGAACCACTGTCTACCATATGCCAAGAAGATAAACTGCATTGTATGTGAAGAGCACTGCCCTGTAACAGAAAAGGCCATAAGATTTGAACAGGTTTCGGAGATAGACTATAAAGGCAGACCGGTCAAGCTAAAAAGACCTTATATTGTAGAGGAGTTATGCACAGGCTGTGGCATATGTGAAAATAAATGTCCCCTTGAGGGAAAATCAGCCATAGAGGTTTTTTCCAAGAGAAAGAGGCATGCAACAGGGTCGAGACCATAGGCGGTAGGCTAAAGACTACAGACTTTTTTTACAATAGAATCCAACACCCCTGAAACATAATAATTGGGTCCTCTATTTTTTCTGGTTTTTCTAATGAAATATTTGTATAACTAAATAAATGAATAGAAACAACCGTTTTTTATTATAATCATGGAGGTGAGTGAAATATGAAAAAGTTCTCTAAATCTTTCAAGGTTATTTTTGTACTTTTAATCCTAATCATCCCTGCATTATCTGGTTGCGGTGGAGGGGCAATGTATTGGTATCACCCAAACAAGGATATGCAGACCATAAAAAAAGACAAGTATGAATGCGAAGCAGCAGCCGCCAGATACAGTGCAGATATGGGAAAGGCTGGCAAGGAGGAGGTCATCAGCAAGAGATTAAAGGAGTGCATGGAGTTGCTTGGTTATACTTATATTGAAGAGAGCAGGATACCAAAGGGGGCAGCAAGGATAGAATAGGCAGCAGTTCCAAGCAAAAAACACCATATACGCCCATTTTATTTTGAAAAAAACCATAATCTCAGGGCTGGAAGAGATTTGCAAACTATGCTAATCTCATCTGTGAGATGAAGACAATCCCCCGCCTGATTGAACCTGTTTTCATGATAGTCCTCACAGGAGGTCCGTGCTCCGGAAAGAGTTCTTCCCTTGCCTATCTTACTGAGAAACTGTCAGACCATGGTTTTATGGTATTTGTCATACCCGAGACAGCTACATTAATCACCAACAGCGGCATAGACCGTCGCAAGATGGATAAATCAAATCAAGTTATTAACTATGAAGAGGCAATATTCGATATGCAGCTTGCCTTTGAGGAGATATACAAAAGCACTGTAACAAAGGTATTCCCGGAGAAAAAAAAGATAATCCTCCTGGATAGGGGGGTAATGGATATAAGGGCGTTTATACCTGAAAAGGCATTTAGAGACATCCTAAAAAGAAAAAATCTGAGCGAGATGGAACTGAGGGATAGATATAATGGTGTCATACACTTAGTAACAGCAGCAGATGGGGCAATAGAATTCTATACCGGGGATAACAACCCGGCAAGGATTGAGACCCCGGAAGAGGCAGTAGAGATTGATATAAAGATAAGGGAGAGCTGGCTCGGGCACCCACACCTAAAGGTAATAGATAATACAACAGACTTTGAAGGTAAGATAAACAGGACATTCTCTGCCATATCCAGTATTCTGGGAATGCCTGTGCCTCTACCCATAGCCACAAGATTCCTTGTCAAAGAGATCCAATATGATAGGCTCCCTGCCCATCAGACAATCCACATTGAACAAATATACCTAAGGTCAAAAGGCAAAAACGAAAAGATACACATTAAAAAAAGGGGGCAGGACGGGACATACCTCTATTTTCTCACAAGAAAGGCCATGATAGAGGAGGAAGAACTCATCACAGAGCAGGAGTATAGGACACTTGAAAGGCTGATAGACCCAAAGACTAGTATAATTGTTAAGGAACGTATATGTTTTTTCTGGAAAAATCAGTATTTTGAACTCGACATATACAAAGGTCAAAATCAGGGCATCTCTATATTGAAGGTAGAGCCTGTTGAGACACCGGATGGCAAGGCAGAAATAGATATCCCGCCTTTTATATCTGTTAGTGAGGACATCACCAATAATCCCCAATACAATGAAAGAAATATGGCGTTGAAGAAAAAAATTATTTGTAAAAACCCTTTACCCGAAGATTTAACTCACGATAGGTCTTCCTCGAGATCTTAAGAGAACCGTCTTTTCTCACCCTATCCGGTCTTATTACCTTAAAGGCCTTTTTTATGGCATTTTTCATATCAAGTCCGTCCAGTGCAAAATAGCTGAAGGCATAGCTTGTTATAAGAAACTTTTCATGCTCATTGAGCCACCATCTCAACATACTATGATATAAAAACATATGGAGGGGAAAATATGAAAGAAAAATCTTCAAAAATCTGCTTTAAAAATATATTATATTCAAGACCCTTGCAAAGCCCTGTAAGGGTCTCATATTTAAAAAAATCTTTCTAATTGGGGGGAGAAGATGGAGATAGGCGAGATTAATAAAGGGAGGGATAAGATCATAGTTGCCTTAAAAGAATTCAAGGGAAAGAGCTATGTTGACATAAGGACATACTTTGAGAATGATGAAGGGAAATGGTTACCCACAAAGAAAGGGGTTACCTTTTCACCGGAATTATTGGATGATGTCCTTAAACTCTTAAAAGAGGCAAAGAAAAAATTACAGGAAAAGACAGATGACTGATTTAAAGGAAAATGACATATATAGGGGTGTAAAGGGATGGCTCCTCCTTCTATGTCTGAGCCTCACCTTCCTTGACCCATTATCTATGTTATTTAACCTTTTTGTTTTGAGCAATCTAACAAGGCCATATTTTGAGACGTATAAAGGTCTTTTCAATCTAATCCTCGTAAACGGGATTTTCACCATTGGCCTTGTGGTCTTCAGCATCTATGCAGGGGTATCCCTGTGGAGGCTAACTGCCCATGCTGTCCATACTGCAAAGAGGTATTTCATATCTATTTTTTTCTACTCCATTTTAACCATCTTTTTACCAGACATATTCGGCGTCTCTGAAAATATCTACAAAAAATTTGGTGGAAATAACATGCTAAATAGTATAATAACTATGTGTTACGCAACCCTTTGGTATATCTATCTAACTAAATCCAGAAGGGTAAGATATACATATAACAAATAGATTGGCCTGACCTCGAGTTTTTTATTCTGCTTAGGTGCGGAGATGGATGAGAAACTACCAGAACTGATAAGGGCGTGTCAGAAAGGCGATGTAGCCCTTGTTAAGGCATTACTGTATAGTGGTGCTGATATGAATGTAACGGATAAGGATGGATCAACACCATTTTTTTATGCCTGTATGTATGGATTCACAGACATAGCCAGGATACTTCTCGACAGAGGTATTGATATAAACAGAAAAAACAACCTTGGAAACCCTGCCATAACCTATGCCTGTTTTCAGGGACAGGTGGGGATAATGAGGCTACTGCTCTCCAGGGGGGCTGATATAGATATAACAGATAAGAATGGCGATGCGCCTTTGATAATTGCCAGCAAGAGGGGACATATAGAGATTGTGAGGATGCTGGTGGAGAAGGGTGCGGATATCAATGTAAAGGATAAACATGGCAATACAGCCCTTATGCACGCATGCCTAAATATGCAGGTTGGGACTGCCTTTTACCTCATAGACAACGGTGCAGACCTTACCATAACCAATGACCAGGGCAAAACAGCTATGGATATAGCCTCGAAGATGAGGCTAGATAAGATTATGGAACGGATAAAGAAAAGGCAGTTATCTGGATAGCCTTATAATCCTGTATGCACCCCTTCCAACAATCATAGACACTATAGCCCCTATTATAAGGTCAGGTATCCTTGATGCTGTTATATACACAAGTGCCCCTGCCAATATGACCCAGCATTCACAATCACATCGTTTGAGGTAAATATCATGCTTGCCTGCATATGGGCATCATGGCTTTCTTTTTTCCAAAACCTTATTCCATCTTTCAATCTGGTCTTTAAAGTCGGAAGCGAGTTCTGAATAGTCGCCTTCTATTACAATAGTCTTTATCTTGTCACCAACTGTTATGGAATTAACAACCTTCTGGTCTTCAGGGCCCACTACCTCACCAAAGATAGTGTGACGGTTGTCCAGCCATGGTGTTGCCACATGGGTTATGAAGAATTGGCTGCCGTTTGTATTTGGTCCTGCATTGGCCATGGAGAGGATACCGGGTTTATTGTGTCTTAATTTCGGGGAAAACTCATCAATAAATCTGTATCCTGGCCCGCCTGTCCCTGTCCCCAGGGGGCATCCGCCCTGGATCATGAAATTCGGTATGACCCTGTGGAAGGTAAGGTTGTCATAGAAGCCCTGCTTTGCGAGATTGACAAAGTTTAATACAGTAAGGGGTGCCTCATCAGGAAAGAGCCTAAGCCTTATATCCCCTTTATTGGTCCTGATAACAGCCTTGAGTTGAGCATATTCACCACTCACAATACCTGTATTAAAACCCAAAAATATTAAAATTGAAAGGATTAAAATTATTTTTTTCATAGCCTACCTCTTAATTGAATCTTTAATCAAATAAGACCACTGTCAAGATCTACCATTATATTAAACAGAGTTACTAAAATTTGTCCATTTCTATTTATCTTGACACCCCATTTACATAAAACTATACTTGTTTTTACTCTAAAAAATCTCAAACCAAAGGGAGACCATGATAAGAAAATACAGCAAGATTATTTTAATAGGCCTTGTCTTCATCTTTCTCTTATTTTTTTCCCAGCTTGCCGGGCTTTATATAGACTGGCTTTTTTTTACTGAGACAGGATATCAGGGTGTCTTTCAGACCATTGTCTCTGCCCAGGCCTTGGTTGGTCTTCTATTCGGTGTATGTGCCTTCCTTTGGTTGTTCCTGAATATAGGCCTCACATTCAGGACACCACTACCCACCATAGATATTATGTTTCTCGGGATGACAAGGATTACAGCAAATCTCGGGAATTTAAACAGATTTTTTAAGATAATCGGTTTGGTCATATCCATTGTCATGGGTATATTCTCTGCCATATGGGGTTCTAAGGTATGGAACCAGGCTATTATATTCCATAATGCCGTATATACAGGCATCAAAGACCCTGTTCTTAATAATGATATTGGTTTCTATCTGTTCCGGCTGCCCATGTGGGAGATTATAAACAGTTTTGCAGGGTTTATCCTATTTATGTCTTTCTGTATTGTAGCGCTTTCCTATATCCTAAGAGGTTCTTTAATGTTCAACCGAAATAGGGTCTTTATGGGTGAGCTTGCAAAAAAACACCTGGCTGCCCTGGGAGGCCTGTTTATCCTCAAGATAGCCTTTGGTTTCTATCTCGATACATTCGGTTTACTCTATAGCCAGCATGGTGTTATCTTTGGTGCAGGATATGCAGACATAAATGGGAGGCTCATTGCCCTTTATATATTGGTTGTGGCAGCCATTATTACTGCTGTTTTGTTTTCTGTGACAGTAGTATCGGGCAGGATAAAAATCCTTATTTATTCCATTTCTGCACTCATATTTATCTATATTGTAGGTTTTGCCATCTACCCAGCCCTTCTCCAGAATCTCCGTGTCTCCCCTAATGAGCTTGCCATGGAGAGGCCATTTATAGAACATCATATAAAGATGACAAGGTTTGGATATGACCTGGAGTCTGTCAAGGTCAGACCCTTTGATGTATCTTATAACCTCACATCAGGGGATATTATGAAAAACCAGACCACCATCAACAACATAAGGCTATGGGATGAAGCACCTCTCTATAAGACATTTGCCCAGCTTCAACAGATAAGGACATACTATAAATTCAACAGTATCGACGACGACAGATACATGATAAACAACAGATACCAGCAGGTCATGCTATCTGCAAGAGAGCTTTCCTATGGAGACCTGCCGAGCAAGTCATGGATTAATGAAAAATTTGTCTTTACCCATGGCAATGGTGTGGCTATGAGCTATGTAAACAGGATTACAAAAGAGGGGCTACCTGAGTTTTTAATAAGGGATATACCGCCTGTATCCATTGTGGACTTAAAGATAACACGGCCTGAGATATACTACGGTGAGATTGTCCAGGATTATGTGGTTGCCAGGACAAAGATACCTGAATTCAGCTATCCCACCTCTGAAGGGAATAAATACACCTCCTATGAAGGGACTGGGGGTGTAAGGCTTGATTCTTTCTTTAAAAAGGCGGTCTTTGCCTTTTTTTTCAGGACAGCCAAGATTGTTTTGTCTTCTGAGATAACCCCTGAGAGCAGGTTGATATTTTACAGGGATGTAACAGAGAGGATACAGAAGATTGCACCTTTTTTAATGCTCGATTCTGACCCTTATATAGTTATATCCAAGGATGGGAAACTATACTGGATTGTAGATGCCTATACCGTATCCTCCATGCTCCCATATTCAAAGCCATTGAAAAACAGGGTCAACTATATGAGGAACTCTGTTAAGGCCATTGTTGATGCCTACAACGGGGGCGTCAGCCTGTTTATATCCGACCCAAAAGACCCTGTAATATCAGTATATAAAAAGATATTTCCCGGGATGTTCAAATCCATGGAAGAGATGCCAGAGGACCTAAAGGCCCATGTCCGTTTCCCCAGAGACCTGTTTAAAATCCAGGCAGCTATGTATGGGACCTACCATATGGAAGACCCGAAGATATTCTACAACAAGGAGGACCTGTGGGAGATACCTGTCCATGGTGAAAAAAAGATTGAGCCTTATTATCTCATAATGAAACTCCCGGGGGAGAAAAAAGAGGAGTATGTCCTCCTTATGCCATATACACCGGCAAAAAGGGATAATCTCGCTGCATGGCTTGCTGCCCGGTGTGACAATGAAAATTATGGAAAGCTTGTGGTCTATACATTTCCCAGAGACAGGCTTATATTCGGACCAAGACAGATCGATGCCCGAATCGACCAGGATTCCTATATATCGCAACAGCTCACGCTATGGGGGCAGAGGGGGTCACAGGTCATCAGGGGGAGGCTCCTTATAATCCCTATAGAGGCATCCCTTTTATACATCCAGCCATTATATCTGGCTGCAGAGGACAAAGGCGGGCTTCCAGAACTAAGGCGTGTTATAGTGGCTTACGAAAACGATGTGGTAATGGAGGAAAACCTGGAACAGTGCTTAAACAGGCTCTTTGGCGGCAAAAAGACCCCGATAACTACTATTGATTCTACAAGAGACAAGGCCTCCAAGAAAGACCTGCCTGAGTTATCAAAAGAGGCAATGAAGGTCTTTGAAAAGGCAAAAGAGTTTCAAAGGCAGGGCAACTGGGCAGGCTATGGGGAAGAATTAAAAAAACTCGAGGCTATACTAAAACAGATGACATCAAGATAGAGGGTATCCCCTGATTTAGACTGCAAGCCTCTTACCTGTATTTTATGGATGTCAACAGGGTAAAAAGGGATATTAAAAAGGATACAACATTTGCTATAACCACAGGCATCTGTTTGATGAGGATACCGTAAACAAGCCATAATAAAGAGCCAGTCAATATCATCATGGGCATCCATAAAGAGATGTCCCTTGCCTCCTTGAGCCTCCATATCCTTATTACCTGCGGCATCATAGCGAAGGTTGTAAAAAAAGCTGCTATATATCCTATGATTGTCTCCATAAAAAAAAGATGGATATCCTGTCAATATAAATCAAGATACCCATCTTAAAAAAACCCTGAGAATAATTATTTTTTGAACATCGCCTTAAAGGCAGTCCCTGCAGCAAACTTTGGGACCTTCTTTGCAGGGATCTTCATCTTCTTGCCAGTCTGCGGGTTTCTACCTGTCCTTGCCTTTCTCTGGGAGACAGTAAATGTCCCGAAACCAATAAGGGTTACCTTTTCGCCGGACTTAAGGGATTCCTGCACATTTCTTATGAATGAATTTAAAACATCCCCTGCCAGTGTCTTTGTGATCCCCACATCCTCTGCCACCTTGCTTATTAGTTCTGCCTTGTTCATTGATACCCCCTTACTTTTTAATTTAATTAAGCTTTTTCCTACATTACAATATTTAAATACTTGATACAATATTTTTTTAATAAAAAATCAAATTTTTATTAAAAAATCTGCTAATCCTTGAGGGGGGGTATCTGAACTGTAAAGCATGTCCCTTTACCCTCTTCACTTTTAAGGGTTATTGAACCCTGGACAGCCTCAACAATGGATTTTACGCAGGACAGACCGAACCCAAGCCCTGTCTCATCCACTGTGCCTTTCAAATTGGAATATAAAAATCTTTTAAATACATCTACCTGCTTTTCTAAAGGTATACCTGATCCGTCATCCTCAACGGCAATAATCAGGTCTCTGTCGCCACTTATCCTTATCTTCACCTCTTTTTTACGGTATTTCAGGGCATTAGTTATGAGGTTTCTCAAAATCTGCTGGATTTTTTTTCTATCATGGGTAAAGGGAGAGGATTCGTATCTTCCATCAATATAGATAAATATGCCTTTGCTTTTTAGTATCTCTTTCATATCCTGGGTTGTATTATTACAGATAAACTCTTCAAAGAAATTAGGGTCAACAATCTCTATGGCATCCATTATGGCGTCATTTAAAACATCCCGGATATATATCTTATCTGACCTTATAATACCATCCTCAGAACGGTATACCTCTATAATGTCATGGAGAAAACCCTGTGCCTTGTTGGCATTTCTTAAAATCATATCAAGGGTCTTTTTTTGACGTTCTGTTAACTGACCGTATCTGTCTTGCTTTTTAATGAGATTGTTTATGGTCGTTGTTATAATGGATAATGGCCCTGTCAGGTCATGTATAAGTAAGTCAACAAGAGATTTTTTCTTATTCAAAATACACCCTCTTTAATATCTAATAGGCATGCAAAGCCTGAACTACCTTGATACCCATCCTTATTTGGCAGGAGGGGTGTGCCACACATACAGGCTATAGACATTTTTAACATATAAAATCCAAAAAGATCTCATAGTTATGCCCCGTAGTTAGACCTTTGTATCTCTATCTGCTATCTAAATCCATACCCTTTAATACTGAGTAAAAATCCTTTAAAAAAACATCAGAGATCCTGGCAAGGGATGTGCTCATTCCCATGGCAAGGGATTCAGGGCTATGGTCCTTTAGAGGCTCTTTTGCCCTGTATCTCTTCTGGAGTTTTATCTTTTTTGTAATCTCTGTCTCTTTATTATCCAATACTGTAAGGTTAAGGGATAAAACAGCAAAAGGCCTTCCGTCTTCCATAACCTCTAAAAACTCCTCAACCCCCCCTTCTAAAGAAAATCTCGTATGCTCTGGATTCCTGTATGACATCACAACAGTTATGATGTTGGAACCCCTCATATCCCTGAGCAGGCAGTCTCCTACAAGGTCTCCTGGGTTCACCCTCCATCTGCTGTAATTATATGCGTCTATCCTAAAGGGGTTTGTCCTATAATTCATCCTTGTATTATTGTAGACCTGGGCTACAGAAAAACGTTCAAACTTCACAGATGTATCTATTGCCTTTCCAAGATCTACCTTAGGGGGGTCATAATCAAGGATATACTGCTCCACATAATAAGGCGCCTTGCCTGTGGGTAAACAACCGGTCAGGGATATGAAAAACAGGATAGCTGCCAGGATATTCAGTTTATTTTTCCTTTCTTTTAGCATGCATCCACCTTATTCATATATATATATAACTAATTTACTACATCTTTTGGGGGAGGTTCACTAAAAATTATATCAGAGGGATTATCTTTTAGTCTCTCTGTGAGTTCCTCAAGGGCCTCTGATGCCCTCCTTATATTTTCAATGGTTCGCTGTGTCTCTATGGTAATGGTATTGGATCTCTTTTTTATATCGTCTAAGAATCTATTGGTTTTCTCCGCTGCCTCGGCAATATTTAGTGAATCCACCTCCTTGGCCATCTTATTGAGGATAGTGCTGGTATTTTTTAGTGTATTTTTGGCCTCTGTAACTATCTCTTTGATAGAATCATCCCCTGTGATGTTTTTAAGCTTTTCAGATATCTTGGCCAGACTCTCTGAGGTTGCATCAAGATTGATCATTATATTTTTCATCTGCTGGTTGTTTACTAATAGTTCAACCGCCTTGATCGTAGATTTTACCTGCCTTGATATGCCGTCAAAATCAATCTTTTTTATGTTCTCGCTTATCTCATTGATATTCGTCATAATCCTCTGTATATCAGAGGGGACAGAAGGTATAACAGGGTAGTCAGGCTCGAATGTAAGCCTTGGTGTCCTTTTGTGGTCTTCAGGTTTTGCATTATCGAGGTCAATAAATACCATACCTGTGAGGCCTGCTGGTTCAAGCCTGGCAATATTCTTTTCGGTCAGGTTGCCTTCAAAATCAATCTTCATCACCACTTCGATAAGCCTGCTATCAGGGGCAACATCTATGGACTTGACCCAGCCCACCTCTACCCCTCTGTATTTAACCTTAGAATCTACCTGGAGACCCTGTACGCTCTCATCGAAGTATGTCACATAGGTGGTCCCCTTTTTAAAATATTTGGATGCACCTATCCATACTATAGCGCTTGTGCCCAATAATGTCCCTATAATGACGAATAGGCCCACAAGAAAGGGTGTCTTCTTTTTGATCATCACGCCCCCTCTATAAGGTGTTCTGCAATGTGTCTATTAAAGAAGTTCCTGACCCTGGGGTCAGTTGACTCCCTCCTCAGTCTCATGGGGTCTCCCTCAGCTATTATACCTTTTTCTCCCCTGTCGAGCATTATTACCCTCTGGGCAATATTGAATATGGATTCCAGTTCATGGGTTACTATAACCATAGTAGTTCCAATACCATTATTTATATTTTTTATCAACAAATCAAGTTCTGCTGCTGTGACCGGGTCAAGACCAGCAGAAGGCTCATCAAAGAAAAGTATGGTTGGGTCAAGGGCCATTGCCCTTGCAATACCTGCCCTTTTTTTCATCCCCCCTGATAACTCAGAGGGGAAGTGGTTTTCATATCCTGATAGCCCCACCATGGCAAGCTTCATCCTCACCATAAGCCTTATTGCCCTATCGGACAGATCTGTATATTCTTTAAGGGGCAGGGCAATATTCTCAAAGACGGTCATGGAGCCCAGGAGGGCTGAAGACTGGAATAGCATCCCCATATCCCTCCTCACCTGTCTCAACTTATTATCGTCTGCCGCTGTCATGTCAATACCGTTTATTATAACCCTCCCCCCGGCAGGCTCATAAAGGCCTATTATATGCTTTAAAAGGGTAGATTTGCCGCAGCCACTGCCGCCTAATATAACAAAGACCTCTCCCCTGTATACCTCTAAACTCACATTGTCCAGTATAAGGTCATCACCAAAACGGACAGTAAGACCTTCTACTACTATAACAGCATCTTTATTGCTCAATATCCCTTACCCATAACAGTCTATAAACTCTATAAGCTTCTTTACTTTAAATAACTCAACACAATGGCAAACATAGAATCAACAACTATTATTATAAACAGGGAGGAGACCACTGCCGATGTGGTAGCGCTGCCGACCTCCTCAGCGCTGTTTTTCACCTCAAAACCCCTTTGACAGCCTATACCTGCTATAAGGACTGCAAAGACAACAGCCTTTATCAAACTGGTAACAATATCAAATATCTTCATTGCCTTCATTGTCTGCTGTATATAGGTATGGATAGTAAGGTCAAGACCTAAGACCCCTACCACAAGACCCCCGAAGATAGCAAAGAGGTCGGAAAAGATAGTGAGAAAGGGGACAACCACCATTGCCGCAAATACCTTTGGTATTGCAAGAAATTTTACAGGGTCAAATCCCATGGTGATAAGGGCATCCACCTCTTCATTTACCTTCATAGTCCCAATCTCTGCTGCAAAGGCAGAGCCAGACCTGCCTGCAACAATTATGGCCGTCATAATAGGCCCCAGCTCCTTTATCATGGCAATGCTTACAAGGGAGGGGACAAACATGTTTGCCCCAAACTGTTTAAGCTGTAGCGATGACATAAAGGCCATAATAAGCCCCAGCAAGAAACTTATCAACCCCACAATAGGTAGACCATCTACCCCGGTCTTCTTCATGCATGTTATAACATCCCCCCACCTTATTGTATTTAGGTGAAAAACAGATGAAAATAACTTGATTATGATAGTCCCTGTGAAAGATACTACATTCTTTATATCGTTTAAAAAATCTATAGCACCATAGCCTATCTGTTCCACAATGCCCTGACCCCTCTTCTCTGTTAGTATGGTCTCTTCCTTTAAAGACTGCCTATCTATGAGGTCAAGGATGCCCTTTTCCTTAAAAGACATATTCAATAGATTTACAGGGATTGATTCATTGGCTGCCCTGTGCTCTAATTCCAGTAAGAATAAGGCACCTGCACTGTCCATATAGGTTACGTCCTTTAAATCAACAATAATCTCAGCAGGTCTTTTTTCCCTGAATAATTCCTCTATCAAAGAGAGCATCTTATCTAAATATTCAATGGATAATCTCCCTGACAGGTAAAGGGTTTGTTTTTCACCGGGACTGCCGTCTAAAGAAAATGACAGTTTGTCAGAGGTCATATGCTATCTATAACATAAACCCATATGAAATAGGAATACATATTAAAGACCATTGCAATACCGTGCTTTTCCCCACTGAATCAGGCCACAAAAAAAGGGTCTCACTGGTGCCACAAAGGGTAATCACTTTGATATACCATATTTATTCATCTTATACCGTAGCACCCTCTCGCTCATACCAAGGGATGCCGCTGCCTTGGTCTGAACCCAATTGTTTTTTTTGAGGGCCTCTATTATCATATCCCTCTCTATTGAACCCACTACATCCTTTATTGAACCATCTTTAGCAAGGCCTGGCTTTACCTGCGATATAGAGAGGTCTTCTGTGGTGATATACTCACCCCTTGCAAGGACAACGGCCCTCTCCATAATATTCTCCAGCTCCCTGACATTTCCCGGGAAATCATATTTTATCATTATATCCCTCGCCTCTTTTGAAATGCCCTTTATGCCTTTTTTATGCCTGTCATTGTATTTTTTCAGGAAGAAATCAATAAGGATGGGTATATCGTTTTTTCTCTCCTTTAAAGACGGTAGTTCTATCTTCACCACATTCAGCCTGTAATAAAGGTCTTCCCTGAAGTTACCGTATTTGACCTCTTCCTCCAGGTTTCTATTTGTGGCAGCTATAATCCTCACATCGATCTTGATGGGGTGCAACCCACCAAGCCTCTCTATCTCCCTCTCCTGTATAACCCTGAGGAGCTTTGACTGTAAGATAAGGGGCATATCACCTATCTCGTCAAGGAATATGGTCCCTTTGTCTGCAAGCTCAAATTTACCCATTTTTCTCTGCACAGCACCTGTGAATGCACCCTTTTCATAGCCAAAAAGCTCGCTCTCCAAGAGATTTTCCGGTATGGCAGAGCAGTTGACCTTTACAAGGGGCTGGTCTTTTCTTGAGCTCAGGGCATGTATGAGATTAGCCACAACCTCTTTACCTGTCCCGCTCTCCCCTGTTATAAGACAGGTAGAGTCGGTCCTGGCTACCCTGACTATTAGGCTTGCAACCTCCTGCATCTTTTCACTGGAATATACAAACTCCTCTGTTTTAAACCTCTCCTTCAGTGTCTCTTTTAGAACCATATTCTCCCGGATGAGATAGAGCCTGTCCTCGATCTTTTTTATCTTGAACAACAGGTCATCCAGATCCACTGGTTTGGTGAGGTATTCAGATGCCCCTGCCTTCAATGCGCTTACAGCATTCTCTATACTCCCGAAGGCTGTAATCATAATAATCTCTACCTCTGGATTTATCTCCTTGAAATATCTTATAAGGGACAGGCCATCTGTATCCGGTAGTTTGAAATCAAGAAGAACAATATCTATTGCCTTGTCGCGAAAGACCTCTCTGGCAGTGGCACCACTTTCAGCACTGAAAACCTGAAAACCCTCTTTTGCGAGAAACTCGCTCAACAGCGTCCTCTGTATATGTTCATCTTCTACCACGAGTATATCTGCCTTATTCATAATACAATCCCTCAGACCTCTCCTACATTTTTAAAATCCCTGGCCGGTAGTTGACCTTTATCTCTCTCTAAGGGCAGTGTGATAGTAAATGTCGTACCTATACCCTCAGAACTTTCAACCCTTATAGAGCCACCATGGTCTTTTATTATCATGTATGATATGGCAAGGCCAACACCAATCCCCTTTTCCTTTGTTGTGTAATAATAGTCAAAAATCTTATCCATGTCTTCTTTTTTTATACCTATACCTGTATCCCTGATTATAATCGCTATCTCCCTGTCTCTTATGGATGTCTCAACCACTATTCTCCCCTTATTTTCAATAGCCTGTATGCTGTTTAATATAACATTGTGAAGTGCCTGTTTTAACCTCTCCTTCTGACATTCTATGGTTGTAGATTCATTCGCCTTATAGTGTATATCTATATTCTTTGTAGATGCCTCTTCCTTCAGCAATATGATTACCTCTTCTATAACCTGGGAGAGACTCTCCTTAGTAAATGGAGCCTGGGTGCCGGTAGAGGCGAGGAAGTCCTCCACGATCCTGTTTACCCTTATAATCTCGGACTTCAGGATGTCTATAAATCTGTTGTATTCCTCCTTTTTTTCATCAGAAGGCATAAACTCTTTTTTAAGCCTCTGGATAGATAGACTCATTGCATTCAAAGGGTTTCTTATCTCATGGGCCATGCCAGAGGCAAGGTTTCCAAGGGATATGAGTCTCTCATTAAGGGCCATCTCCTTTTTAACCTCCTCCATATGTCTTTCGTATCTCCTCATGAATACAAAAACTATAGATGTGCTTATTGCCCCGGCAACAACGAGGGATAAAAGAATAAACAAAAAACTTATAGCGATCTTCTTTAAAACACTGTCAGTTGTCTCTCTGGATATATAGATATCCATCCTGTAATCCTTTAGAAAACGCGAATCAATCTTGTTGGATATTAAAGATGAGCCCTTTGTCTTTCCATTTATCTCTATATATATCCTGTTCTGGTCATCATATAATGATATGCCTTTTATATTAAACCTCTCCACCTCTTTTTCTATAATATCCTTTATGATATATCTCTTTCTCAGGGCATTAAATTCATTACTGTCAATGCTCAAGAAAATAAATCTATTATCTACCCTAAAGCCTATGTGCAGAGGTCTCGTCTTTTCCGCAGACATCCTCACAAGCGTATCCTGCTTGTTTTTCAAAAGACTATCCATATCTGACCTACTTATCTTTACCGAGCCTTTTTCTGCTATCTTTCTTCCATCTCTATCTAAAACAATAAAATTAGGGAGTGGGATATCCATCATGTCAGTGGTCTCTATATCTTTAAAAATATAGTAAAAATCAGCGATAATAGCCTCGTCATAGGCAAGAATATCAATAAAATCACTGGGGATTACAGCAGGTGATGTCTCAACTATATTTAGATACTCAAGGGTCTGGTTTATCTCGCGCTTGAGGTGATTAAATACTATCTCCCCCTCATTCCTTATCAGCCTCTCCATGTTGTCCTTGATCACCCTGTATTGAAAAAAACCTGTTATGACGACGAGGAAGAAGAATATACCGAATAATAACGGGAGAAAAAGCAGTGTCTTTTTATCTACCCCATTCATAGCTATATCATGATTATACAAATTTTTATTTTTTTAAAAAACATTCTTTTGAAAGAGATGCCCCGTCAAATCTATCCTTTGACTTGACGGGGTAATAGGGGGGAGGGGTGAAGAAGTATTTGGAGAAAGGCAGGGGTTTTCTCCCTGCCTTTTTATTGCTTTAATAACCTGCCGGTCCAATGCCTCTACCTCTGCCGGGTTTGCCATATCCCATCATACCGTAACCTGGGCCTGGCCTAAACTGATTTAGCTTATTTAACTGTTCCGGGGTCAAAACCTCTCTCTGTTCAACCCTCATCTGCGCCCTCCTGTCCTGGAGTTTGAGCTTCAATGCATTGAGTTCCTTCTGTTTATTCAATATAGTTGTCTTATCTGCCTTTGGGTCACCATAGAGGGATTTTAATTCAAGGCCCTTTTGGAAAATCTCATATCTTAATTTCTCTGTATCTGTATTATATCTCTCCCTTATCTGCCATAATCTCTCAGACTGTTCCTTGGTGAGATTGAGTTCTGTCTGCATCCTGCATAAATCACCATAGTCACGCCCACCCCTTGGTCCAAAGGCAAACACAGTTGTAGTGAGTGCCAGGAACATGAGTACCATTATGCCTATCATCAATCTTTTTCGTTTCATCTGAAACCTCCTGTATATTTTTATTAACCTGCATATCAGTTATGCAAGACCTGTGCCATAGACCACCAATATGCAACATACTGATATTTTTATATATTTTTTAAACAAGCCTTCCTTATAAGGAAAAAAATGTCGAATAAATCAGTTGTGTCGACAATAATGTCGAAAAAAATTGTATTTTATCATTGTAGAATTTGAATTTTTTTTTTAGATTATCCACTAAAAAGTAAGATTCCACAAAAAGGAGGGATGCCATGAAGCTAAGTGAATATTTCGAGAAGACAGAGGGCAGGGGTGTCCTTGCAACTGCAGATTCAAAAGGGTTTGTTGATGTTGCTGTCTATTCAAGGCCACATTTCATAGATGAAGAGACTATTGCATATATCATGACAGGGAAGTTGACCCACGAAAACCTGAAGACCAATCCCCATGCAGCCTATCTATTCATGGAAAAAGGGGAAAAATTCGCCGGAAAAAGGCTTTATCTTACCAAGATAAAAGAAGATACTGATCCAGAGGCAATAGAGAAGATAAGATGGAGGAAGTCTTATAAAGTCCCTGATGACCAGAAGGATGAAAAGAGATACCTTGTGTTTTTTCATATAGATAAGGTATTGCCTCTCATTGGAGATAAGGAGTAGATATGCATGACCATAAACGACCTAATATGAGGTCATTTTTTACAAATCTCCATGTAAAGATGCCTTTATGGAAAAAGTGCTGGCTACTCTTCAGAAATAATGCAAAAAAGATCTTGACGATGAAGAGTTGTTGTGGGCACCCCGGGGAACCTGGTTGTTGACAGGAAAAATAAAGCCACCGGTCGGTGGAGATTTATATACAGAATTTATTAAAGAGTCCAAAAAATTAAGGAGGGAGGCTGATGGAAAAAAGTATTTTAAGGTATCCTGTGATTTTATCGCTTGTTTGCATATTTTTTTTGATTTTTTCTTCACCTTTTATGGGCATAAAAGAGGTTTACGGTGACGATGCCATGGAGACAAGACAGCTTGTGGAAAAGGCACGGTTTACCCTTGAAAATTTCTCCAAGGCAAGGGAGATGGAGGGTTTCAGGGGGCTTGTTAAAAAGGCAAAGGGTATATTTATTGCCCCCCAGATGCTAAAGGGTGCAGTGATATTTGGTGCATCCGGGGGCAGCGGTATCCTTATTGTCTATGACCAAAAGAGAAATACATGGTCAGGCCCTGCCTTTTACACCTTAGGTGAGGCAAGCTTTGGTCTGCAGATTGGAGGCGAGGCAGCGGAAATCATCATGCTGATTATGTCAGATAGGGGTGTATCTGCCATGCTTTCAAGCAGTGTAAAGCTCGGGGCAGACGTTGGGATAGCCATGGGGCCTGTAGGTGTTGGCATAGATGCCTCTTCTGCCAATGTAAGCGCTGATATAATAACCTTTTCCATGTCAAAAGGTCTCTACGGCGGCATATCCCTTGAGGGCGCCTTTGTTAAGGCCCGTAATGGCTGGAACAAGGCATATTATGGAAAAGAGGTAACACCAACAGATATCCTCATAAAAAATAATGTGAAAAATCCCCATGCATCTGCCCTTATAGAGCAGGTTAAGGCATTGATGGAGGGCAAATAATGTGGTCTTAATTATGGTTTTAGGTTTTAATGGGAGACTGTGAAAGAAAGGGAAAAAAGTATGCCTATCTTTTTTGACGCCTTGCTGTCACAGTCTCTCCGCCTATCCCCCAGTTGTCTGTCTCCACCTCATCAATAATAACAAAGGTTGTCTGGGGATTTTTACCGAGGATGTCCTTGAGGAGATTTGTAACCCCTTCTATCAGCCTTGCTTTCTGTTCAGCGGTTGTCCCTTCTTTTGTTATCCTTATGTTTACATATGGCATAAATACCCCCTATTTAATTTACATGCATAAATATAGCATAAGGGCTTTAAAAAAAGTAGATGATAAGACCATTGCAAAGCCCTGCAAAAATCCTATAATCCATCTCTTAAGAATTCCATAATTGTTTAAATTAACATACCAAAGAGTAAGATAGAAAAGGGGTTGAGATATATATTGAAATGAATACTTGAAAAGAGGGGATATAAATTTTATAATAGACATTCTATGAAGTTTGAGGAAGGTCTTAAAAAACTTGAATCAATTGTCAAGACCCTCGATGAAGGCAATATACCCCTTGATGAGGCACTAAATATCTTCAAAGAAGGGCTTCAGTTAACAAAAGAGCTTTCCAAGAGGCTCGATGATATAGAGAAAAAGGTTGAGATATTGATTAAAAAAGAAGATGGGACCATGGAAAAAAGGCCTTTTACCCAGGAAGAGGGTTAATTAATGGACCTCTTAAGCTTTCTTCACGAAAAGAGGATAATCGTTGAAAATGCCTTAAGGGATATTTTTGTCTCCTTTGGTTCAACCCCGGGGGTATTGAGGGATGCCATGGAGTATATGCTCTTTTCCAACGGGAAGAGGATAAGACCCATCCTTGCCATAGCTGCATGTGAGGCAAAGGGTAAACCAAGCGATGACCTCCTGCCCGTTGCATGTGCCATTGAGATGATACACACATACTCACTTATACACGATGACCTCCCAAGCCTTGACAACGATGATATAAGAAGGGGTAGACCTACCTGCCACAAGGTATTTGGCGATGCAGTGGCTATATTGGCAGGGGATGCCCTCCTTACAGAGGCATTCAGGATTATTGTTGACAGCAGGTATACATACAGGATAAGCCCGAGACTCATCAGGCAATCAATCTATGAGATTGCCACTGCTGCAGGTGCCGATGGCATGGTAGGGGGTCAGGTTATGGATGTCCTCTATGATGGTAAAGACGCAACAAAAAACATCCTCCACTATATCCATATGCATAAGACAACAGCCCTCATCAGGGCATCTGTAAGGGTAGGTGCAATAATGGCCGGTGCCAAGGCAAGGGAATTAAAGAACTTTACAAAATACGGGGAGTGTATTGGACTGGCATTTCAGATTATGGATGATATCCTTGATGCAGAGGGTGATGAGGAGCTGGTTGGGAAAAGGCTTAAAAAAGACACAGGGAAGCAGACTTATATAAAACACTACGGGATATCTGCATCAAAGATCAAGCTGGAGCAGCTTATCGAAGAGGCAGTAAAATCAATAGATTTTCTCGGGGAAAATTCAACCACACTCAAAGAATTAGCAAGGTTTATCGGCAACAGGTCTGTCTGATGTATCTCGAAAAAATCAATCTGCCACAGGATCTAAAAGGACTTACCGTCCCTGAATTGAATATCCTATCAGATGAGATTAGACATCTTATCATAGATGTCGTGTCAAAGACAGGGGGACATCTGTCCTCAAGCCTCGGGGTAGTAGAGCTTACCATTGCACTTCATTATGTATTCAACACACCAAAAGACAAGATTATATGGGATGTGGGTCATCAATGCTATGCCCATAAGATATTGACAGGCAGAAGGGATATGTTTCATACCCTGAGGCAGGACAATGGCATAAGTGGATTTCCGTCAAGACAGGAGAGCGAATACGATGTGTTCAATACAGGTCATGCCAGTAATTCCATCTCTATTGCTGTGGGCCTTGCAGAGGCAAAAAAGAAAAAGGCAGAAGACTACAGGATATTAAGTGTCATCGGCGATGGCTCTCTAACAGGGGGTATGGCATTTGAGGCCCTTAACCATGCAGGCCACTTAAAAAGTGATATTATCGTCATACTTAATGACAATGAGATGTCTATATCTAAAAATATAGGCGCCCTATCATCCTATCTAAACAGGATAATGACCGGTGAGTTTGTCACAAAAACCAGGGAAGAGATAAAAAGCATGCTCAAAAACCTCCCTGCATTAGGGGATAAGGTCTATAAGGCGGCAAAGCATATAGAGGAGTCCATAAAGGGTTTTATCACCCCGGGTATTTTCTTTGAGGAATTAGGGTTTCAGTATTTCGGGCCTATAGACGGTCACAACCTCATATATCTCATAGATACACTAAAAAATATTAAAAGGATGAAAGGGCCCATTCTTGTACATGTAGTGACAAAAAAGGGTAAAGGATATACCCATGCAGAGGATGACCCCTCCCGTTTTCACGGCGTATCAACCTTTGAGATAGATACAGGGAATTCAAAGAAAACAGGTCTCAATACATACACAGACATATTCGGGGAGACCATAATAGAGCTTGCGAGTTTAGATGAGAGAATCATTGCCATAACCGCTGCCATGGGATTAGGGACAGGTCTTGACAGGTTTTCAAGGGTATTTCCAGAAAGATTCTACGACATAGGGATTGCAGAACAGCACGGCGTTACCTTTGCTGCTGCCCTTGCCTTAGGGGGCATGAAACCATTTGTGGCCATATACTCCACATTCCTCCAGAGGGCCTATGACCAGATTATAATTGACGTGTGTCTCCAGGGTCTTCCTGTGGTCTTTGCCGTTGACAGGGGTGGCATAGTGGGTCAGGATGGGCCTACCCATCATGGCGTCTTTGACCTCTCCTATTTTAGACACATACCCAATATAATAGTAATGAGCCCGAAGGATGAGAATGAGTTCAGGCATATGCTATATTCTGCATACAGATACGATAGGCCTGTGGCAGTGAGATATCCAAGGGGTGATGCACAGGGTGTTGTGCTGGAAAGAGAGCTGAGGGAGATACCCATCGGGACATGGGAGATACTGAGAAACGGTGGGGATTTGACCATAGTAGCATCGGGAAATACAGTTTATCCCTGCCTTGCAGCAGCCCAGATACTCCATGAGAACCATATAGACTGCACTGTTGTCAATGGAAGGTTTATAAAACCCATGGATAGAGAGCTCCTGATAGATGTTGCCAACAGGACAAAAAAGATCCTTACCGTGGAGGAGAATACGGTTATAGGCGGGTTTGGAAGCGGTATACTTGAAGTCCTATCCGAGGAGGGCATAGTGGTCCCTGTAAAAAGGATAGGCATACCTGATATGTTTATAACCCATGGGACACAGAAGACCTTGAGGAAAAGAATAGGTATAGATACAGAGGGCATTGTAAGAAAGGTCCTGGAGTGGCTAAAGAGAGAATAGACATAGTCCTTACAAAGAGGGGGATGGCCACATCAAGGGAAAGGGCAAAGATACTTGTAATGGCAGGTGAGGTGTTTGTAAACAATCAAAGGGTTCTAAGGCCCGACATAAAGGTCCCCCATGATATAGAGATTAAGATAAAGGAAGACCCTATCCCTTATGTAAGCTATGGTGGCGTTAAACTCGAAAGGGCTTTAAGGGAGTGTAACATAGATGTATCCGGGAAAAAGGCAATAGATATAGGTTCCTCTACAGGAGGCTTTACAGACTGCCTCCTTCAGCACGGGGCATCCCATGTATATGCCATAGATGTAGGCTCAAACCAGCTCCATGAAAGACTCTGTCAAGATAAAAGGGTGTCTGTGAAGGAGGGTATAAATGCCAGGTATCTGTCCTTCGACGATATAGGTGAAAGGGTGGATATTATAACTATTGATGTCTCTTTTATATCCCTGAAGAAGATATTGCCTGCAGCCATCCCCCTTTTAAATAAAGGTGGTATCATCATATCCCTTGTAAAACCCCAGTTCGAGGTGGGCAGATACAGGGTGGGAAAGGGCGGTATTGTTAGGGATGAGGACAGGATAGCCGAGGTCATAAAGGATATAAAAGAATATGGAACAGGCCTTGGTATTACACCAACTGGGACTGTAGAGGCACCAAGGGACAGACAGAGAAAGAACAGGGAGTTTTTCATAGTATGGGTATTGTAAAGATACCTAAACCTGTTATGTTCTTTGCAAGCATAATCTATAAAGATGAAGGTATGCTTGGAGTAGCTATAGATGCCCTTGAGGAAGAGATTGGAGATATACATGAAAAGACCCAAAGGATGGCCTTTGACCATACAGATTATTACTCAGGGGAGATGGGCCACAGCCTGTGCCGTATCCTTGTCCTGTTCGAGCCCTTGATGCCAAGGGAATATCTTATAGAGACCAAATTAACCACAAACAGCATAGAAATGGACCTATCAGGAGGAGAAAAAAGGAAAATCAATATCGACCCGGGCTATATCACACTGGAGAATGTAATACTTGCCACTACGAAAAATTATACCCACAGGATATACATGGGTAGTGGTATATATGCAGACCTAACACTTATTTTTAAGAAGGGCACATATACGCCCCTTGAATGGACATACCCTGATTATGCAGGGTCAGAGATTATATCAATCCTCAATAGATGGAGGGGATACTACAAAAGGATGTTGGCATGATAAAGAGCATGACAGGTTTTTCAAAGATGGAACAGGAATATCCCAAGGGAAAGTTTTCCGGGGAGGCAAGGTCGCTCAATAACCGTTATACTGAGATTAATCTTAGGTTACCCAAGACAGACTATACCTTTGAACAGAGGTTAAGGGAGCTGGTGAAGAGGTATATAAAAAGGGGAAAGGTGGATATATCAATAAAATGGGAGAGGTTAAACAATGATGCCAATAATCTGAAGATCAACGAGGATGTTGTCCGACAGTATCTTGATATGGCAAGATACCTGAAGGAGAAACACCATATCCCCGGTGATCTCACAGTGGAAAACATAATGGGTTTTAAGGATGTATTCTCCTATGAGGAGAACAACTCCATAACAGAGGATGAACTGTTTGCCCCCTTTGAAGAGCTGTTAAGACGCCTTGACGATGAGAGGAAAAAGGAAGGTCTGCTCATACAAAAAGACCTTTTATCAAGGCTCAAGACCATAGGTACAAAGGTAAAAGAGATAGAAAAAAGGCTGCCAGAGACCATAAAGGCCCATGAGACAAGGCTAAGGGAGAGAATCAAGGATTTTATAAAAGAAGGTGTGGTAGATGAGATGAGGATACTCCAGGAGATGGCTATCTTCATGGAAAGGGTAGATATAGCCGAAGAGGTTGCGAGATTAAAGGGTCACCTGAAAAATTTTAAGGATACCATGTCTTCAGATGATTCCATAGGTAGAAAACTCGATTTTATAATACAGGAGATGGTAAGGGAGTCCAATACTATAGGGAGTAAGTCCAGTGATTTTTATATAAGTGAGAGGGTTGTCCAGATAAAGGTAGAGATAGAGAAGATGAGGGAACAGGTTCAAAATGTGGAGTAACAAAAAAGTGGCATAGAGGTCACCTACACCAGGGGAACCCCATACCATTTGGAGTTATCAGGTTTATTGAGTTTATAGGGTTATAATAAATTATATTTGAAACGCCACAAGAGGACATCCTGGGCAATGCGTACGTAAGAGGTAAGAGGCTGACGAGTTTTTTATACCTCAATGCCCTGGGAGACACCCAGACACAAGGATTTAGTATTGTTTTTTTGAAATTTAGACTTTCATTATGGAAGAAGACAGGATTCAGGATAAAAAAACAAGAAAAGGCAGACTCTTTGTTATATCAGGCCCTTCAGGTAGCGGTAAGAGCACCTTTATAGAACGTTTTTTAAAACAGGATAAGACCTCTACATTCTCTGTTTCATATACCACGAGGAAAAAAAGGGATAAAGAGGTTGATGGCAGGGAATATTATTTTGTAGATAAAAAGACCTTTATGGACATGGTGGAGAAAGGCGGTTTTCTGGAGTGGGAGGTTGTCCATGAAAACCTATACGGGACACCAAAAAAAGAGATTATTGAAAACCTCGAAAGAGGCATTGATATCCTCCTTGATGTAGATGTTAATGGTGCCATAAATATCAAAAAAAATTATCCCGATGCATGCCTTATTTTTATAGAACCCCCCTCCAGGGAGGAGCTGGTAAAAAGACTGTCTTTCAGAGGTGAAGAACAGATAGAATTAAGGCTTAAAAGATACGATGAAGAGATTGAAAAAAAACACATCTTCGATTATACTGTAATAAACGACAATCTTGAAAGGGCATACAGGGATTTTGAAAAAATAATAGAGCATGTAAGGGGGCATTAAAATGGCAAGAGTAACAGTTGAAGACTGCATGGATAAGGTGGAGAATAGATTCGAGCTTGTCCACCTATGCGCTAAGAGGGCAAAACAGCTTATCAAGGGTTCTGAACCGCTGGTAAAGTCATCAAACAGAGAGGTCGTAACAGCATTAAGGGAGATAGCGGATAACCTTGTGTATTTTAAGAAGAAGACCCCCCTGGAGAAAAAAGATACCCCCTATCAGATATCTAACTTTGCACCATAGGCAAGTTCTTCCAATGCCTTTTTATCTATGAGTTTTATCCTCCTTCCCTGAACATCTATGAGGCCTTTTGCTACCATTTTGCCCAGGATACGGGACATGGTCTCAGGGATGGTTCCCAGCAGGCTCGCAAGCTGTTTCTTGTTGATATTCAATTCTATCTCATCTGTTTTTTCTCTTTCACCTATAAGGAGTATATAGGCTGCAAGCCTCTGGGGCACCTCTTTTAAGGAAAGGTCTTCCACAAGCACGGTAAATTGCCTTAATCTCAGCGATAATAGGGCAAGCATATTTAAGGCAAGGGATGGGTCGTTCTTTATTAATTGAACTATGGCATCTCTGGGGAAGAAAAGGGTGATACTGTCCTCTATTGCCTCTGCATGGGCAGGAAATATTTTGCCTGCAAATGCCGGGACCTCACCGAAGGGTTCCTGTGCCTCTATTATATGGAGTATCTGCTCTTTTCCCTCTTTTGAAAGCTTATATATCTTGACCCTCCCTGATATGAGGACATAGAAACCATCTGCCTCATCACCCTCTGAAAATATTATCCTGTCTTTTAAAAAGGAATACCTTATGGCAATCCTTGATAATTCTTCTATCTGCCTGTCAGGCAATCCTTTAAAAAGGGGTATATATCTTATAGGGTCTTTAAAGTCCAATCGTAGCCTCTCAAAATATTTTAACTAATTTTCTTTACATCACAATATGTTGTCAAGAGATATTTTGGCTACATAAAATCTATTTTTTTTGACTTAAGTCAATGTATAAGGCCCATAACAATTCTATATTATGCCGTAAGATACAATAATCAAATTAAAGAGGAGGTAAGATATGTTTTGTTATCAATGTGAACAGACGGCAAAAGGCAAAGGGTGCACAACGGTAGGCGTCTGCGGTAAACAACCCGATGTGGCAGCACTCCAGGATCTCCTTGTATATACCCTATCAGAACTATCCCTTTATGCAGTGGAGGGCAGAAAGGTAGGGGTTATAGACAGAGAGGTCAATATATTTACAATCGAGGCACTATTCGGCACCCTTACAAATGTTGATTTTGACCCTGATAGATTCGTTACCCTGATAAACAAATCCGTTATCTTGAGGGATGCATTAAAGGAAAAGATAAAGGCAGCAGGAGGAAATATTGAAGGCATAGAGAAGATTGCTACCTTTGTCCCTGAAAAAACCCTTGAAGGTCTTGTTAAACAGGGTGAGTCAAAAGGGCTATCCCCTGAAAGAGATGGAAAGTCAGATATCCGTTCACTCCAGCATACCCTTCTATTCGGTATTAAAGGTGTTGCAGCATATGCACATCATGCCCAGATACTGGGAAAAGAAGACGATGCAATCTATGCCTTTATCCATGAGGCATTGTCTGCCATCTTGAGGGATGAACTCCAACTCAACGATTGGTTATCAATGGTACTTAAATGTGGCGAGATAAACCTAAAGACCATGGAACTACTGGATGCAGCCCATACAGAGACATACGGACACCCTGTGCCTACAAAGGTGCCCCTTGGGGCAAAAAAGGGTAAGGCCATCCTTGTGTCAGGTCATGACTTAAAAGACCTTGAAGAGCTTTTGAAACAGACAGAAGGGAAGGGCATCTATATCTATACCCACGGTGAGATGCTTCCAGCCCATGGCTATCCTGAGCTCAAAAAATACCCTCATTTTTATGGTCATTATGGGACTGCCTGGCAGAACCAGCACAGAGAGTTTGCAGCATTCCCCGGGTCAATACTTATGACCACCAACTGTATCCAGAGACCCCTTGATTCCTATAAGGACAATATCTTTACATGCGGGACAGTGGGTTTTCCCGGCGTAAGGCATATCTCGGACAGGGATTTTTCTCCTGTAATAGAAAGGGCACTCGCCCTTCCTGGATTTGCAGAGGATATAGAGGGAAAATCAGTCATGGTAGGGTTTGCAAGAAATACGGTCCTTGGCGTGGCAGACAAGGTAATAGAGGCAGTAAAAAATAAAAACATCCGCCACTTTTTCCTCGTGGCAGGCTGTGACGGTGCAAAGCCAGGGAGAAACTATTACACTGAATTTGTGGAAAAGGCCCCGAAGGATTCAATTGTGCTCACCCTTGCCTGCGGTAAATTCCGCTTCTTTGATAAAGACCTGGGAGATATAGGTGGTATACCGAGGCTACTGGATATAGGTCAGTGTAATGATGCCTATTCTGCAATACAGATAGCAGTTGCCCTTGCCAAGGCATTCGGTGTAGGTGTAAATGAGCTGCCTTTATCCCTGATTCTTTCATGGTATGAGCAGAAGGCAGTGGCAATACTTTTAACCCTCCTTTATCTGGGTATAAAAAACATAAGGCTCGGGCCATCACTGCCTGCATTTATCACGCCAAATATACTGGATGTCCTGGTAAAGAACTTTGATATTAAGCCCATTACAACACCGGATGAGGACTTAAAGGCTATACTCGGTTAATGGCGGCAGCTATATAAAACCAAGGGAAATTAAAAACACTAAAGGAACACATATGAAGATAAAAAGAAATATCATAGAGATAGACGAGGAAAGATGCACAGGCTGCGGTGAATGCGTAACTGCCTGTGCAGAGGGCGCCATAGAGGTTATAGATGGCAAGGCAAAGGTAGTTAAAGAAAGCTACTGTGATGGACTCGGGGCATGCATAGGTAATTGTCCGGAGCATGCCCTTCGGATAATTGAGCGAGAGGCAGACGAATTTGACCCAGAGGCAATGGAAAACCATCTTCAGGCTAAAGGCAAAGAAACAATAAAACCCTTACCGGGCTTAGATATTTTACCCTGCGGCTGTCCATCCACCCATGTCCAGATGTTCAGTGGAAATAAAACAGAGCCTGCACAGACTTCATGCTGTGCAGGCCCATCACCCTCATTTCTTTCGCACTGGCCCATCCAGATAAGGCTTGTTCCACCCACAGCACCATTTCTTAAAAATGCCCATTTACTTGTTGCCGCAGACTGCACACCTGTTGCATATCCTGATTTTCACAGGGATTTTTTAAAGGGGAGGTCATGTCTTATAGGATGTCCTAAATTCGATGATACAGAATTCTACATCAAAAGATTTGCAGAGATATTTAAGACCTCTGATATAAAAAGCGTGACAGCCTTGATTATGGAGGTTCCCTGCTGTTCAAAACTCCCTCTAATTATTCAGAAAGGAATGGACATGGCAGGTAAAAATATACCCTTTAAGGTTGTCCAGGTAAGCGCAAGGGGTAATACCCAGGACCTTTGAAAAAGGCATCAATAACCTTAAGTGTCTTTCCCCCTAAGGGTGGAGGAATTTACCCTTAGGGGGGAATCTATAGTCTACCCTTTTGGCTCAGCCCCTGGTATCTTCATCTTAAAGTTTCCATGACAACCAAGACAGTAGACAGTGGAAGGACTATGTGCCTTATGACATACGGTGCAGGCTATATCCCCAAGGTGTGAGTTGTGTGGGTTTCTGTCAGGAAAATCCTTGGGTTCGCTCCTTTTTTGTAATGCCTCCAGTGGCCCATGACACGTAAGGCAGCGGTCATTTTCTACTGTGTCACCTGTTGTGGCCAGTTTATTCCCATGGCATGCACTGCACATTATGTCCACCTTGCCGTGGATACCATCCATGTTTTTTGATTGTGACCATGACAAGAATATTTTTTTAGTGTTTTCCAGGTCTTCCTTCTCGACCTTCCCTAAGGATACACCTGTCCCTGAGATACCTAATCTACCCCCTTTATATGTGTGACATATCATACAGTCTGCCGTAGAACCCTCTTTGACGTGTGCCCTGTGGAGTGTCCCGGCATATGGTCTTGGTTCTGCCTTACCGGATAAATCAGGTTTATGGCATGGATTACAGGATGCTATTGTATCACCGGATACAGGTTTATGGTTCTTTGGTAGGATAGACTGGGTATTCTCATGACAGGATAGACACGATGCTTTTTTTGCTGCTGTCTTTGTCGGTTGTTTCTTTGTCTGTGCCAAAAGAGGTATGGCAATAATAACAACTGCCAGGATAAATACAACTGAAAGCAACACTGTCTTTTTCATAGTTAACCCCAAGATAGTAAGAGGGGGCCAATAGACCCCCCCCTTACTATTATTTTTTTTTATGCCTTTTCCTGTGCTGCATTAATCCCTGCTATACGGCCATGGACTACGCAGTCTGGTATTGCGTTACTGCCAAGCCTGTTGGAGCCGTGGACACCACCAGTGACCTCGCCTGCTGCATAAAATTTTGGTATCACCTTGCCCCATATATCTATTACCTGTGCCTTTTCATTTATCCTTATGCCACCCATAGTATGGTGGACTGCAGGCCACTGGGCAACTGCATAGAAAGGGCCTTTTTCGAGGGGGATCATTGCCTTTGTGATGGGCTTATTAAAATCAGGATCCTTACCGTCCTTTATATACTGGTTATATTTCTTTACTGTCTCCACGAGGTTCTGCGCAGGGATCTTGAGTTTATTGGCGAGTTCTTCTATGGTATCAGCCTTTATAAAACGGCCTTTTGCCATACCTTTCTGGATCTCCTCCATGGTCCCGCCCATCTTGGTTACCATCTCCTCGTTGAATATGGAATAGGTGGGCTTCTGTCCTAATTTAATCTGTGCCATAGAGCAGACATCCCTTCTCTCGAGCTCATTGACAAACCTCTTCCCGTTTTTGTCTACATAGATAAGGCCATATCCCACACCGTTGAAGGGATAGACAGCAGGGTTGTCGAGGATGCCTGTCTCTGGTTCTGCAAAGGGGTATAACTGGATAAAAGCCATCTGTAATGTATCTGCGCCTATTGCCTGGGCAAATCTAATACACTCACCTGTTGCACCGGGATGGTTTGTGCTGTTGTAATCGGGGATTACAGAGGGGTTGAATGCCTGACGCATCTTAATGTCTCTACTAAAGCCACCTGAAGCAAGTATCAATGCCTTCTTTACCTTTATGTTTCTCTTCCCTTTAGGGGTTTTGACCTCTACACCCAGGACAGGCCCTTCTGTATCCTTTCTCCATATCCATGTAATCTCATTGTTCAGCCTGATTTTTGCACCGTATTTCTCGGCAATCTTCCTCAAAGGTTCTGTAAAACCCTTACCAACACCCTCTACAACTGTATGGGTCCTGTATGCACTATGACCACCGGCCCTTGTGAGTGCATCACGGAGCCTGCAGCCTCCCTCATCTATCATCCAGTTAAGGGCATCAGCAGCACCTTCTGTGAGATTTTTGACAAGACTGGGTATGTTGTAATAGTCTCCGCCCTTTAATGTATCGTTAAAATGCTGTGTTGGGCTGTCATCGCCGAGGTTTTTTTTCTGTCTCAGATGGAGTTTGCTGTCCCATGCTGCATAGACACCGCCGTTTATAATGGAGTTTCCACCATAGGTAGGCATCTTCTCCAGTATCACGACCTTTGCACCCTTTTTACCTGCCTCTGCTGCTGCAGCAAGGCCGGCAAAGCCTGAACCCACAATCACCACATCTATCTCCTCATCCCATTTCTTTGGCAGCTTCCTCTCTGCCGCCTCTGCGTCCTTTTTGCTTAAATCAAGGGCAAGGCCTGTTGCCGCTGCAAGCATACCAGCGCTGACCCCTGCCTTCAGGAATCCTCTTCGGGTAACCTTGTTAGCCACCCCTTTTTCATCCTCTTTCCTTTCCATGGATACCTCCTCTTTTATTTTATTGGTTTTGTCATTACAATCTGCTGCATTTTCCTTTGTATCATCGTATAGATGGCTGTCTGAGGTTATTATCTCTTTAGCCCAGATGGTATAGTTTGTCAGCCCAATCCTCTGTAGACCCTCTAATATCTCGTAGGCAAGATTACTTCCAAAGCTCAAGTCTATCTTCTCTCTCCAGCATAGCTGGATTATGAAATCTGAAGAGACAGTGGTATTCCTGAAGAAGTCAAATCTGTAAAGACCTTTATGTTCGAGGATGTGCCCCGATATATCCTTTAGGAACTCCTTAAGCTCTCTCTCCTTTTCTGAACTTACCCTTACCTTTATGTTCTCAAGATACATCAAAAAAAGATATAGCAATAATTATGCCATTTTTTTATCCTTTAAAATCAATAATTTGAGCCCGGTTATTGAAAAAACTGACAAATATTGCAGAAATAACTGTTAAATTTATCAGTTATATTGTATAACTCTCATATGTTACAGAACCTAAAAGATATAGACAAGGATGAGTTCTTCCGAGAGGTTACAGTGAGAATCTGCAGTAGCCTTGATATAGAAAAGGCATTAGAGAGGTGTTTTTTATTTTTAAAGGATATTATACCGTTAAATGAGATTGTATTGGTTACCTACAACAGCCAGTTAGGCACTATAAATATAGAGGCAGTGGCCAACGATGGAGGTAGAGTATGTAGAGACATTAAGATACCCCTGCCTGCCAGGCTACAGGACGAGATTGAGATGGCATCAGACCTTTCAAGGATAAGATACGTAAAGGACACATCTAAAGACCCCTTTATTGCCCCTATAGGAGATATCCTGGGATGGACAGATTCACAGGCTATTGTAGCCCGTTTTATACTTGAAGGAAGGTATATGGGCGCATTTATTATCACTGCAAAAAAAGGGATACCATTTAGAGACGAGCACCTGGGGTTACTTGAGTATATCAATGAGCCGGTGGCTATAGCCCTTAATAACTGTAAACAATTCAAAGAGCTATTGATGCTTAAAGATGCCCTGGCTGAAGAAAAACGCTTTCTGCAGAATGAATTGAAGACAGGTAGTAAATTCGAGGTAATCGGTTCTGACTTTGGGTTGAAAAAGGTCATGGAGAGGGTCAATCAGGTGGCACCCCTTGCAAGCCCGGTGTTGATATACGGTGAGACAGGGACAGGCAAGGAGATTGTCTCACAGGTTATACATAGCCTTTCTCCGAGGTCTGGCGGGCCATTCGTAAAACTAAACTGCGGTGCCATACCGGATACACTCATAGACAGCGAACTCTTCGGTCATGAAAAGGGGTCTTTCACAGGGGCAATCTCACAGAAAAAAGGAAGGTTTGAGAGGGCCCATGGTGGGACTATATTCCTCGATGAGATTAGCGAACTACCTCTTAATGCCCAGGTAAGGCTACTCAGGGTCTTGCAGGAAAAGGAGTTTGAAAGGGTAGGAGGGACATCCCCCATAAAGGTTGATGTGAGGATCATATCTGCCACAAACCGTAATCTTGAAGAGCTTGTAAAAAGAGGTGGCTTCAGGGAGGATTTATATTTCAGGCTCAATGTCTTCCCCATCTATATCCCACCTCTCCGTGATAGAAAAATAGATATACCCAGTCTTGTCCAGCATTTTATAATGAAAAAGTTCAGGGAGATGGCCCTGCCCAGCGTCCCTGTTGTTGAAAAGGGGGCAATGGACATACTTATGGCCTATGACTGGCCTGGCAATGTCCGTGAACTCGAAAATATCGTAGAGAGGGCAATCATACTATCCAAGGGCAGACCCATTGATTTCAAAGGTATAATAAAGGCAGGGGTTTCAATGGAGAGACCCTCAGACACAGACAAGCAAACATTTCCTACCCTTGAGGAGATAGAAAAGGAACATATAATAAAGGCGCTTAGGGCAGCAAAGGGAAAGGTAGAGGGCAGAGACGGTGCAGCAAACCTGCTCGGTATAAACCCCGGGACATTAAGGCACAGGATGAGGAAGCTATCCATCCCCTTTGGAAGAAAGGCACTTGTTTAAATTCTTTCATATGCCTTTGGCTTTTGACTTGTTACAGGGGAGTATGATATTCTTTAACAGGTAAAATTTCTATAGATAAGGAGAGAAAGATGTATAGATATATAAAAAAATTACTCAAGATATCTGTATTTTTTATGGCCATGCTGTTTCTCTGTTACACTGCCATGGAGGATATGGCCTATGCCAGGGCAGGGGGTGGCAGGTCATCTGGTAGTCGTGGGTTTAGCTCCGGCAGGAGCTACCAGAGGTCAACACCATCCCAGCCCACAAGACCATACCAGCAACCAGCACAACCAGGTCAGCCCATACCCCAGGCCCAGCAGCCCTCTTTTGGCAGGAGCCTCCTATACGGTATCGGTGGCGGCCTAATAGGCGGGATGATAGGGAATATGCTCTTTGGGGGTGCAGGTTACGCAGGTGGTGCTGGATGGGGGAGCAGGGGTTTTGGTTTTGGGGATGTCATAATAATCCTCCTCATAATAGGCATTATCTATTTTGTTATAAAGAGGCTAAAGGCAAGGCGCCAGATGGAGATGGCATCTCAAGGCATAGGTTACACCAACTATTCTTATAATCAAGGGCCTGCATATGATATGTCACCAGGTCAGATTGATAATTTATCATTAGGCCTCCGCCACATAGCCGAGATGGACCCCTCCTTTGACGAGGCCAAGTTCAAGGAGATGGCAGAGGATGTGTTCTTTAAGATACAGGGTGCATGGACAAGAAGGGATTTAAGTAGCGTTAAACACCTGCTGACGCCTCAGATGTCCAATATATTTCAGGATGAGATAGATAAACAGATAGCCAACAAACAGATAAACCGCCTTGAAAATATTGCGGTGCGTCAGGTGGAGATTGTTGATGCAGCCCAGGACCAGGGGGAGGAATATATAACCGTGAAGTTTCTTGCAAACCTCCTGGATTATACTGTAGATGAGAAAGACAACAGGATTATCTCGGGGAGCGACCGTGACCCTGTAAAATTCCTGGAATACTGGACATTCTACAGAAAGACAGGCTCCAGGCAATGGCTCCTTTCAGGGATTACGCAGGAGAATGACTACTAAAAAAAGGTTATAAAGGTTATTATGGAAAACCCACAGATAAGATATATAGAGGCATTCCCAATTGAGCAGGATGGGGAGGAGTTTATACTGCTTCAGGATCCAGAGGGGTTTATGGAAAGACCCCTTGTAATCTCAAGAGATGCGGCATTTATCATCTCTTTGATGGACGGTAGCCGCACCATGAGGGATATACAGGCAGAATACATGAGGAGGTTCGGCCAGCTTATATATATAGAACACCTGGAAAGGTTTGTTGAGACCCTGGATAAAAACCTCCTTTTATTAAACGAAAACTATTATAAATTTCTGGATAAACTGAAAAAAGAATATGAGTCAGAAAAGGTGAGACAACCCTTTCTTGCCGGCAGGAGCTATCCTGAAAACAGGATGGACCTCCTTGTGTTCCTGGATAGTATCTTCAAGGAGGATGGGCAGCCACAGACAGGTTTAGAAACAGATATAACCGGGGTTCTTGCCCCGCATATAGACTACAACAGGGGTATAGAGGTATATAGAGAAGTCTATAGATACCTTAAAGGGGTTTCAAAACCTTTAATTGTGATCCTTGGCGTCTCCCATAGGCACACAGAAAAGATAATAAACATATCCCTTAAGGACTTTGCCACACCTATTGATATCTGCAGGAATTCCCAGGTAATAGGGGAATACATAAAAGAAGACCCCATCCTCAGTAGATACATAGATGAGTGGCCCCATAGAGGAGAACACTCCATAGAACTCCAACTGCCCTTATTGCAATTTGTTATGGAGGATGAATTTGAGATACTGCCGATTCTTACAGGGTCTATGCATGAATATATACTCGGTATAAAACCATTTCCTGACAGGGAGATAGAAGAGATAACTGAGAGACTAAGGGGTGTGATAGAGAGATATGGAAAGCCCTTTATTATATTATCCGGGGTGGACCTTGCCCACATAGGAGAGCAATTCGGGGATAGATACCCCATTGATGCCCTGACCCTTGCCCAATCAAAGGCAAAGGACGAGGGGTTACTGGAAAGCATAAGGGATGTGGATGCAGGGAGGTTCTTTAATCTCATAAAGGATGAGGCAGACAGGAGGCGTATATGCGGCCTCACAGCCATATATCTCCAGCTCCTGCTCTTAAAGGGCACAAGATGCCAGATAACAGGCTATAAACAGTGGTCTGACGGCAAGTCCTCTGTAAGCTTTGCCGGGGCAATATTTTCTCCTTAGGCTCAAAAGCCATGGTCGTCCATCGAGGGTTTGCTCGGACTAATAGATACATATAACTAAGGCCATATGCCTGTTGTTAGTCCTTGGGATAATATTCTATCTATTGTTGATGGGTCTTTTGGATAGTTGAGGTTATGAGGGTTTATAACATTATTCTTGTCATATTCTGCCTTGCATTCATATGGGGTTGCAGCACAGGAAAGGTAGGGGATAGGAACTGGAGGCTCTTTGACATGGACAACCTCAGGGACTATTATTTTGATGCAGATAGTCTGGAGGAGGTCACAAAGGGTCTCGTGAGGGTAAAACTCGGCAGTGCGGTAAAAGGTAATGAGGCAAGGAACTGGGAGATAGGCGAGAGGCTAAAAAGGGGCTTATCAATAAAGGGTTATGAAAACTACGATTCCTCTCAGGATATATACGAGATAAACTGCGTTGAGAAGAAATTCAGGTTAATCTCAGGGGCAGATTATGACACAGAGAACAACAAACTCGCATCTTATGAAAATCCCTCTATAGAGTGGCATCCAATCCCTGAAAACTCTGCCATAATGTCACTTACAAAACTAAAATCAGTCTGTCCTTAATAAAACGAATTTCCAATCCCTGCTAAGGCGACAACTGAACCTGGTCTCCAAATTTTTCCTTGAGGGCAGCAGATAATGCATCCACATCAGATTTGTGTTTGAACTCCACCATAAGTTCTCCATTTTCCCCTACTACTAAACGGCCGTGTTTTTTTACAACCTCTGCTACTTCCGATGGGTCAACGGTCCACCAGCCCTTTGTGCGCCTTAATAGCTCCTCTCCTTTTAACGGTTGGGGTGTAACAAGGTCGATGGACCTAAACCATGCACTCCATCCCACCTGGGCAGGTGCCTTTAGAACAGGGCTTACAGGGTCATGGTAAATACGGCATCTACCAAAAAGCCTCAACCGTATCATCTCGTAGCCTCCTGGACAAGTCTCTCTATCTTTTCATTATGGGTCAACAACTCCTTAGGAACCTGTATCCTAAACCGTTGGAGTATGTAGGCAAGGCAATGGGTATATATCTCTGTTATCTCCTCCTCTGACATGGTCATACCCCACCTTGATGCAATACCCCATACCTTCTCAAACAATTTAAGGGTTGCATCCCTTATCCTCCTGAGCCTTTCGTCAAAAGGAGATATCCCCAGCCTCTCCAATAAATCCCTCTGGGTCTTCTCCATCTGGGAAAAGGCACGCCTTAAAAATCTCACCTGGGGGTCCATGCCCCATTCATCTATATCCATGAGAAATCACCCCATCCTCATCCCTATATCAAAAAGGGTCTTAACCACGAATCTCTGTATAAAGATGATGATAAGCATGAGGATAAAAGGGGACAGATCAACCACACCGAACCTCGTGGGGATAATCCGTGATATCCTGTAGGTTATGGGGTCGACGAGTCTGTAAATAGTCCTCACAATAGGGTTATAAGGATTCGGGTTAAACCACGACATAATAGCCCTTATGAATATGACCCAGAAATAGAGGTCAAGGATAATATTTAATATGGATGCTATGGTTGAAAAAAGATTTCCAAATACAAACATAAAAACCCCTTAGATGATCAAGTAAACTGCCTCTTTACGGTCAAAAGGCTATATGGTGTTTAACTATATCTCTTCGGCCATTAAAAGACCGTCTTTTATTGCCTTTATTTTAACCTCTATCAATCTATTTTCAAGTGTTTTTTTATAAGGCATATATACAGGGATAAAATTGTCAGTATAACCACGGATAAGATTGCCCTTGTATATCTTGGCCTCAGGGATAATCACTGCCTTCTTCCCTATAAACCTCTCATAAAAGGCCAATCTCTTCTTTCTGTCCATGTCCTTTAACCGAGCTACCCTATCCTTTTTAATCTTAGAAGGTATCTGAAGGGGCATGCGGGCAGCCTCAGTGCCTTGCCTTGGAGAATAAGAAAAAATATGGGTGTAGTAAATGCCTGTGGAGTCAATTGCCCTTAGGGTATCCATAAAATCCTCTTCATCCTCAGATGGAAAACCAGCAATAATATCAATACCTATCCCTATGCCATCCACCTTTTTTATCAACCTGTCTATCATATCTAAAAGATAATCCCTGGTATAATGCCTTGCCATTAACCTTAAGACCTTATCAGAAAAACTCTGTACCGATATATGGATACTCCTGGCTATCTTTTTTGAATCTCTCAGTATATCCATGAACTCATCATCTATATACAAGGGGTCAATAGAGCTCAACCTTATCCTCTCCGGTGTCTCTGACCCTTCAAGGAGCATGAGTAAACCTTTAAGGTCAATACCTCTTTCTCCATCCTGATAGGCAGATAATTCTATGCCGGTAAGCACTACCTCTTTTATGCCTTTTTCCTTAAGTATTCTTACTGCCTCTAAAACCTCAGCAACAGGCCTGCTCCTCGGCCTGCCCCTTGCAAAAGGCACAACACAATACGTGCAGAATCTATCGCATCCATCCTGGATCTTGAGAAAAAAACGGGTCTTTCCTGCCTGAACACCTTTTATATTCGCCTCTTCCAAGAATAGGGTATTATTCTCTCCCCTTACAATACCAATAGCTTGAATATAATCAGGGAGGTCAAACTTTTCTCTATTACCCATTATAAGGTCAGCGCCATAACTTTTTTCAGGATACACCTGGCCATGACAACCCGCTATGATAATCCTGGTTTCAGGGTTTTTTGTCCTGCATTGATTTATGAATCTCTTTATGTCCCTCTCGGCATTTTCCGTTAGGGCACAGGCATTGATTATACACACATCGGCATTGTCCAGTTGAGACTGGGTATGCCCTTTATCAATCAATAGATTAGAGATTACATAGGAATCCCATTGATTTGCCCTACAGCCTGTTGTCTTCAGGAAGAACTTCATTATGTTTTTGAAAAATTGTCAGCTTCTGTATGATGCGTTGATCTTTACATAATCGTATGTAAGGTCGGTTGTATATATGTCAAAAGATGATTTGCCTTTGTGGAGGTCTATAAGCAGTTCTATATCTTTCTTGTTCATCAATCCTTTAAGCCCCTGCTCATCGAAGGGGACCTCGACCCCTCCCTTTACAAGGACCTCACCCTGGAGGATTATCTCAACCCTTGAGGGGTCCACAGGGACGCCGGCATCACCTGCAGCAGCTATAAATCTTCCCCAATTAGGGTCACAGCCAAAAAAAGCTGCCTTGGAAAGAGGTGATGTGGCAATCCTCCTGGCAACCCTCTCTGCCACATCTTTTGTCCTGGCGCCTTTAACGGTTATGTGGATAACCCTTGTAGCACCCTCGCCGTCTCTTACCACCATAAGGGACAGCTCTTTCATTGCCTTATTAAGACTATCCCTGAAGAGCCCAAGGGAGTCTTCATCCTCATCTGACTGTCTTGAGAATAGCATAACAGTATCATTGGTGCTGCACTCGCCGTCCACTGTTATCCTCTCAAATGAGCCCCTTACAGAGTCCTTAAAATACCTGTTAAACCTCTCTTGAGGGACAGGATAATCAGTAAAAAAGAATGCGAGCATGGTTGCAAAAAGGGGGTTTATCATGCCTGAGCCCTTTGCTACACCCACGATGGTATATTCCTTTTTCCCTTTAAATCTCGTCTCTACTATCTTGGGATATGTATCTGTTGTCATGATGGCATGGGCAAATAACTCTATGTTCTTCTCCTTTAAACCCTTTAAAAGCCTTGGTATTACTCCTATAATCCTATCTTTTGGCAGCCTCTTTCCTATTACCCCTGTTGAGGCAAAAAGTATGCTCTGTCTCTCTATATTTAATGTCTCTGACAGTATGTCCCCAATAGTCTTTAGGTCTTCAACACCTTCTTTTCCTGTGCAGGCATTGGCACAGCCGCTGTTTACGAGGATTGCCCTCACTTTGTCTGCCTTCTGCCTCCTGTTGTAGAGGATATGGGCTGCCTTTACCCTGTTTCTCGTATAGGCAGCAAGACAGTTCATGGGCTCTTCAAAGAGGACAAGACCTAAGTCATATCCCTTTGGCTTTATACCCGATTCAACCCCGGCAAATCTAATACCTTTTATCATGTATCTCCCTCAATGCTTTATTTTAACGCCTTCCACAGCATTTTTTGTATTTCTTGCCACTTCCACAGGGACAGGGGTCATTTCTACCTATCTTCTTCTCTTTTTGTGTGGATATGATATCGCCACCTTTATTGGTAAACATAATAGGGGTAGGGTTCTCAAAGGATACCTCCTCTTTGGCTGGCTGGACAGCATATAGCTTGCGGACTGTGTCTACCTTTACCTTGTCAAGCATATCAAGGAAGAGCTCAAAACTTTCCCTCTGATATTCCCTCAAAGGGTCTTTTTGTCCATAACCCCTTAGCCCAATGCCCTCTTTCAGGTGGTCAAGGGCAAGGAGGTGCTCCTTCCAGTGTGTATCCAGGGAATTCAGGGCAATAAAAGCCTCGAGGGCCCTCATCTCTTCCTCACCAAAGAGTTTTATCTTGTTCTCGTATACCTCGAGGACCTTTTTCTTTATCAAATCAAGGAAACCCACCCTTGTTATTGTCTTATAATCTATATCACCGAAATCTATATGGAAGAAGAATGTCTCATAAATCCTGTTTTTTATTGTAGTGAAATCCCACTCCTCTGGATAGACCTTTTCAGGGGCTGATTCATTGACGATGGATTCGCATATATCCTCTATCATCTCATATATCTGGTCCCTCACATCACCATTGGTCATCATCTCCCGTCTCATGCCGTAGACAGTCTCTCTCTGTTTGTTCATTACATTATCGTATTCCAGGAGATACTTTCTTATCTCAAAGTTGTGACCCTCTACCCTTGTCTGTGCACTCTCTATAGCCTTGCTGATAAAGGGATGCTCTATAGGCATGTCTTCCTCCATGCCGAGTTTTCCAAGGAGTGGAGATACCTTTTCAGAACCGAAAAGTCTCATAATCTCATCCTCAAGGGAGACATAGAATCTCGATGAACCTGGGTCACCTTGCCTTCCTGCCCTACCCCTTAGCTGGTTATCTATCCTCCTTGACTCATGCCTCTCTGTCCCCAGGATATGAAGCCCCCCGAGTTTTATTACCTCTTCCTTCTCCCTTTCGCATATCTTTTTTGCCTCAACCAGTGCCTTTTCGTATTCCTCTGACCCCTTCTGTCCCTTGCACATGGTCATGGCAAGGAATTCCGGGTTTCCGCCCAGGAGTATGTCTGTCCCCCTTCCTGCCATATTGGTGGATATGGTTACAGCCTTTATCCGGCCTGCCTGGGCAACTATCTCTGCCTCTCTCTCGTGATTTTTTGCATTCAGGACATGGTGGGGGATACCCTTGCGTTTTAGCATCTCAGAAAGGCGCTCGGACTTATCTATAGAGAGCGTTCCCACAAGCACCGGCCTTCCTATTTTGTAGAGCTCCTCTATCTCTTTCACCACAGCCCTGAATTTCTCCTTCTCTGTCCTGTAGACCACATCAGGATAGTTTGTCCTTATAAGGGGCCTGTTGGTGGGTATTACAACAACATCGAGGTTGTATATCTTCTTGAATTCCACTGCCTCTGTATCCGCAGTGCCTGTCATGCCTGCAAGTTTCTTATACATCCTGAAATAATTCTGGAATGTTATCGTGGCAAGGGTCTGGTTCTCCCTCTCTATCTTCACATTTTCCTTGGCCTCAAGGGCCTGATGGAGGCCGTCGCTGTATCGCCTTCCATCCATGAGCCTGCCGGTAAACTCATCGACAATAATGACCTTTGCATCCTTTACAATGTAGTCCACATCCCTTTTAAATAGGTTGTGGGCCTTCAACGCCTGATTTACATGATGTAGCAGGTCAACATGCCTTGGGTCATAGAGGTTATCAATATTTATGAGCCTCTCTATCTTTGCAACCCCTTCTTCTGTGAGATATGCACTCCTTGCCTTTTCATCAACTATAAAGTCCTTGTCCTTTTTTAGCTGATATATCAATCGGTTTATCTTGTAGTATTTGTCTGTGGATTCCTCTGCAGGACCGGATATAATAAGTGGGGTCCTTGCCTCATCAATGAGTATGCTGTCTACCTCGTCAACTATGGCATAGTTAAAGCCCCTCTGGACACACTCATCAGGGCTGTATTTCATATTATCCCTTAGATAATCAAAACCGAATTCATTATTGGTCCCATAGGTTATATCGCAGTCATAGGCCTCTTTTCGTTCGTCATCATCAAGGGGGTTTAATATAACACCCACAGATAGACCCAGAAATCTGTAGACAGGGCCCATCCACTCGGCATCCCTCTTGGCGAGATAATCATTCACCGTTACAACATGGACACCCTCTCCTGTGAGGGCATTGAGGTAAACAGGAAGGGTTGCTACAAGGGTCTTTCCCTCACCGGTTGCCATCTCTGCTATCTTGCCTTCGTGGAGGACAACGCCGCCTATGAGCTGGACATCAAAATGCCTCATATTTATTGTCCTTCTCGCTGCCTCCCTTACAACAGCAAAGGCCTCCGGGAGTATAGAATCCAGGTCTTCACCCTGCTCTATCCTCTCCTTGAATTTTGGGGTCATGGCTTTAAGTTCATCATCGGAGAGTTTTTTAAGGCCATCCTCAAGGGAGTTTATCCTCTCAACAATGGGTTGAATCCTTTTTAGCTCCCTTTCGTTTTTTGTCCCCACTATCTTTTTTAGTAGATTGCCTATCATAATTAAAAATCAAAAAAAGTGAAAATGGTTAAGGTCTGTAGGTCTATATTGTGCCCGATCCATATCTTAACCACCATTTTATATTAATCTCTTAATGTTGCTACCAGCCTCTCTGGGTGCAATAGTATATTCAGTGCATCGTTTATGTCCTTTACCATAATATCTGCTGCCTTAAATACAGAGCCTGCACAACCCTCCTCACCTATGACGCCTATACCAAGGACAGCCTCCTTGAGCATCATTTCGTCATTGGCGCCGTTTCCTATAGCTGCCACCTTATCTGGCCCCAATTCCTTGATTATCCTTGCCTTTTCTGCACCGCTGTCCTCTTTGCTCACCTTTATTATGCTAAAGCCAATAGTATTTACCTCGTTATCTATATTACCGTATGTATCAGAGGTTATTATAAACACCTTGATATACCTCGATATCTTATCCATTAGTTCTTTTGCACCCTCTTTTATCTTTCCGTCAAATGCACATGTCCCATTGTAGTCAACTACAAGATATTCTATTTCTATATCTCCCCAGCCCGGAATAGAAACACTGATCATAATCACCTCCTGAGTTTATTTGGATTTCTATTGTAACATATCTTGTGTAATTTTAAACATAATTTTACAACATGTTTTAAAACACTAATAAACTACCTGATGAGGTTATCGGGGTATTGATGCATCCAAAAACCGATTAAAAACCAGACTTAATGGGTCCCATGGCATATCTTAAGGTTTTAAGCCCAATTTCAGCGTGCTCGAATATACAATAAAATGAAATAGTTACATAAAGTTAATTTGCTTGACAATAAAAGGTTAAACCAATTATATTATCAAACTCAAAAGGCAAGACTGCCATGGTTATTAAGTTATTTGAAATAGAGGACATTTTTACCCTAAAGGGCGAGATGGAGGATTTTAAGTCTGGTAAGGATTATACAGTATCCTCGCCGCTCCATTATGAGTTTAGCCTGAAGAGGTCGAAAGACAGGATAAAACTAAAGGGATTAATAGAGTGTGTAGTATCCCTTACATGCAGCCGGTGTCTCGATGAGTTCGGTTATCTAATAAATGCCAGGTTCGACCTTGACCTTGTGTCCCAGGCAAAGGCCCCTGTTACACAGGAGATTGAACTTAAGAGGGATGAGATGGATGTCTATTATTATGAGGGGGAAGAGCTTGAGCTTGAACCCCTTATTAATGAAGAGATAATGCTAAATATACCTATAAAGCCTCTCTGTCGAGAGTCATGCAAGGGGCTATGCTCAGTGTGCGGAAAAAATCAGAACTATGAGCAGTGCCACTGCAATAGGGATGTAGATACGCTTCTTGGTGAAAAGCTTAAAAATTTTTTAACATAGCAAGGAGAAGATTATGCCTGTTCCAAAAAGAAAGACGTCCCAATCAAAAAGGGATAAGAGGAGAACCCATTACAAGGTAAAACCTGTCAATTTTGTGCTTTGCCCTAACTGTAAAGAACCGGCACTCCCGCACACAGTATGTTCAAAGTGCGGGTATTATAAAGGGAAACAGGTTCTTAAATTAGAAGAGATCTAAAGCAAAGGCGATGGTGAAGATTGCATTAGACTGCATGGGCGGCGATTATGCACCCGGTGAGATTGTGAGGGGTGCAGAGCAGGCAGTAAGGGACAATATAGCAGAGCTGGTATTGACTGGCGATGAAAGGGCTATAAAATCCTTTCTGGGTGTCTCAAAGGGTATAGAGATAGTCCATACAGCATCCTCTGTGGAGATGCATGAATCACCATCTGTGGCACTGAGAAAAAAAAGAGACTCTTCTATGAATAGGGCCTTTGAGCTTTTAAAGGCAAAATACGTAGATGCAGTGGTAACAGCAGGCAATTCAGGGGCAGCCATGGGCTTTGCCATATTCACCCTTGGGCGTTTTGACTCTGTGGACAGGCCTGCCATTGCAACGCTCCATCCCACTGTAAATGATGGGACATCTATACTCATTGATTCCGGGGGCAATGTGGATTGTAAGCCTGTCCATCTTGTCCAGTTTGCAATCATGGGTGATGCCTTTGCCAAATCTGTCCTGGGGATAGCAAAACCAAGGGTGGGTATATTAAGTAATGGTGAGGAAGAGTCAAAGGGAAACGAACTTACCAGGGATACCAATAATATAATGAAGTTCATGGGAATAAACTACATAGGTTATGTGGAAGGTGCAGATATATATAATGGTAATGCAGATGTTATTGTATGTGATGGATTTGTAGGGAACATTGCCCTCAAGGTGGCAGAGGGGATTGCAGAATCCCTGAACGCATTCTTCAGACAGAAGATAAGCAGGTCATTGAAAAATAAGATGGGCTATATGCTCCTCAAGGAGATGTTTCAGGAGCTATCAAAAAAGACCGATTATTCTGAATACGGTGGCGCACCCCTTCTCGGTGTCGACGGCATATGTATAATATGTCATGGAAAGTCCAATGGAAAGGCTATAAGAAATGCCATTTTTATGGCAAAAAAATATGCAGAAAGAGGACTTAACGACTCTATAAAGGATACAATGAAGGGTTACCAGACAATAAACAGAGCAAAGGAGAGGTAGCATGGATTATTTCTTCACAGAGGAACAGAAGCAGATACAGTCCCTTGCAAGGAGGATTGCAGAGGAAAAGATAATACCTGTAAGGGCAGAGCTCGATGAAAAGGAGGAGTTTCCCTGGGATATAATGAAGGTGTGTGCTGAAACAGGCCTCTTCGGGGTCAGTATCTCTGAGGCCTACGGTGGTATGGGCGGGGGTTCCCTGGAGAACTGTCTTGTCGTTGAAGAGCTAAGCAAGGCATGCCTTGGTGTATCTGTAAGCTATGCTGCAAGTCTCCTCGGTGCATATCCTATTATACTCGGAGGCTCTGAGGAACAGAAAAAGAAGTATCTCCCCCAGATAGCAAGGGGTGAAAGACTTGCTGCATTTGCCCTCACAGAACCCAATGCAGGAAGTGATGCACAGGCCATAAGAACCGAGGCAAAAAAGGTAGGGGATGAATATATACTAAATGGGACAAAACAGTGGATCACCAATGGGGGCGAGGCAGAGATATATACTGTTATTGCCATGACAGATAGAACAAGGGGTGGCAGGGGTGCAACAGCCTTTATACTGGAGAAGGGACAGGAGGGATTCCTGTTCGGGAAAAAGGAGAAGAAGCTCGGTATAAGGGCATCTGCCACAAGGGAACTCATATTTCAGGATTGCAAAGTCCCAAAAGAAAATGTTATAGGTAGAGAAGGCATGGGCTTCATCCTTGCCATGAGGACATTCGACAGGACAAGACCCGGCATAGGTGCCCAGGCCGTAGGCGTTGCCCAGGGTGCCCTTGATGCAGCGGTGAACTATGCAAGGGAAAGAGAGCAGTTTGACAAAAAGATTATAAGTTTTCAGGCAATCCAGCACATGCTTGCAGATATGGCAACCCAGGTCGAGGCTGCAAGGGCACTTGTATATGCTGTGGCAAGATACATTGACAGCAACCCGAGGGATACCTCCAAGGTCTCTGCCATGAGTAAGGTATTCCCAAGCGATGTGGCCATGAAGGTGACGGTAGATGCCATACAGATATTCGGAGGCTATGGCTATATGAGGGAGTATCCTGTAGAGAAGATGATGAGGGATGCAAAGATACTCCAGATATACGAAGGGACAAACCAGATACAGAGGAATGTCATAGCCATGGAACTGATAAAAGAGGCTGTATCACGGAAGAAATAGATATTGTGTTGAGGGTATGCAAATGAAAAAGATAGGTGTTGTATTTCCTGGTCAGGGTTCACAAAAGATAGGTATGGGAAAAAGGCTTTACGATGGATTCGATTCTGTAAAGTCCATCTTCAAAAGGGCCGATGAGATTCTGGGCTTTTCCATCACTGAATTGTGTTTTAACGGACCTGAAGAAGAGTTGAGACAGACCTACAATACCCAGCCGGCACTCCTTCTTGTAAGCTATGCCATATGGGAGGTCTTAAGGAATAAGGTGGAATTAAGGCCTGCATTTATGGCAGGCCATAGCCTCGGTGAATATACTGCCCTCCTTGCCAGTGGTTTTTTTAGTTTTGATGATGCCATAATGATTACAAGAAAGAGGGGTCTCTATATGGAGGAGGCATGCCCCAAAGGCAAAGGGGGCATGGTGGCCTTAATAGGTGCGGATATGGAAAAAATAAGCCCTGTCCTACGAGATATATCCCATGATGATTATGTTGCTGTACCGGCAAATATGAATTCAGCAGAGCAGGTTGTCCTGTCCGGGGACATAAATGCACTGAAAGAGGCTGTGGAGAAACTAAAGGGCGTGGGATATAAAAAGGCTGTTTTTTTGAATGTATCCGGGCCTTTTCACAGCCCCCTCATGAGAGATGCTGCTGAAAAATTAAAGGGTGAGCTGGACAGGATAAAGCCCATGGATATGACAACCCCTGTTATATCCAATGTAGATGCAGAGCCTGTTGTGGATAAGAATATGGTGATGGATAAGCTCTACAGGCAGATGTTTTCACCTGTGTTATGGGAGGCCACTGTAAAGAGGATGGCAAAGGAAGGTGTAGAGGTATTTCTTGAGGTAGGTCCCCAGAAGGTCCTTGCAAACCTCATAAAGAGGATAGTGCCTGATATACCATGCTATAACATAGAAGAGATAGAAGATATAGATGCTATAAGGGGTATTGTTGCATGAAGGATACTGTAACCATAGTAACAGGGGGCTCAAGCGGTATAGGCAGGGCAATAGCACTGTTCCTTGCTGAAAAAGGTGGAAATATTGTCATATTCGATGTTTTAGATGGCAAAGAGGTCATAGACGAGATAAGCTCAAAGGGTATAAAGGCAGAGTTCTTCAATGTGGATGTCTCTGACTATAAGATGGTTGAGGCTGCAGTAGAAGATACTATAAAGATTTTCGGAAAGATAGATAACCTTGTAAATAATGCCGGCATAACCTCAGACAAACTCTTGATAAGGATGAAGGAGGACGAGTGGGATAGGGTTATAAAGGTCAACCTGAAGAGTGTCTTCAACTGCACAAGGGCAGTGATAAGGCATATGCTTAAAAATGGCGGCAGCATTGTAAACATATCGTCCATAGCCGGTGTTATGGGGAATGCAGGCCAATCCAACTATGCCGCCAGTAAGGCAGGCATTATAGGGTTTACAAAGAGTATTGCCAGGGAGTATGGCGAGAGAAATATAAGGGCTAATGCCATTGCACCTGGTTTCATCAAGACAAGGATGACCGATAGCTTTGACGATAAAACAAGGGAAGAGATGTTAAGGGCAGTGCCCTTGAAGAGATTAGGTGAACCAATAGACGTTGCCCGTGTAGTATATTTTCTGCTTTCAGAATATGGAGGTTATATTACAGGGGAGGTGATAAATGTCAATGGTGGTTTATATATGTAGCTGAGAAAGAAAGTTATAGACTTTTATAAAATTTTAGGAGGTGTTTTCGATGACAGTTGCAGAAAAAGTTAAGGAGATGATAATCAAACAGCTTGATTCAAAGGAATCAGAGGTGGTGCCAGAGGCAAAGTTTATAGATGACCTGGGTGCAGATTCCCTTGACATCGTAGAACTTATTATGGCCCTTGAGGATGAATACGGTATAGAGATACCTGATGAGGATGCAGAGAAGATGGAGACAGTAGGTGATGCTATCAGGTATATAGAAGAGCGTCTTGCAAATAAATAAAAAACAGAGGTAGGCAAATTGAAACGAAGGGTAGTTGTAACAGGAGTTGGTCTTGTAACGCCTGTGGGTGTAGGCATAGAAAATGTATGGCAGGACATCCTCAATGGGAAGTCAGGGATAGCAAACATAACAAGGTTTGACACCACCCATTTTGAAACAAAGATAGCTGGTGAGGTAAAAAACTTCAATCCGGAAGACTATATCCCCCACAAAGAGCTAAGAAAGATGGACCTCTTTATCCACTACTGCCTTGCAGCTACAAAGATAGCCATGAATGATTCTGGTCTTGATATGGATAAGGAGGACAGGGAGAGGGTAGGTGTTGTTGTGGGAACAGGGCTGGGGGGTCTCCCGACCCTTGAGAAATATCACAGTGTCCTTTTAGAAAGAGGGCCAGGCAGGATAACACCTTTTTTTATACCCATGCTCATTGCAAACCTTGCACCCGGTCATATTGCCATGCAGCACGGGATTAAAGGGCCTAACCTGTGTATTGTCACTGCATGTGCTACAGGCGCCCATTGTATAGGTGATGCCTTAAGGATAATTCAATACGGGGATGCTGATGTTATGGTTGCCGGCGGGACAGAGGCGAACCTGACACCCCTGACTGTAGGCGGATTTAATGCCATGAAGGCACTATCCAGGAGAAACAACGAGCCGGAGAAGGCCTCCAGACCCTTTGACAGGGATAGGGATGGTTTTGTTGTGGCAGAAGGCTCTGGTATACTCATACTCGAGGAGTTAGGACATGCCATAAACAGGGGCGCAAAGATATACGCAGAGCTGGCAGGATACGGGTATAACGGCGATGCATACCACATAACCGCACCCTGTCCTGATGGTGATGGCTTTATAAGGTGTATGAGGATGGCACTGAGGGATGCAAACCTGGTGCCAGATGATGTGGATTATATAAATGCCCACGGGACTTCAACGGATTTAAACGACCATATAGAGACCATAGCCATAAAAGAGGTGTTTAAAGAAAAGGCATATAAGATACCGGTAAGCTCGACAAAATCTATGACAGGTCATCTTTTGGGTGCAGCAGGGGCAGTTGAGGCAATATTCACGACCCTTGCCATTAGAGATCAAATCTGCCCCCCTACAATAAATTATGAAAACCCAGACCCGGAATGTGACCTTGATTATGTGCCCAATCAGGCAAGGAAACACAATATTGACGTTGCCCTATCTAATTCCTTTGGGTTTGGTGGGACAAACTGCACCCTTATATTTAAGAGGTATGTGCCTTGAATATAGCTATAGGATCAGACCATGCCGGATTTGAGCTCAAGGATTATATAAAAAATATCCTCGTCCAGATGGGGCATAATGTGGAGGATGTGGGGACAGATGGATTAGGCTCTGTGGATTACCCTGATTTTGGTATTGAGGTTGCCTGGCTTGTCTCAGAAGGCAAGGTAGAAAAGGGTATACTTGTCTGCGGCACAGGTATAGGCATGGGTATTGTGGCAAATAAGGTCAAGGGCATAAGGGCATCACTTGTATATGACCTGTATACTGCCATACAGAGCAGAAAACACCTTGATGCCAACATCCTTGTCCTCGGGGGCAGGGTAACAGGCAAAGGTCTTGCAGAAGAGATAGTGAAGACCTGGCTTACCACATCTTTTGAAGGTGGTAGGCATAAAAAGAGGATAGAAAAGATAGAGGCCTGGGAGAAAGAGCATCTAAAATAACTAAAAGGAAAGGTAAGATATTAAAATGAAGCTGGCTGAAAAGGACAGTAAGGTATACAACCTTATAAGGCAGGAGATTGACAGGGAAGAGTATAGCCTAATAATGATTGCCTCAGAAAACTATGTGGATGAGGATGTCCTTGATACACAGGGCTGTGTCCTGACCAATAAATATGCTGAGGGTTATCCGTCAAAGAGATACTATAGTGGGTGTCGGTTTCTCGATGAGATAGAGGATATTGCCATAGAAAGGGCAAAAAAACTATTCAATGCAGAGCATGCAAATGTGCAGCCCCATTCTGGTTCCTCTGCCAATATGGCTGTGTATTTTGCCGTATTGAATATAGGGGATACCATTCTCGGTATGGATATTGCACATGGTGGTCATCTTACCCATGGCTCAAGGGTCAGCTTTTCAGGCAAATTCTACAGGACAGTGGGCTACAAGGTGTCTGAAAAGGACGAGATGCTCGATTATGATGAGATAAGGTCTATAGCAATAAAGGAGAGACCAAAGCTCATAATAACAGGGGCAAGTGCATATTCAAGGATTATTGATTTTAAGAGATTCAGGGAGATAGCCGATGAGGTGGGTGCATACCTCATGGCAGATATTGCCCACATTGCAGGGCTCGTAGCAGCAGGATACCACCCAAGCCCTGTTGAATATGCCCATTTTGTAACAACAACAACCCACAAAACATTGAGGGGACCCAGAGGCGGACTCATACTCTGCAAGAAGGAGTTTGCAAAGGCCATAGACTCAGCGGTATTCCCTGGCATACAGGGTGGACCACTCATGCATGTCATAGCTGCAAAGGCAGTAGCCCTGAATAATGCCATGAGCGATGAATTTAAGGAATATCAAAAACAGATTATCTTAAATGCAAGGCATCTGTGTAAATCAATGATGGAGAGGGACTACAGGATAGTATCAGGGGGGACAGACAACCATCTCTTTCTTGTGGACCTGACAAACAAGGGCATTACCGGAAAGATTGCCCAGGAATCCCTGGAGAATAGCGGTATAATGATTAATAAAAACCTTATCCCCTTTGACACAAAGAGCCCTATGGTAACAAGCGGTATCAGGATAGGGACACCCGCCATCACAACCAGGGGCATGAAAGAGAAAGAGATGGAGATTATATGCGAACTTATTGACAGGGTCCTTAAAAATCCTGAAGACGAAAGGGTTCAGAACCAGGTAAGGGAAGAGGTAAGGGGCTTATGTTCGAGATTCCCTTTTTATTCCCGTATTTATAACCTATGAATAATGCACGTCCAGATTGGGACTCCTACTTCATGGAGATAGCGCAGATTGTCTCAAAGAGGTCTACCTGCAGAAGGCGAAATGTAGGGGCATTAATAGTAAAGGGCAGAAGGATACTATCCACAGGATACAATGGTGCACCAAGGGGTCTAAGGCACTGTCTTGACGGAGAGTGCCTTAGAGAGAAGATGAACATAGCATCAGGGGAGAGACATGAACTCTGCAGGGGGCTCCATGCTGAGCAGAATGCCATCATACAGGCAGCCCTCCACGGGGTCTCCATAGATGGTGCAGAACTCTATTCCACACATCTGCCATGCTCCATATGTATGAAGATGATTATAAATGCCGGCATTTCAAAGATAACCTATCTCGATGGATACCCTGATGAACTTACCCTGGATCTGATAAAAGAGACCACGATTGTTTTAAATAAGATAAATCAGATATGAAGTGCCCTTTTTGCGGATACACAGAAAGTAAGGTCCTTGATTCAAGGATGAGCAAGGAGATGGATACAATAAGGAGGCGGCGTGAGTGCCTTAAATGCTCAAAGCGTTTTACCACAGCAGAAAGGCTTGAAGAAGGTCTCTTGCTTGTTATAAAAAAAGACGGCAGGAGAGAGGTATTTGACAGGTCAAAGATTTTGAACGGACTTAAAAAGGCATGTGAGAAAAGGCCTATTAGTATAACAACCCTTGAGAAGATTGTTTCAAGGATTGAATACAACCTTTTCGAAAAGAGCGAAAGGGAGGTAAAAGGGTCAGAGATAGGTGAGATGGTCATGGATGAGTTGAAGAAGCTCGACGAGGTTGCCTATGTAAGGTTTGCATCGGTATACAGGCAGTTCAGGGACATAAACGAATTTATGGAGGAGTTGAGAGACCTTCTCATAAAAAAGGATCAGGCATGAGTGAAGAACAATATATGCGTTTAGCCATCTCTCTGGCCAAAAAAGGCCAGGGGACAACATCACCTAACCCCATGGTAGGGGCTGTCCTTGTTAAGGATAACAGGATAGTAGGCAGGGGTTATCACAAGAAGCCAGGTCTACCCCATGCAGAGGTTGTAGCCATAAACGATGCAAAAGAGGAGGCAAGGGGCTCAACCCTTTATGTAAACCTTGAGCCTTGTGTCCACTTTGGCAGGACACCGCCATGTACAGAGGCAATAAAAAATGCAGGCATAAAAAAGGTTGTTATGGCCATGTTTGACCCAAATCCACAGGTCAGCGGCAAGGGCGTCCAGTTTCTAAGGGATGCAGGTATAATAGTCAAGACAGGCGTCCTTGAGGAAGAGGCAAAGAGGCTAAATGAGGCATTCATTGTAAATATGGAAAAATCAAGGCCTTTTTTTATTATGAAGGCAGCCATAAGCTTAGATGGAAAGATTGCCACAAAGACCTGTGATTCCAAGTGGATATCCAATGAGGAATCCAGGAGGTATACCAATAGACTGAGGTCTAATGTGGATGCCATTATGGTGGGCATCAATACGGTAATAACGGATAATCCCATGCTTATCCCTCGAATGGTAAAGGTAAAAAAATATCCAACACGTATAGTCCTTGACTCAAAGCTAAGGCTCCCCCTTGCAAGCGACCTGGTGAAGACATCTGATAAATACAAGACCATTATATTTACCTCTGATGATTCGAGACAGGATAAAGAGGCAAGGCTTAGGTCATTCAATATAGAGGTTATCAGGTCACCAAAGGATGAGGGTGGCAGGGTATCACTTAGGTTTGTATGCGAGGAGCTCTACAGGAGAGAACTTATGAGTGTTCTTGTAGAGGGAGGGGGCGAGGTTAACAGTGGCATGCTCAAAGAAGGGTTTATAGATAAATTCGTACTTTTCTATGCCCCTATATTTATAGGCGGTAAAAATGCATTAAATCTCATAGGCGGCAAAGGTATAGACTTTCTAAGGGATGCCTACAGACTGAAGATAACAGGGTTAAAGAGATTCAAAGAAGATATCTGTCTGGAGGGGTATGTTCACAGGGATTATTGAGGATATAGGCGAGATAACAGCCATCAACAAAACAGGCGGGAGATGGGAGTTCTCTATAAAGACAAGGCTGTTAAAAGAGGATGTAAAAGAGGGCGACAGCATCTGCGTAGATGGGGTATGCCTTACAGTGACAAGGCTCTCAGGCATCAACTTCTATGCCGATGCATCTTATGAGACCATAAATGTCACGACTCTGGGTAAAAAGTCTGTGGGAGATAGGGTAAACCTGGAGAGGGCAATGGGTGCAGGCGCTCGGTTCGGTGGCCACTTTGTAACAGGTCACGTAGACTGTATAGGGACAATAAGAAGGAAAGAGCCTTCCGGTGATTCTGTAAGGCTGAGTATAGAGGTGCCAGAGGACATATCGAGATTTATAGTAAAGAAGGGTTCTGTATCCATAGACGGCATTAGCTTGACAGTGAATAGCAAGGATGATAATATTTTTACAGTTAATATAATCCCTTATACCTCCATGAGAACCACAATAGGGGAAAAAGAGGTTGGAAGCAGCGTAAATATTGAGACAGATATAATAGGAAAGTATGTGGATAGCTTTTTAGAGAAATCAGAGAAAAAAGGGATCGATATGGATTTCCTTTACAAACACGGCTACATTAAAGGGGTTTAAATCATGGCTATTTCAAGGATAGAGGATGTCATCGATGATGTAAGACAGGGAAAGATGGTAATCATTGTCGATGATGAGGACAGGGAGAATGAAGGCGACCTCATGATTGCCGCAGAGAAGGTGACACCTGAGGCAATCAATTTTATGGCAAGAAATGCCTGCGGGCTAATATGCCTCTCCCTTACCGAAGAGAGGGTCAGAGAACTGGAGCTGCCGCTCATGGTTCAGGACAACACATCACCCTATAATACAGCCTTTACTGTATCCATAGAGGCAAAAGAGGGTGTAACAACAGGTATCTCTGCCCATGACAGGGCAAGGACAATACAGGTTGCCATAGACGACAACTCAACAGCGGATGACCTTGCAAGACCAGGACATATATTTCCGCTTATGGCCCGTAAAGGTGGTGTCCTTGTTCGTGTAGGACATACAGAGGCTTCTGTGGACCTGGCAAGGCTCGCAGGATTGAAACCAGCAGGTGTTATATGTGAGATAATGAAGGAAGACGGCACTATGGCAAGGCTGCCTGACCTCGAGGAGTTTGCAAAAAAATATAAACTCAAGATAGTCTCCATAGCCGACCTCATACAATACAAGACAAAAAATGAAAAACTCGTAAGGAGGGTGGCAGAGACAAGGCTGCCCACAAAATACGGTGGTGAATTCAGACTCATAGGATACGAAAACGACATAGATAATAAGACCCATCTTGCCCTCGTGAAAGGTGAGATATCACCGGACGAGAGTATACTTGTGAGGGTCCACTCAGAGTGTTTTACAGGGGATGTCCTCGGGTCTATGAGGTGTGACTGCGGTGACCAATTGCACACTGCCCTTACCATGATAGGCAAGGAACAAAAAGGTGTGCTTTTATATATGAGACAGGAGGGCAGGGGTATAGGGCTCTTAAACAAGATTAAGGCATACAACCTCCAGGATAAAGGACATGATACAGTGGAGGCAAATATAGCCCTCGGTTTCTCCCCTGATTTGAGGGATTATGGCATAGGTGCCCAGATATTGAATGACCTGGGCGTGAGGAAGATGAGGCTTATTACAAACAACCCGAGGAAGATAAAAGGGCTTGAGGGATATGGCCTCACTGTGGTAGAGAGGGTCCCCCTTGAGATTTCCCCTACAAAGGATAATATTGCATACCTGAAGACAAAACAGAAGAAGCTCGGTCATATCCTCAACAACATATAAGGAGAAGACATGATTCACGAAGGAAAATTGAGTGCAAAGGGTTTTAGATTCGCAATTGTTATAAGCAGGTTCAACAGTTTTATAACAGAGAGGCTCTTGGAGGGCGCCCTTGACGCATTAAAAAGACATGGGGCAGAGGACAGTCAGATTGATATATATAAGGTCCCCGGTGCATTTGAGATACCATTGATAGCAAAACTTCTGGCAAAAAAGAAAGGTGTAGATGGTGTTATATGCCTGGGTGCTGTTATAAAGGGTGCTACACCCCATTTCCATTATGTGGCCAATGAGGTGACAAAGGGTATTGCCCAGGTATCCCTGGAATATGAAAAGCCCATTGCATTCGGTATCATAACAAGTGACAATATAGAGCAGGCTATAGAGCGGGCAGGGACAAAATCAGGAAATAAGGGATACGATGCAGCAGTCTCCATCATAGAGATTGTTAATCTTATAAAGGAAAACAGGCTGTGCGAAGAAGGAAGTCAAGAGAGTTAGCATTAAAGATGTTATACCAGATGGAGACAGGCGGTGATGACCCGGAGAGGGCATTGGCACGATACTGTGAGCTATTTCCCCATCAAAAAGATATAGTTGAGTATGCAAAATACATCCTCTCAGGTATAAAAAGTGAGATGGATACAATAGACCGATACATCGACAACTCATGCGAAAACTGGAATCTCAACAGGATAACATATGTGGACAGGAATATCTTGAGGATAGGGATATTTGAGATGATCTTCTCTGTTGACTGCCCCCCAAAGGTGGCTATAAATGAGGCTATTGAACTGGGAAAAAAATACGGTAGTGAGGATTCAAAAAACTTTATAAATGGGGTCTTAGACAGGGTTTTAAAAGAATATCTAAAAAAAGGAGCAGCATAAGATGAGAGCAGATAAAATCTGGTTGGATGGAAAATTTATTGATTGGGACGATGCAAATGTCCATGTATGCACCCATACCCTCCATTACGGTGTCGGGGTGTTTGAGGGTATCAGGTGTTACCACTGTCATGATGGTAAAAGCGCTATATTTATGCTGGATGAACATATAGATAGGCTCTATGACTCTGCCCATATTGTTCAACTCGATATACCTTACAAGAAAAGTGAGGTTAAAGATATCTGCAAAGAGATAGTCAAGGTCAATGGATTTAAGGAGTGCTATATAAGGCCCATTGCATTTATGGGTGATGGACAGCTCGGTCTCTATGTGAAGGAATTTCAGGTAAGGCTGGCTATAATAAGCTGGGTATGGGGTGCCTATCTGGGCGACGAAGGCCTTGCAAACGGAATAAGGGCAAAGGTCTCATCATTTTTGAGACACCATGTGGATTCCTGTATGACCAAAGGCAAGATATGCGGTCATTATGTAAACTCCATACTCGCCAAAAAAGAGGCTATCGCAGCAGGTTATGATGAGGCCATCATGCTGGATACAGAGGGATATATATCCGAGGCAAGCGGTGAGAATGTCTTTATAGTCCGTAAAGGCAAGATAAAGACAACCCCCCTCACATCCATACTGCCGGGTATTACAAGGTCTGCTGTTATGAAGATAGCCTCAGATATGGGCTACGAGGTAAAGGAAGAACGTTTCACAAGGGATGAACTCTATATAGCCGATGAGGTATTTTTTACAGGGACTGCAGCAGAGGTAACACCTGTCCGTGAGGTGGACGGCAGGCGTATAGGGGAAGGCAAACCAGGGCCTGTTGCCCTTGCCATACAGAAAAAATTCTTTGATGTTGCAAGGGGTAAACACGAAGAGTATAAAAGCTGGCTGACCTATATATAGCCAAGACCTCTGCAAAGGCTTACAGTCATATAAATCAAGGTCGTGCTCGATTTTCAAGATCCCATGAGACAGGTTTTAAGGTCTTGAAGAAACTTACTAAAAAGTCTAAAAAGCCATGCCCCATATTGTCATAGATGGATACAACTATATAAACAGGATTGGGTATCCCGGCACAAAAAATATGGCTAATCTCGAGCTCCAGAGAAAATCACTCCTCGACAGGCTCGTGTTATATAAAAAACAAAAGCCCAACAAGATTACGGTGGTATTCGATGCATACAGGGGTTTTTCCCTTACAAGACAGAGGGAAAACTATAAGGGCATAGATGTGGTGTATACAAGGGAGAATGAGACAGCAGACGATGTTATGATAGAGTGGATAAGAAAAAAGCCTTCAGGTCTCATAGTTGTTACATCAGACAGGGCCATACTCGATGAGGCAAAAAGCCACGGGGTTGCCTTTATAACACCGATAAGATTTGAAGAGCTCATCATGGGGATAGACCTTAAAGAAGAAGACCTTGAAGACACCCCGAAGGCAGAAAAAAAGGGTAATCCAAGAAAACTCCCAAAAAAACTGAGAAAGACCGGCAAGGTTA
>ERZ795050.58-NODE-58-length-148043-cov-10.496513_pt1 | contig 148043 bp, 108 predicted proteins | sample MGYA00375134_ERZ795050 | MGnify/ENA primary metagenome ERZ795050 (study PRJEB30179, sample SAMN05720221) | activated sludge metagenome | isolation source: Anaerobic digester | place: Japan | collected 2015-05-26 ... | reverse complement strand
CCGGAGACCGCCGGCAACGAGCTCGCCGAAGGGGTCTCGCGCCGCCGCCGGCTCGCCGAACGCGAGCTGCTCGGCTGGAGTGACGACCGTGCCCGCCTCCTCTTCCTCCAGGGCCCTCCCGCCGCGCGGGAGACCGTCGAGTGCGGCCAGGTCTTCCGGCCGCTCGAGATCTGGACCTACCCCGGACAGACGCCGGACCGGCTTCTCCTCTACCGCCGCTCGCCGGCGGAGAGCTACCGGCTCTGGCTGCCGACCGACGGCAAGCGGGCGCTCTATACCCCGGAGATGGAGTACGTGCTCGAGCAGTGGGAGGAGCTGCGGCGCTACATCGTCGGCAAGCGGATCGATCTGCGCGCCTGCGACCGGGCCGCGGAGATCGACCGGCTCACCGGGGTCGACGGCCTCACCGGCTTCAAGCCGGGACGCCCGCGCGCCGAGCAGCTCGCGGCCTTCCTCGCACCGCCCGCCGACCTCGCCGCCTGGGCCCGCACCGCCGCCGCGACCCCGGTCGAAGAACAACCCGAGCTGCCGCTCGGCGAGGTGCGCCTCTCGTTTCCGGAGACGCGCGGTCAGCGGCTCGTGGTGAGGATGCTGACGGTGCTGCCGCCCGACGCCCCGCTCGCGGTGGCCGAGGAAGAAGAGAAGCGCGAGCTGCGCCTCGCCGTCGACGGGGTCGTCGAGCGCGACGGCGCGCTGCTCGAGAGCTTCCGGGAGCGGTTCGTCCTGCCGCCGGCGACCGGCGCCCCGCTCGTCCTTGCCACCGAGCGGGCCCTGCGTCCCGGCGGCCCGTACGTCCTGCGGCTCCGGCTGCGCGACGAGGTGGGCGGCGCCGTCACCACGCTCGCCCGCGCCTTCACCGTTCCCGCCGAGGCGACCCCCGAGCCGGAGCCGCCGCTGCCCGAGGGCGCGATCGTCGCGCTCGGCGAGGAGCTCGGTCGCCAATCGCTTCCCGGCCGCGACAGCCTGCTGCTCGTGCCGCCCGCCGCCGACGTCGTCTTCGGCCTCTGGCGGGCCGAGGCGATCGTGACCGGCGAACGGATCCGGCGGGTGGTCTTCTACCTCGACGGCCGCGCGCAGCTCACCCGCACCTCCCCGCCATGGAGCGCCGAGCTGCGGCTTCCGAACCTGCCGCGCGAGCAGGTGGTGCGCGCCGAGGGGCTCGACGCCGCGGGCGAGCTGGTGGCGGCCGACGAGGTGGTGCTCAACCAGCCGCAGGGCGAACCGCGGATCACGATCCTCGAGCCGCCCCGAGGGAGCCGGCCGACCGGCGAGGTGCGGGCGCGCGCGGCGGTCGTCGTGCCCGAAGGCCGGCGGGTGGAGCGGGTGGAGTTCCGCCTCGGCGACGAGCTCGTGGCGGTGCGCGAGCATCCGCCCTGGGAGGCCCGGATCGAGGTCCCGGCGCAAGGCGAGATCGCCTTCCTCGCCGCCACCGCCATCTTCAGCGACGGCGCCCGCGCCGAGGACGTGCGCTTCCTCAGGCTGCCGGAACACCTCGACGAGATCGACGTCAACCTCGTCGAGATCTTCGCCACCGTGCTCGACGGCAACGGGCGCCCGGTCGAGGGGCTCACCGCGGCCGACTTCACCCTGCTCGACCAGGGGCGTCCGCAGCCGCTCGCGCGCTTCGAGCCGGTGCGCGATCTCCCGCTCGTCATCGGCATCACCCTCGATCTGTCGGGCTCGATGCAGGGGGCGCTGGCCGAAGCGAAGGCGGCGGCCGCCGGCTTCCTCGAAACGATCGTCACCCCGAAGGACCGCGCCTTCGCGGTCGGCTTCGCGGAACGTCCGTGGCTGCTCGCGCCGCTGACTCCCGACCCCCGGGCGGTCATCGCCGCCTGCGAGGAGCTGCCGGCGGTGGGCTGGACGGCGCTGCACGACGCGGTGGTCTTCAGCCTCCACTACTTCCGCGGGATCGCCGGCCGGAAGGCGCTGGTGATCCTCTCCGACGGCGACGACACCTCGAGCGCGGTCGCGGCGCGCGATGCGCTGGAGTACGCCCGCCGCAGCGGGGTGGTGATCTACACCGTCGGCCTCGATCTGCCACGCGGCGCGGTCGCGATCCGCGCCAAGCTCCGGGAGCTCGCCAACGAGACGGGCGGCCAGGCGTTCTTCATCGCGAAGGCGAGCGAGCTCACCGCCGTCTATCGCGAGATCGACCGCGAGCTGCGCAGCCAGTACCTGCTCGCCTTCTCGCCGGCCACCGCGGGGGGCGAAACCGGCTACCGCAAGGTCGAGGTCCGGGTGCGCGACGGCCGTTTGAAGGTTCGCACCGCGCGCGGGTACTATCCCTGAATCGTGCGAACTCTCCGGATCGTTCGGCGTCCTCTCCTGCTCGCCACTCTCCTCCTGCCGGCGCTCGCGCTCCCGGCCGCGGGGGGCGAGCTCTCCTTCTCGCGCCTCAACCGCAGCTACGCGGACCTCGTCACGGAGGCGCCGCCGTACGAGGCGGGCGCGCTCGTCCTGCGCCTGCGCTCGCCCAGCCAGACGCTCATCCTCCAGAGCCATCTGCTCGCCCTCGAACCCGCCGGCGACGGCACCTGGCGCGCGCTGCTCACCGCTTCGTTCCTGGGCAAGGGGCAGCTGCTCGCCGATCTCGAGCTCGGCGGCGTCGCCCAGCAGCTCACCGACGAGCTCGTCGTCCCCCGTCAGGAGATCGAGCTCCCCGCCCGGCTGCGCATCGAACGGCGTCCCGACGGCTACCGGTTCGAGGCCGTGGAGCTCCCGCCGAGCCTCCCGGTCGAGATCCGGAGCCAGCTCGGCAACCGGCTGGTCGGGCTCTGCGAGACCGCCGCCGTCTTCTCCTTCGGCAGCCTCGACTGTTCCACCCTCGCGCGCCGTCTCCAGCGCGTCGACGTTCCCCTCCCCCCGCCCGGCCCCGGCGCCGAGCTCTTCCTGCCGCTCACCGAGCTGACCGCCGAAGAGCGCGCCACTCTCGACGCCCTCCTGAAGGGCGAATCGCGCTGAGTCGCACCGGATAGTCCCGGCGGCGAGCACGTCTCAGGCCGCCTTCCTCACCGCCACCGCCTCCCGCGGCCCCACCACCGTGCCCGGAGCCTCCGGCCGGAAGGTGTTGCGGAGATGGATCGGGGTGCCGGCCGCCCGCGCCGGGGCGATCGCCTGCGCGTGCAGGACCTTCGCGCCGCTGCGGGCGAGCGCTTCGGCCGCTGCGAAATCGAGCGCGGGGCAGAGGCGTGCCTCCGGGAACCGGCGTGGATCGCGATCGTAGGCGCCATCCACGTCGGTCCAGATCTCCACCCGGTCGGCGGCGAGCGCCGCGCCGAGCAGCGTCGCGGAGGTGTCGGAGCCGCCCCGTCCGAGCAGGAGGGGAGCGCCATCGCCGGCGCCGGCGTAGAAGCCGGGGACGACCACCGGGCCGAGGCAGCCAGCGAGCCGGAGGCGGCTGCGCTGGCGGGTCGCTTCCAGCTGTGGTGCCGCCTCCTCGGGAGAGCCGGCGGCGACCAGCAGCTCGGTCGCGTCGATCACCTCGACCGGCCGGCCGGCGACCGCCTCCAGCGTGGCGGCGAAGAGCGGCGCGGAGAGCCGTTCGCCGGCGGCGAGCGCCCGGGCGATCGCGTGGGGCGAGCCGGTCTCCCGCACCTCGGCAAGCGCCGCGCGCAAGCTCCGGAGCTCGCTCTCGAAGCGGGAGCGACAGAGCGCGGCCGCACCGTTGAGCCGGCGGGCCCGCTCGCGATGGAGCTCACCGATCGCAGCCAGGTCGTCATCGAGATCCGCCGCTCCGGCGCGGGCCCGGCCGACGAGCGCGACGAGCCGGTCGGTGACGCCGGCGAGCGCCGAGACCACCACCGCGACCCGGCGCTCCCGTGCCGCCGCCGCCACGATCCCGGCCGCGGCGAGCGGCGCCGCGGTCACCGAGGTACCGCCGAACTTGAGCACCCGCCAGCTCATCGCACGCCTCCCGCCACGAGTGGCAGCGCTTCGGCGGCCGCCGCCGCCCGGAAGGCGCGGACCCGGCGGTCGACCTCCGCCTGCTCGATGAGGAAGGTGTCGTGGCCGTGCGGGGCGTCGATGATCGCGAGCTCGGCGCCCGGCACGCGCCGGGCGATCTCGATCCCGTCGGCCGGCGGATAGAGCACGTCGCTCGTGACGACGAGCAGGTGGAGCGCGGGGGCATAGCGGGCGAGCACCGTCGCGAGGCCGCCCCGCTCGCGGCCGAGGTCGTGCGTGTCCATCGCATCGAGCAGCGCGAGGTAGCAGTTGGCGTCGAAGCGCGCCACCAGCCGCTCGCCATGGTGGTCGAGCCATGAGGTGATCGCCCAGCGCCCGTCCGGAGCCCGTTCGCGCCCGAAGCGCGCCCCGAGCCCGGGGGCGCTGCGGTAGCTGAGCATCGCGATCTGCCGGGCGAGCTCGAGCCCCTCGACGGGCGGGGCGTCGGGCGGGTAGTGCCCGCCGCGGAAGCGGGGGTCGAGGGTAAGCGCCCGGCGGGCCAGCGCCGAGAGGCCGAGCGCCCAGGCGTCGTGCGCGGCGGGCGCGGAGATCGCGGCGACCGCATCCACGTACCCGGCGCCGAGCACCCCCCACTCGAGCGCCTGCATCCCGCCGAGCGAGCCGCCGATGACGAGGGCGATCCGCTCGATTCCGAGCCGGGCGACGAGCTCCTGCTGGAGACGGACCTGATCGCGCACCGTGACCCGCGGGAAGTCGGGGCCCCAGGCGACGCCGGGGCGCCGCTCGGTGAGCGGTCCGCAGGTGCCGTAGCAGCTGCCGAGCGCGTTGGCGCAGACGATGAAGTCGCGCTCCGGATCGAGCGCGCGGCCGGGGCCGAAGATCCCCGCCCACCACGCGTCGACGTCCGCCGAGCCGGTCAGCGCATGACAGACGACCACCGCGTTGTCCCGCGCCGGGGCGAGCCGGCCCCAGGTGCGGTAGGCGATCGTCACGTTCTCGAGCCGCTCGCCGCTCTCGAGCACGAACGGCCGGTCGAGGGTGAGGAAGCGGGTCGCGGGAGAGATCTGCGTCCGGGGGTTCATGCCGGGATCTCCCGGCCCACTCCGGCCCGCGCGAACGCCTGTTCGAAGTCGGCGCAGATGTCGTCGAAATGCTCGAGCCCGACCGACACCCGCACGAGGTCGTCGGTGACGCCGGCGCTCGCGCGCTCGGAGGCGCTCAGCTGCTGATGCGTCGTCGAGGCCGGATGGATCACCAGCGTGCGGGTGTCGCCGACGTTGGCGAGATGGCTCGCGAGCTCGACCGCGTCGATGAAACGCCGTCCGGCTTCGACCCCGCCGCGGATGCCGAAGGTGAGCACGCCGCCGAAGCCGTGGCGCAGGTAGAGCCGGGCGCGCTCGTGGGCGGGATGCGAGGCGAGCCCCGGATAGCTGACCCACACCACCGCCGGGTGGGCGGTGAGCCAGTGGGCGAGCGCGAGGGTGTTGTCGGCGTGGCGCTGGACGCGGAGCGAGAGCGTCTCGATCCCCTGGAGGAGCAGGAAGGCGTTGAACGGCGAGAGCGCCGGCCCGAGGTCGCGCAGCCCCTCGACCCGCGCCCGCACCGCGAAGGCGATGTTGCCGGTCGGGCTCGCCGGGCCGAACGCCTTCCAGAAGGAGAGCCCGTGGTAGCCCGGCGACGGCTCGGTGAACTGCGGGAAGCGCCCGTTGCCCCAGTCGAAGGTGCCGGCATCGACGACCACGCCGCCGAGCGAGGTGCCGTGACCGCCGATCCATTTCGTCGCCGAGGCGACCACGATGTCGGCGCCGTGCTCGATCGGACGGCAGAGGTAGCCGGCGGCGCCGAAGGTGTTGTCGACGATCAGCGGCACCCCGGCGGCGCGGGCGATCCCGGCGAGCGCCGTGAAGTCCGGCACGTCGAGGCGCGGGTTGCCGATCGTCTCGACGTAGAGCGCCCGGGTGCGCTCGTCGATCGCGCGGCGGAACGCCTCCGGCTGATCACCGGGCACGAACGCGGTCTCGATACCGAGCCGGGGCAGCGTGACCTTGAGCTGGTTGTAGGTGCCGCCGTAGAGGTTGCTCGCGGCCACGATCCGGTCGCCGGCACCCGCGAGCGTGGTCAGCGCGAGCAGCTGCGCCGCCTGTCCCGAGGCGGTCGCCACCGCCGCTACCCCTCCTTCGAGCGCCGCGAGCCGCTTCTCGAGGACGTCGGTCGTCGGGTTCTGGATCCGGGTGTAGATGTTGCCGAACTCCTCGAGCGCGAAGAGGCGGGCTCCGTGCGCCGAGTCGGTGAAGGTGAAGCTCGTGGTCTGGTAGATCGGCACCGCGCGGGCGTGCGTGCCCGGTGCCGGCTCCTGACCGGCATGGATCTGGAGCGTCTCGTAGCGGAAGGCGGGGCGGGCGGGGCTTGGCATCGTCGTCTCTCTCCGGGTTGGGGTCTCTCTTCCGCGAGCCCCGCGCGACGACGGCCAGATACGAAAAGACCCGCTCCGGCAGCGCCGTCGCGGGTCTCGAGGTCTCCGATCGGGTGGCTATCTCAGCCGGCGTGCACCTCGGCCCCGCGCACGTGCTCGGTGCACATGCACATGGTGCAGCCCATCGTCTGCGGGGCGGTCCGTGGGTGACGCCGGGAACTCATGACGGACGGGTTCTACTACGAGCGCCGGCGGCTGTCAAGCCGGACGAGGCCGAGCGATCGGGTCACGGCGCGACTCCTCACGAAGCCGGCAACCGGCCGCGGAGCGACTCGGCCGTGAACGGTCCGGGCGCGGCGAGCAGCTCGCGCGCCGCGTCCACCTGCCCCCAGACGTTCCAGAGGAGGACGCCCTGGACGCGCTCGCCGGCGAGGTAGTAGACGACCCCTTCGCGGAACTCCTCCTTCCAGTCGGCGACCACCGGCGCGCGGGCGTCGAGCGTCCCCACCGCCTCGTAGCCGAGGTCGAAGAGGTCGGAGTAGAAGAACGGGACGTGCGTGTACGGCGCCGGATCGCCGGCCATCGCCCGGCCCGCGGCGCGCCCCTGGCTGAGCGCGTTGTCCTCGTGCTCGACGCGCACCCCCCGGCCGGCGCGGCCGGCGGGAGCGAAGCGGGCCACGTCACCGGCGGCCCAGATGTCGGGGTTCGTGGTCCGCAGGTGCTCGTCGACCACGATCCCGTCGTCGACGCGCAGCCCGGCTCCGATGGCGAGCGCCACGTCGGGGATGATGCCGAGCCCGGCGACCACGGCATCGACCGTGAAGCGCTGCCCGGAGTCGGTCGTGACCTCGCTCGTGGTTCCCTGCCGCGCGATGCCGGCGACCTTCTCGCCGGGATGGACCTCGATCCCGTGCTCCCGGTAGTAGGTGACGAGATGCCGGGTGAGCGCCGGAGGAAAGACGCGCGCACCGGGCCCCTCTTCGGGGAAGAGCATCACGACCCGGCACCCCTGCATGGCGAGCGCCGCTGCCACCTCGCTGCCGATGAAGCCGCCGCCGAGCACCGCGATGCGGCGTCCCGGGGTGGCGAGCTCGTGCAGCCGCCGGTAGTCGGCGAGGGTGCGGAAGTAGATGACCTCGTCGTCGCCGAACGGCAGCCGGCGCGGCGCGCCGCCGGTGGCGAGGAGGAGCTTCTCGTAGGTGTAGACCGTGCCCTGATCGTCCACCACCCGATGCTCTCCGGGATCGAGTCGGGTCGCCCGCCGGCCGAGCTCGAGGGTGACTCCGGGGAGCTCGTCGGTGGCGCGCCAGATGCTCGCGAGCGGCTCGCCCTTCCAGAGCGACTTGGAGAGCGGCGGCCGCGCATACGGCGCGTCGGGTTCGGCGGCGAGCAGGCGGATCGCGCCATCGGCATCGAGCTCGCGGATGCCGCGCGCGGCGGCGTCGGCGGTCATGCCGCCGCCGATGATCAGGTAACGGGAGTGTCGTGGCTGATTCGTCATGTCGTTCATACTTTTTAGATTACCTCGTCGTTTTCCGGTGCGGCATTCCGCAGCGCAGCAACCCCGCTGGCGGCCGGTGACACGCGCGATGCCGCCGCGAGGAGGAAGGCGCCGAACGGCAGCCGGCGGGAGACGAGACGCTCCACGATCCGGCTCCACCAACCGCCGCCCGGGAGCTGGATCGCGCTCCGGATCTCGATCTCTTCCACCGGCAACCCCCGGAAGAGCCCTCTCGCTTCCCGGGCGGTGTGCCAGCGGGCACCGCGATACCCCCCGCTCCCGCCGCCCAGCCCTTCCTGGCGCCAGAGCAGGCTCCGCCGGTTGAGCAGTCCGATGGCGACCCGTCGGCGGGCGACGCGAACCAGCTCGGCGACCGCCGCCCGCTCCTCGGCGACGAAGCAGAGCGCGGTGACCGAGATCGCATGGTCGAAGCTGGCGTCGGGAAACGGCAGCCGGCGGGCGTCGGCGACGGCGTAGCGGGCTCTCCCGGGATCGCGCCGCGCGGCGTAGGCAACCCACGCCGGGGCGAGATCCACGCCGGTCATCCGGAGCGCCGCGCCGCTGAGCGCCCGCGAGAAGTATCCCGTCCCGCAGCCGACGTCGAGCACCGAATCGCCGGGACCTGCCCGCAGCGCCGCGCGCAGCAGCCCCGCTTCGCGCTCGCCGATCCAGCGTCCGCGCGGGGTCTCGTACCAGCGGTCGTACGCCGCCGCGTCCATCGCCCGGCTCGGCGCTTCAGCCGGCGCGGGAGAGGAGGCGCTGGAGCACGACCGCCTCGTTGTGCTCCTGATCCTTCGCCGCGTAGAGGAGGGTGAGATCCCCCTCCCGCGCGAGCTCCCGCAGCGTCGCGAGCGCCGCGCTTCCCTTCAGCTCCGCCCGGTACCGCTTCTGGAACTCCGGCCACTTCTCCGGGTCGTGCGCGAACCACTTGCGCAGCTCGGTCGAGGGGGCGGCCTCCTTGAGCCAGAGATCGATCCCGGCCTTCGCCTTGGCCACGCCGCGCGGCCAGAGGCGGTCGACGAGCACCCGCTTGCCGTCCGCCGGCGCTGCCGGCTCATAGACGCGCTTCAGCTTCACGCTCATGATCCCTCCCGTCCGGCGCCGGCGCCGCGCGTCGACTCCTACTTGCGCCAGTAGTTGTTGGCCGCCGCCACCGTCTGGAAGTTGATCGCGACCACCTGCGACGCCGCGGTGAGCGCCCTGGCGTCCTCGGCGTAGGTGGGGCGCAGCTTCTTGAGGATCTCCGGGTCGGGCTGCGTGTACTTCACCCCCCGGCGGCTGAGCGTGATCGCCAGCTCGAACCCTTCCTGCGGGGTGGCGGTGATGAGGCTGGTCAGCCAGGTTTCGGTCGTGCTCATCTCTGGATCTCCATCCTGATTCGTTAGGGTACCTTTTCGGTACGGTACCCTCCTAGCATATTCATCACCACGCCCGAGTCAAACCCGCGCCGGCCCGGGATCGCGGTCACCGGCTGGCCGGCCTCAGTGTCGAACCGGGTGCGTTCCGCCCTGGGTGGCCAGACCTTCGCGGGCGGCCGCTTCGACGATCTCGCGGTGCAGCGGGAGACCGAAGAGGAAGTGGTGGCGATCGGCCGGGGCGAGGAAGGAGGTCTGTTCGAGGAGCGTCGCATACGCGCGCTCGAGCCACGGCTCGGGGTCGATCTCCGGTTCGCCGTGCGCCCGCAGCCAGACCGCGGCGCGATAGAGATGGTAGTCGAACGGCTCGTCGCTCGCCCGCCGGGAGCCGATGGTCGCCAGCTGGTCTTCGAGCTCGAGCGCGAGCCGGCGCACCTCCCGCGTCTCCCCCTGGGCGATGGCCGCCGCGAGCTGGGCGGCGAGGTCACGGGCGAGGGCGACCGCCTGCCCCCTGGCCCGGTGGATGCGGGCCGCTTCCGCGAGATGCGGCCGCGCCTCGGCCGGCCGGTTGCAGGCGAGATGGATCCGGCCGAGCAGCAGCTCGGCGTCGCCGAGCGCCGTCCCTTCCGGAAGCAGCGAGAGATCGAAGTGGGCCCGGCGCGCTTCCCGTTCGGCGTCAGCAAGCTGTGCGAGCTGGAGGTGGTTCTCGGCCACCGCGAGCCGGGCGATCGCCTCGCCAGCCCGGTCGTCGAGTCCCTGACGCAGCGCGAGGGCACGCCGCAGGGGGCCGCGCGCGGAGGCGAAATCTCCGATACGAGCGAGCGCACGGCCGAGCCCGAGGAGCACGAAGCTGTCCTCCCCGTCGCCACGATCGCTGCGCGCGAGCTCGTCGGCTTCGCGATAGAGGGCGACCGCCTGGAAGAAGTCGCCCATCGCGGTGCGTACCGCGGCGAGCGCCGAGAGGGAGGCGACGGCCGCCGTGGCCCCACCGCGGGCCGAGCGCCGGGCCTCGAGCGCCGCGCGATGCAGGCGCTCGGCATCGTCGAGACGGTGCTCTTCGAGCGCGAGGTTGCCGAGCAGGAACCGGCAGAGCGCCGCGAGCCCGTGCCGGCCACCAGCGTCGAGCACCGGCAGCAGCCGCTCGAGCAGCTCGCGAGCCTCCCGCCGCCGCCCCTGGCGCTGGAGCACCCGGCCGAGCTCGAGGGCGACGAGCGCCTGGCGGCGGCTGTCCACGCCGCTCCCCTCGCGGCTGGCGGCGAGCGCCCGGCGCAGCAGCTGTTCGGCCTCGCGGTACCGGCCGGCGTTCTGCTCCAGCTCGGCGTGCACCGTCGCGATCGCCACGAAGCGCTCAGGCCGGTCGGCCACGAGCTGCTGCGCGCGCTCGAGCTCGGGCCCGAGCTCGCCGAGACGGCCGAGCCGCCGGCCGAGCGGCAGGAGGGCCCAGAGGAGCTCGCGCTCGAGGTCTTCCCCTTCGCCGAGAGCCGCGACTTCCACCGCTTCCGAGCGGAGCGCCTCGAACAGTGCCGCCCGCGGGGCATCGGCATGGGGGCCGCGCACCAGGGCCACCAGCTCCCGGGCACCCGCGAGGCTGCCCGCGAGCAACTGGTAGGTCGCCCACGACGGCCTCTCGGGCGCGGCGGCGGCGAGCCGCCCACCCAGGGCCCGCCGGGCCATGAGGAGCGACTCGGGCGGCAGGGTGGCGGCGAGCGCCGCCCGCCAGACCGGTGCGGCGAAATCGACTCCTTCACCCCAGGGCCCCTCGCGGCTGATGAGCCAGCCGCTCGCCAGATACGGCTCGACCCAGCGCGGCCCGCCGGCGAATCCGAGGGCGCCGGCGGCGGTGGCGAGGAGGTCGTCGGGCACCGGTTCGCCGGAGGCGGCGAGCAGACGCAGCGGATCGGCCTCCCCCAGCCGGGCCACCTCCGCTTCGACGTGACCGATCAGGCGCGACGACGGCGGCGCCTCGAACCCCTCGTCGCCGCTGTAGAAGAAAGTGCCGACCACCCGCCGCAGCTGGTGCGAGCGCGCGAGGCTCACCAGCAGCTCCTCGAAGGCGAACGGGTTGCCGGCGGCCTGCCGGCGGAGCCGCTCCTCCACCGCAGCGGGCAGCGAGAGACCGGCGACCGCCTGCCGGGCGAACCGCTCCTCGGCCGCTCCGACGAGCGGTCCGAGCGGGATGCGGGGGCAGCCGTCCAGCTCGTCCGGCCAGGGCGTACCGTTGCGTCCGACGAGCAGCAGATGCAGGGCCCCATGCTCCTCGGTGGCCGCCGCCGCCAGCGCCAGCAGCCACTCCCAGTCCTCGGGCGTGGCGCTCTCCAACCCATCGGCGACGATCCAGACGGGTGCTTCCCGCGCCCAGCTCACGAGATTCGCGATCAGTTCCTGGGCGTCGGCGGCCAGCTGCCGGGCCAGGACCTCCAGGTGCCGGGCGATCTGCTCCCGGTGCCCGGGGGCTTCCCCGCGCCGCGAGCCGGTGACCGACCAGAGGACCCGGGCCCGGCTCCCCCGCAGGCTCTCCCAGGCGAGCCGGCTCTTGCCAGCCCCGAGCGGTCCGGTGAGCCGGATCACCGGCGCCTCGGCGAAGGTGAGCCGCAACTCTTCGCTCTCCGGACGCGGAACCCAGGCGAGCCGGCGATGGAGGACCTCGGCGTTGCGGAACGGCACCGGGGCGGTCCGCTCCGCTCCCAGGGCGAAAAGCGGGAAACGCTTCCCGGCATCGTCCACGTAATCCGGCACGGCGACGAGCCGATACCCCTCCTCGAGGCTCTGGGCCGCGCGCGCGGTCAGAAAGACACCGCCAGCGGCGAACTCCGGCGGGCGGCGGGTGAGCGCCGCGAGGAGTGGATCGGCGACGGGCACATGCCCGGCCGAGCTGCTGCGAACCGAACCCGCGAAGACGAGCGCCGTCGGTTTCTGGCCGTTGCCGGCGACGATCTGCCGGCGTGCCAGCCGGACCGCCGTGTCGACGACCGCCGGATCGCCGGGAGCCGGGAAGAGCGCGTAGAGGCCCTCGGCGATCGGCGCCGCGGCCGGCGACAGCTCGGCAGGCGGCGGCTCGATGCGGACGAAGGCGGCCGGGAGCTCGCGGGGGATCCCCGCGCGCCCGGGCCGGGGCGGCAGGAGGGGCGATCCAGTTCGATCCGGGGCCATGGCGTCGTTTTTGCTAAAGTACTGCACTTGCATGCCGGGCGGGCACACCGGCCGCGAGCCTCACCGGGCCCGCGCTCGAGCCGTCCGGTGGACTCAGGAGACTACTCCATGTCGCCGCGCCGACTGCTCAACCGACTCTACTACTTTACGGTCGAAGACGAGGGGATCCTCGCCGAGGCGTTCCCGCGCTTCGAGACCGAGTCCTTCTGCGTCGCCTACAAGGTGGTCGGTACCGACGACGTCTTCGTGGCCACCGCCGAGACCAAGGACGCGATGGACCGGCAGGACCTCACCTACAACCTTCTCGGGGAAGAGGATTCGGCCCGCCTCATCCTCCTCCACAACCAGCAGTCGAAAGAGGAGCTCGGCGAGTACGAGGACGCCCTCAAGGCCCTGGCCCTTGCCCACCGCGCGATCGCGATGGCGTGCGTGGGCGTCAACGGCGACCGCGATCTCGGCCTCACGGCGGGCGGTGCCCGCGACTACACCTACTTCACCGCCCCCGCGGGACATACCTTCATCTGGCGCCTCTTCTCGAGCCGCAAGGACGCGGCCGCCTTCCTGGAGCGCCGGCAGCCCGGGGACAAGAAGATGCTCGAGTGGGCCGAGAGCCTGCCTCTCGCCTCCGCCAACGAGCTGAAGTCGTTCCAGTAGCCGCCGCGGCCGTGGCCCTGCCGCGCTTCGAAACCACCTACTCGGTTGCCGAGCTCGGGCGCGAGATCAAGGCGCTGCTCGGAGCGGCGTTCGAGTCGGTCTGGGTGGCGGGCGAGGTGCAGCGCGCGAAGCTCTCGAGCGCGGGCCATCTCTACTTCGAGCTCATCGAGCCGGGTGAGAAGGCCGGGCTCGCCGGGCGCCTCGACGCGGTCGTCTGGAAGGGGGAGCTCGGCAGGGTGCGCCGGGCGCTCACCGCCACCGGCCAGGAGCTCGCCGACGGCCTCCTCCTGCGCTGCCGGGTCACCGTCGACTTCTACCCCCCGGGCGGGCGGCTCCAGCTCCAGGTGCGCGAGGTCGATCCGGTCTTCGGCCTCGGCGAGCTCGAGCGGCGGCGGCGGGAGACGATCGCCGCGCTCGAGGCGTCGGGCCTCGCCACGCGCAACCGGGCGCTCCCGTTCCCGCCGCTGCCGCTCGCGATCGGCCTCGTCACCTCGGCGGGAAGCGCGGCCTACCACGACTTCCTCGCCACTCTCGCCGAGAGCGGCTACGCCTTCCGCGTCGCCTTCGCCCACGCCGCGGTGCAGGGGCGGGAGGCGGAGCGGGAGGTGCCCGCGGCGCTCGCCCGGCTCGGGGAGCTGCCGCTCGACTGCATCGCGCTCGTCCGCGGCGGCGGCTCGCGCACCGACCTCGCCGCCTTCGACAGCCAGGCGATCGCCGAGGCGGTGGCGCGCGCGCCGCTGCCGGTCCTCACCGGTCTCGGGCACGAGATCGACCAGTCGGTGGCCGATCTCGTCGCCCACACCGCGGCGAAGACCCCGACGAAGGCGGCCGAGCTGCTCGTCGAGCGGCTGCGCGGCGCCGAAGCCGCCCTCGAGCAGCTGCGGGACCAGCTCGCACGCGGCGCGACGGCGCCTTTCGTCCGCGCCCGGACCGTTCTCGACCGGGCGGGGCGGACGGTGGCCGCGGTTCGCCCCCGTCTCGAGCGGGACGCCGCCCGGCTCATCACCGCCCAGAAAGGGCTCGCCCGTGCGGTGCCGGGGAGGCTCGCCACCGCCCGGAGCACTCTCACCGCCAAAGGCGGCCGGCTCGAACGCGCCGCCGCCCGGCGGCTCGAGCGTGCCGCGCAGGCGCCGCGCCTGCTCGCCCATCGCCTCGCCGACCGGGCCGCCGCCCGGCTCGCCCTCGTCGCGGCGCGGCTCGAAGGCCACCAGCGCCTGCTCGCCGAGATCGGGCCCGAGCGGGTGCTCGCCCGCGGTTTCAGCATCACCCGTCTCGCCGATGGCCGGCTGCTGCGCGACGCGGCGGAGGCCGCCGCCGGCAGCCGTCTCGTCACCCGCCTCGCCCGCGGCAGCGTGACGAGCAGCGTGGAGGAGCGATGAGTTCGAAGACGAAAGCGACGCCGCCCGAGCCGAGCTTCACCACGGCCCTCGCCGAGCTCGAGGCGATCCTGCAGCGGATCGAGCGCGAAGAGGTCGACGTCGACCGCCTCGCCGCCGAGCTCGAACGCGCGGCGGTCCTCGTGGAGCTCTGCCGCGGCAAGCTGCGCCGCGCCGAGCTCGAAGTCGAGCAGATCGTCCGGCGCCTCGACGAGCCCGCCACGCCGGCCGCGGAGTGAGCCGCTCGCGGCGGCGGCCATGACCGGTCACCTCTTCTCCCGCCACGAGCTCGCCGCCGCTCTCGACGGCGGCCGCCTGCGAGCGCTCCGGATCCTCCATTCCGCCATCCCCGGCGGCATCGCGCTCTTCCTCGGGGTCGTGGGCTTTCTCGCCGCCCGCCCGGCGCAGGCCTCGCCCTACCCCGGCCTGCCGCTGCGCCTCACCCTGCCGAGCCTCGTGCTCGGCGTCGCCGGCGGCGCCGCCGCCGCGCTCCTGCCCCGCCGCCTGCTCGCCCGCCGGCTCGCGGTCGCCGGGTCGCCCGAGGAGGCCGTCGCGAGCCTGCAGCGAGCCGCTCTGCTCCGGCTCGTCCTCCTCGAAGGCGGCAGTCTCTTCGGCATCGTGGTGCTCCTCTTCGCCGCCCTCGACGGCTCGCTCGTCACCGATCCCTTCCTCTGGCTCAACGCGTTTCCGGCGTTCGCGCTGGTGGCCGTCGCCGTCCTCGGCTGGCCCGAGCGCGAACGGCTCCTCGACGAGATCGAAACGGCGTACCGGCGCGCCCGATAGCGGGGCGCCGCCGCTGCGCGCCCCTCAGTAGAGGCCGCGCACGTAGCCGCCGTCGACGGTGAGCGTCTGGCCGGTGATGTAGGCCGCCGCCGGCGAGCAGAGGAAGGCGACCGCCTCGCCGATCTCCTCGGGCTCGCCCAGCCGGGCCGCCGGCACCGTGGCCGTCAGCGCCGCGCGGACCTCCTCGGGGCTGCGGCCGGTGCGGGCCGCGGTGGCGGCGGCGAGCTCGACCTGGCGCTCGGTCAGGGCGTAGCCGGGGAGCACGGAGTTGACCGTCACCCCGTCGGCGGCGACCTCCTGGGAGAGCGTCTTGAGGTAGCCGAGCACCGCCGGACGCAGGGCGTTGGAGAGGGCGAGATTCGCCACCGGCTGGCGGCTGGAGATCGAGTTGATCGCGACGATCCGCCCCCAGCCCGCCGCGCGCATCGCGGGCAGCACGAGCCGCACCAGGCGCGGAACGAAGAGGAGCACCGCGGGCACCGCCGCCTGCCACTCCTCCTCGGTGAGCTCGGCGGCCGCGCGCGGCGGCGGCCCGCCATTGTTGGCGACGAGGATGTCGATCTGGCCGAGGCGCATCTGCGCCTCCTCGACGAGACGCTCGATCTCTTCGAGGTGCCGCAGGTCGGCGGCGATGGCGGCCGCCGCGATCCCCTCGTCGGCGAGCGCGCGCTGGGCGTCGGCCAGCCGTTCCCCGCCGCGCGAGGCGATCACGAGCCGCGCCCCCCGCAGCGCGAGGGCGCGCGCCGCCGCGAAGCCGAGGCCGCGCGAGGCGCCGGTGACGAGAGCGGTGTGTCCGGTGAGGTCATGCATCCCGCGAGCCTCCTTCTGTCCGCGCCACGACGGGCGTGAGCGACCGCGATGCGGCCAATCTAGCGCGGCGAGGCGGCGGGCGGCCAGCTTGCCGGCTCTCCGGGGGCGGGGGAGAATGACCGGAACCCCGTTCGGAGGCCGCCGTGCTCAGATCCCTCCTCGCCGCCTCGCTCCTCTGCATCCTCCTGCCGGCCACTCCCGCCGCGGCCGGAGCCGCGCCCCGTACCGACGCCGACCTGCCGAGCCTCCCCGAGCTCGGCGGCGGTCATCAGGTGCTGGTCCGCTACACCCCGGGTTCGCTGGAGCGGGCGGCGCAGATCCAGCAGCGGGCCGTGGCGCTCGCGGCCGAGGCGGACGCCGCGTTCGGCGGCCGGCACTCTCTCCAGATCTACGTCCTTTCGCGGCTCGAATGGGAGGAGGCGCGCCTGCGCAACCCCTACGGCTTCGCGGAGGTCACCGCCGGCGGCGCGCTCCTGCTCCCCGCCTTCGCCGACGACGAATCGGTACGCCGCTGGCGCGATCGGCTCGGCGGTGCCGTGCCGCCGCCCTCCGCGCGCGCGGTCGTCGCCTCGGGCCAGGAGGCGGGGGCGCTCGCCGCCGCCGACGCCGTCGGATACGCGGACCTCGCGCGCTGGCTCGTCGAACAGCACCGCCCCGATGTCGACAGCCCCTGGCTCGGCGAGCTGCTCGCTCACCTGCTCACCCGCGTGGCGCTCGGGCGCGGCTTCCCGGAGGACCTGCACGCGGCCGATACCGTCTTCGCCGGGCTGGTGCGGGGCGGCGGCGGCGACGGCGCCCGGCCGCTCGCCGCCTGGCGGCCGGGGCTGCCGCTCGCCGAGCAGCTCTGGTGGGATGGCGAATTCGGGCGCGGCGCCGCCGCACTCGTCGCCGACCGCGGTCTGAGCCGCACCCGCCGTCTGCTCGAGGCGACGCTCAGGAAGCGCAAGCCGCTCGCGGCCGCGATGCTGTTCGAGAAGGCGCCGGCGTTCGCCGGCTGGCGGCAGGTCGGCTTCGCGCCCTGAGGCCCTCAGAACGGGCGCAGCATCATCAGCAGCGTGAGCACGACCGCGGCCAGCGCGTCGAAACCGGCGATCCAGCCCGGCCAGCCGGCAGCGGTCTGGCGCTTCAGCTTCTCGCTCGGCAGGCCGGCCTCGAGCGACGCCTCGGCCTCCCGCAGCGCCCCGTGGAGCCAGGGAGCGAGCAGGAGCGCGGTGGCGAGCAGGACCACCCCCCAGATCCAGAGCGAGGCGTGCACCCAGCCCGCCTGCCAGCTGTAGCCACGGGTCTCGATGAGGTGGACCCCGAGCAGCCCCGATACCACCGCTCCCGGGATGCTGAAGCCGGCGACCAGGCGCCAGGCGAGCCGCAACCCGAAGACCCGCTCGGCGAGCGAGCCCGCCCGCCGCGTCCGCGCCAGCACCGCCGGCGCGGTGAGCGCCCCGGCGGCGAACCAGAGCGCGGAGAGCACGTGAGCGAACAGGAACCAGGGTAGCGCCGCGGCCATCGTCACCTCCCTCCGAGGGGTATCCATCGTAGCACCCGCGACCGCGGTGGCCGGGGCGTCGCGGGCCGGCGGTAGAATCGATGAACCGGGCCTTCTCCGGAGAAGGGAGTGCCGATGAGCCCATCCACCCGTCCTCAGTTCACCTGGCTCGGCCACGCCACCGTCCGCTGCGATCTGCCCGGTGGCGAGGTCCTCCTCATCGACCCCTGGCTCACGGGCAACCCCTCCTGCCCCGTGGCCGCCAAGGATCTCGAGCGGCTCGACGCGATCCTCGTCACCCACGCCCACTCCGACCACACCGGGGACGTGATCCCGCTCGCCCGCCGCTTCCGCCCGCGGGTGGTGGCGAACTTCGAGATCTGCGCCTGGCTCGAGAAGCACGGGGTGGAGAACACCTCCGGGATGAACCTCGGCGGCACGCAGCAGGTGCTCGACCTCGCCGTCACCATGGTGCGAGCCGACCATTCGAGCGGCTTCATCGAGGATGGCGTGCCCGTCTACGGCGGCATCGCGAGCGGCTACGTCGTCCGCCTGCCCGGCGGCTTCACCTTCTACCACGCCGGCGACACCGCGCTTTTCAGCGAGATGGCGCTGATCGGCGAGCTCTATCAACCGCAGCTCGCCTTCCTGCCGGTCGGCGATCACTTCACGATGGGGCCCGCCACCGCCGCCCGAGCCTGCCACCTGCTCGGCGTGCGCGAGGTGATTCCGATCCACTGGGGCACCTTCCCGCTCCTCCACGGCACCCCCGAAGCGCTGGCGCGGGAGCTCGCGGACCTCGGCGTCGACTGCCGGGTGATCCCGCTCGCGCCGGGAGAGACGTATTAGCCACCCCGCACGCCGGGGCGGCGGGGCGCGCGGCGCGCGCCGGACCGTCCCCCGCTTCAGCTTCGCCGAGGAGGTAGCCCACGGGGTGAGCCACGGCGTCGGCGTCGCGCTCTCCATCGGCGGGCTCGCGGTGCTCGTCGCCTTCGCGGCGCTGCGCGGCAGCGCCCGCCACGTGGTGAGCGCCGCCATCTTCGGCGTCACCCTGGTGCTGCTCTACACCGCCTCCACGCTCTACCATTCGATCCCGCTGCTGCGCGCCAAGCGGGTGCTGCGAATCCTCGACCATGCGGCGATCTACCTCCTGATCGCCGGCACCTATACGCCGTTCACCCTGGTCACCCTCCGGGGCCCCTGGGGCTGGAGCCTCTTCGGCGTCGTCTGGACGGCCGCGATCGGCGGGATCGTCTTCAAGAGCGTGGCGCTCGGGCGCGCCCGGATCTTCTCGGTGCTCCTCTACGTGGTGATGGGCTGGTGCGTGCTCGTCGCGCTGCGGCCGCTCGTCGCCGGGCTGCGCCCGGGCGGTCTCGTCCTGCTCTTCGCCGGCGGCCTCTCCTACACCCTCGGGCTCGTCTTCTACGCCTGGAGCCGGCTGCGCTTCCATCACTTCCTCTGGCACCTGTTCGTGCTGCTCGGAAGCGTGCTGCACTACTTCGCCGTGCTCTTCTACGTCATCCCGCCTCGCGCCTGAGCCGGCGGCCGGGCTCAGCGCAGCGAGAACCGCTGGTAGGCGGTCAGGACCTCGGCGGGCGAGCCATCGGCCCGCAGCCGGCCGCGGTCGAGCCAGAGGGCGCGGCTGCAGGTCGCCCGCACGAGCGCCGCCTGGTGCGTCACGAGCAGGAGCGTCGTCCCCTCTTCCTGCAGCGACCTCATCCGCTGCCGGCATTTCAGCGCGAACGCCTCGTCGCCCACGGCGAAGACCTCGTCGAGCACGAGCACCTCGGGGAACCAGGCGGTGGCGATCGCGAAGCCGAGCCGGGCGCGCATGCCGCTCGAGTAGTTGCGCAGCGGCGAGTCGATGAACTCCGCGAGCTCGCTGAAGGCGATGATCGCTTCCAGCCGTTCCCGGATCGCCCGGCGGCGATGTCCGAGCAGGAGGGCGTTGAGGAAGATGTTCTCGCGGCCGGTGAGCTCGGGGTCGAAACCGGAACCGAGCTCGAGGATCGGCGCCACGTTGCCGCTCGTCGCGCACCGCCCCGTGGTCGGCCGCAGGATCCGCGAGACCACCTTGAGCAGGGTGCTCTTGCCGGCACCGTTGCGCCCGACGATCGCCACTGCCTCGCCGCGCCGCACCTCGAAGGAGACATCCCGCAGCGCCCAGAGCTCGCGGTAGGTGAGCGCGCCGCGCAGGATCTGGATCGCGAACTCCTTGAGCGACGGCACCCGCTGCGTCGCCAGCCGGTAGCAGAGCGAGACCTCCTCGCAGCGCACGACCGCCGTCACGAGCGCGTTCCCATCAGACGTAGAACGCGATCCGGTCCCGGCCGCGCCAGAAGGCGAACGCTCCGACGCCCAGGGCGATCACGGCCACCAGCAGCGCCACGCTGAGGTGGGAGAGGGGCGGGATCTTGCCGTAGAAGATCGGGTCGCGGAAGACCTCGAGGATCGAGCGCAGCGGGTTGAACCGGACCGCCCACCGCCAGCGTTCCGGCAGGATCGCCATCGGGTAGACGATCGGGGTGAGGTAGAAGAGCGCGGTGAGCACCACTCCCACCATCTCGACCACGTCGTAGAAGAAGACCGCGAGCGGCGCGAGCAGCAGCCCGGCTCCCAGCGTGAAGAGCGCCGCGAGCAGGACGGCGACCGGCACGAAGAAGAGCGCCGGCGTGAACGGATGGCCGGTGACGAGCAGGAGCCCAGCGAGCGGCACCAGCGCGAAGCCGAGGTTCACCACCCCGGAGAGGACGACCGCGAGCGGGAAGACCATGAGCGGCACCGGCACCTTCTGGATCAGGCCGGCGTTGCTGCGCAGGCTGTTCATCGTGGTCACGATGCTCTGCTGGAAGAAGTTCCAGAAGAGCACGCCGGCGAGGACGTAGACGGGGTAGTTCGCGATGTTGAAGCGGAAGACGGTGCTGAAGACGATGTGCAGCACCAGCATCATCATCAGCGGCTGCAGCATCGTCCAGAGGAAGCCGAAGGCGGAGCGCCGGTAGCGCACCTTGAGCTCGCGCCGGACCATCTCCACCACGAGGTCGACGAACGCCCCGGGCTCGCGCTGTCCCCCGCCGATCACCGTCTGATCTTACAGGGAGCGCCAGCACCAGGTGGGCTGCCCGCTCGATATGATGACCGGCAACCCGATGCGCCCTCTCCGCTCCGTTTCCCGCTTCCCGGTACGGCCTCGCCGATGAAGCGCCACCGCCGCGGCGACGGCAGACCGCCCTCCGCCGCCGGGACCCCGTTCCGGCCGGAGCCCGCCGAACGCCCCGCCTTCTGGATCGTCGTCGCCCTGCTCTGGGCGGTCGTCTTCGCCATCGACCCGCGCGGACGGGAGTCGTTCCGTCTGCCCAAGGAGCTGCTCGGTACCGCGCTCGCCGCCGTCAGCGTCGTCGCCCTCGCCTGGTCCGGCCGGCTCCGGCTCGACCGGGGGCTATCGGCGAGCCCGGCGGCAAGGGCGCTCGCGCCGCTCGCCGGCGTCGCGATCCTCTCGGCGCTCCTCTCCCCGCACCCCGCGCACGTGGCGCAGACCCTGCCGCTGCTGCTCGTGGCGTTCGCCGCGCTCGCCGGCTGGAGCCACGCCTTCTCGGCCGCCACCCTCGACCGGCTCCTCGCGCTCTCCCTCTGGCCGGCGGCGGCGCTCGCCGCCCTCGGCATCGCGCAGGCGCTCGGGCTCTACCAGCCGTTCGTCTTCACCGACACCGACGCCGCGCGGCTCGAGATCACCTCGCTCGCCGGCAACGTGGGCGATTTCGGCGCCGCGCTCGTGCTGCCGCTGCTCCTCGCCCAGCACGCCCTCTTCACGGCGGCGTCCCGGCGGCGGCGCTGGCTCGCGCTCGGGCTCGCCCTGCTCTTCGCCATCGCGCTCGTCGCGAGCCAGACGCTCGCCGCGCTCGGCGCCGCCGCCCTGGGCAGCCTGCTCCTCTGGGCGCGCCTCCTGCCGCGGCGGCGGTGGCTGCCGGTCGCCGGGGCGCTGGCCATCGCCGGCGGGCTCGTGCTGCTCCTCGCCGCACCGGTGCGCGAACGGGTCACGGCCAAGGTCCGGGATCTCTCCTTCGGTGACGTCAACCGTCTCCTCACCGGCCGTCTCGACGGCTGGCGGGCCGCCCTCTGGATGACCGCCGCGCATCCGCTCACCGGGGTCGGGCCGGGCGCCTTCGTCACCGAGTTCGTCCCCGCCAAGCTGGCGTTGCTCGAGCGCGGCGTCCGCTTCTTCGACGAGCAGGCGACCCCGGTCTTCGCCAACGCCCACAGCGAGCCGCTCGAGGTCGCCGCCGAGCTCGGCTTCGCCGGCCTCGTCGCCCTCGGCTGGGGGCTCTGGGTGCTCGGCAGCCACATTCGCCGGCGACCGCAGACCGCTCCCGAGAATGCGCTCGCCCTCGCCGTCCTGGTCGCCCTCGGGCTCCTCGCGCTCTTCGATTTCCCGTTCCGGGTCGCGCTCGTCGGCTATCCGGCGGCCCTCTTTCTCGCCCGGGTGCTGCACGCTCCCGGCCGAGGTGAAGACACGCCGGCGGCAACCCGCCGGACGCGGCTCACCGCGCTCGGCCTCGCCCTGCTCGCCCTGCTCGCGCTCGCCTCGGCGCCCGGCCGTCTCGGCGCGAACCGGCTCGTGCGCGCCGCCGAGGCCCGCACGGCCGTCGTGCTGCGCGGGGGCCTCGACGCGCACGGCCGGCAGCTGCTGGCGGGAAACATCGCGATGCTCGAGGCCGCGATCCGCAAGGATCCGGCCGCGGTCTCCGCTCGCGTCGCCCTCGGCGCGCAGTACCTGCTGCTCGGGCGGGCCGAACGCGCCATCGGCGTCTACCGGGAGGCGCTCGCGCTCGAGCCGCGCCCCGAGACCCACCTGAACCTCGCCCGCGCCCTGAGCATGGCCGGGCGCACCGAGGAGGCCCGGACCGAGCTCGCGACCGCGCTGCGGCTCGCGCCGCATCTCGCGAGCCAGATCCCGTCGGAGTGAGGTTCAGACGCCGCGCGAGGTGAGGACGATCTTGGCGGTCCGGAAGAGGATCGAGAGGTCGAGCGAGAAGCGCCAGTTGGCGAGGTAGGCGAGGTCGTAGCGCAGCTTGTTCTGCGGCGAGGAGTCGTACTCGCCGTTGACCTGCGCGAGGCCGGTGAGCCCCGGCGGCACCAGGAACCGCTCGGCGTACCCCGGCACCTCTTCGAGATACCGCGCCACGAAACCCGGGCGTTCCGGCCGCGGCCCCACCAGGCTCATCTCGCCGCGCAGGACGTTCCAGAGCTGCGGCAGCTCGTCGAGGCGGCTGCGGCGCAGGAAGCCGCCGACCGGGGTGAGCCGGGGGTCGTCGGGAATGGCGAGAACCTCCCCCGTCTCCCGCTCGGCGCCGTCGATCATCGTCCGGAACTTCACGAGCGAGAACGGCCGGAGATCGCGGCCGATCCGCTCCTGCCGGTAGAGCACCGGCCCCTTCGAGGTCGAACGCACCGCGAGCGCGGTGGCCAGCGCCAGCGGCAGCGCGGCCAACGCGAAGACGCTCCCCGCGACGAGGTCGAACGCCCGTTTGCCAGCCAGCCGCAGCCGCCACTCCTCCGGCCGCACCACCTCGATCAGCGGCAGGTCGTGGACCCAGCGGTAGCGCATCCGGCCGATCAGGCTGTCGAACGGCCCGGGCAGGAGGAGCACCGACCCCCGGCGCCGGGAGGCGCGGGTGAGCCGGCCGACCCACTCGATATGCCACGGTTCGGTCTCGGTGGCGAAGACGAGATCGTCGATCTCCCCTGCTGCGAGCCGCGCGCAGAGCCCCGCGAGCCCGCCGAGCTCGGGTCCGAGCTCGGCAGCGGGTGAGCTCGCCGCGGCTTCGCCGGGGGCCGCCACATGTCCGGCGACCGTCAGCCCGTGGTACCGATGGGCGCCGATCGTCCGCGCGAGCTCCCGCGCCGCCGCCCCGGTGCCGATCACCGCCACCCGCCGCCCGGCGGGCCGGTCGAGCTGCTGCACGAGCCGACGCCAGGCGTAGAGCCCAGCGGTCACGAGGGTGAGATGGAGGAGGAGGACGGAGCGCGGGAAGGGACGGTCGAACAGATAGAAGAAGGCGACCAGCGCGGCTCCCTGCAGCGCCGCCGCCAGCAGGAGGCGGCGCGCGAGCTCGAGACGAGCGAGCGGCCGCGCCGTCTCGTAGAAACCGGTGAGCGCGAGCGCGACCGGCAGCGCCGCGAGTACCGGCAGCGCCGCCGCCCGCACCAGCGCGGCGCCTTCGGGCGGCAGGGGGCGCAGAGTGAACGGGAGCGCCCAGCGGCTGCGCAGCGCGGTCGCCGCGCCGAGCGTCAGCCAGCCGAGGAGCAGATCGACCGGAAGCCGCAGACGGTGGAACAGAGCGATCCGGAAGGGACGGCGCACCCCGGAACTCTACCCGAGCCGTCCGCCGCCCGGCGTCCGGAGTTTGACGGCGCCCGACGGCTGGCATACCGTCCCTAGCCGTCGACACCTCTCACGCGACCCCGACTCCCGATGAAAGTCACCGAACACCTCGCCCGCGCCACCGAGCCGCTTCTGAGCTTCGAGATCATCCCGCCGCTGCGCGGCGGCAACGTGCAGAGCCTGCTCGCGCTCATCGACGACCTGCAGCCGTTCCGGCCGCCGTTCATCGACATCACCAGCCACGCCGCCGAGGTCGTCTACGAGGAGACGCCGCAGGGGATCCAGCGGCGGGTGAAGCGGAAGCGCCCCGGCACGCTCGGGGTCTGCGCGCTGATCCAGAACAAGTACGGGATCGACGCCGTCCCCCACGTGCTCTGCACCGGCTTCACCCGCGAGGAGACCGAGGACTTCCTCATCGAGCTCCGCTACCTCGGCATCGACAACGTGCTCGCGGTGCGCGGCGACGAGAACGGCTACCAGAAGCCGCTCAAGCACGGGCGCAGCGCCAACCACCACGCGGTGGAGCTGGTGCAGCAGATCACCGCGATGAACCAGGGGCGCTACCTCGCCGACGATCTGCTCGACGCCCATCCGTCGGACTTCTGCGTCGGCGTCGCCGGCTATCCCGAGAAGCATTTCGAGGCCCCCAACCCGACCACCGACCTGCGGCACCTCAAGGCGAAGGTCGACGCCGGCGCCGAATACGTGGTCACCCAGATGTTCTTCGACAACCGCCGCTTCTTCGCCTTCGTCGACGCCTGCCGGGCGGCCGGGATCACGGTGCCGATCATCCCCGGCCTCAAGGTGCTCACGAGCCGCCGGCACCTGACCTCGATCCCGCGCAACTTCTTCGTCGACATCCCCTCCGAGCTGGCCGACGAGATCGCCGCCGCACCCGACGACGAGATCGCCGAGATCGGCGCGCTCTGGACCGTGCGGCAGACCGAGGAGCTGCTCGCGGCGGGAGTGCCGGCGCTGCACTTCTTCGTCATGCAGAGCAGCCACGCGATCAAGAAGGTGATGGCGCGGCTCGGCTCGCGTTGACACCTCCGCGCGACCGGCGCTAGATTCCGCCTGCATTCGGAGCGGCCCGGGCGCAGGCGACCGGGCTCGGCAACCTGGGACGGACACCCAAGGTGCCCTCCCCCTCGCTGCGAGGGGGGATGCGGCCGGGATCGCGAGCGATCCCGGCAACCAACTGTCCGGAGCGCGCGACCCGCTTCCGAATGCGATGACGGAGGCGGGTTTTCTCTTGCCCGCCGGAAAGGCTGGCGCGATGCAGATTCCCACGCAGGACGGCTTCACCGTCCCCGTTCAGGCCGCCGACCGCGAAGAGCGGACGGTGGCCCTCCTCGCCGCGTTCGACGAGCGGATCCTGGTCATGGACGGCGCCACCGGCACGGCCCTCCAGAACGTCGCCCTCACCGCCGCGGATTTCGGCGGCCCCGATCTGGAAGGGTGCAACGAGAACCTCTGCCGCACCCGGCCCGACCTGGTCCTCGGGCTCCACCGGCACTACCTCGAGGCCGGTGCCGACATCGTCGAGACGAACTCGTTCGGCGCCACGCCGCTGGTGCTCGCCGAGTACGGGCTCGCCGCGCAGGCGTTCGCTCTCAACCGGCGCGCGGCGGCGCTCGCGCGCGAGGCGGCCGCCGCGTTCTCCACGCCGGGCCGGCTGCGCTTCGTCTGCGGCGACCTCGGGCCAACCACCCGCGCGATCTCGGTGACCGGCGGGATCGGCTACGAGGAGCTCGCCGACCACTTCCGGATCCAGGCGCTCGGCCTGATGGCCGGCGGCGCCGACTACCTCCTCCTCGAGACCTGCCAGGACACCCGCAACGTGAAGGCCGGCCTCGCGGGGATCGAGGCGGCGTTCGCGGCGGCGGGCTGGCGGCTGCCGGTGGCGGTCTCCGCGACGATCGAGACCACCGGCACGATGCTCGCCGGGCAGGATGCCGAGGCGCTCGCGGTCTCGCTCCTCCACGCCGACCTGCTCTACCTCGGTCTCAACTGCGCCACCGGCCCGGAGCTGATGGCCGATCACCTGCGCACCCTCTCCACTCTCTGCCGCTGCCGGGTGGGCTGCGTTCCCAACGCCGGGCTGCCCGACGAGGAGGGGCGGTACCGCGAGAGCCCGGAGGATTTCCAGCGGGTCTTCGCGCGCTTCCTCGAGGAGGGATGGCTCAACCTCGTGGGCGGCTGCTGCGGCACCACCGAGCGCCACATCGCGGCGCTCGCCGCGCTCGTCGCCGGCCGCCGCCCGCGCCCGCTGCCCACCCACCGGCGTGCCTTCGTCTCCGGTATCGAGGCGGTCGAGCTGACGCCGGAGGCGCGGCCGCTGCTCGTCGGTGAGCGCACGAACGTCCTCGGCTCGAAGCGGTTCCGTGAGCTCATCGCGGCCAGCGACTACGAGGGCGCCACCGAGGTCGGCCGCGCCCAGGTGCGGGCCGGCGCGCAGGTGCTCGACATCTGCCTGCAGGATCCCGACCGGGACGAGCGCGCCGACGTCGAGGCGTTCCTCGCCAAGCTCGTGCGCGCCGTCCGGGTGCCGCTGATGATCGACTCGACCGACCCGGAGGTGATGGCGCGGGCGCTGACCTGGTGCCAGGGCAAGGCGGTGCTCAACTCCGTGAACCTCGAGGACGGTCCCGAGCGGGTGGCGCGGGTGGCGGCGCTCGCCCGGAGCCACGGCGCGGCGCTGGTCGTCGGGCTGATCGACGAGCGCGGGATGGCGGTGGATCTCGAGCGGAAGCTCGCGGTCGCCCGGCGCAGCTACGAGCTGCTCACCGGCGAGCTCGGGATCCCGCCCGAGGACCTCTGGTTCGACCCCCTCGTCTTCCCCTGCGGCACCGGCGACGAGACCTATCTCGGCGCCGCCGCCGCCACGATCGCGGCGGTGCGCCGCCTCGGCGAGGAGCTGCCGTACGCCCGGACGGTGCTCGGGATCTCGAACGTCTCCTTCGGCCTGCCGGCGGCGGGACGCGAGGTGCTCAACTCGGTCTTCCTCTACCGCTGCACGCTCGCGGGGCTCGATGCCGCGATCGTCAACACCGAGCGGCTCGCCCGCTACGCCGAGATCCCTCCGGAGGAACGGGCGCTCGCCGAGGCGCTCCTCGATCTCGCCCCCGGCGAGCGCGCCGCCGGCGAGGCGGCGGTCGCCGCCTTCACCGCCCACTTCCGCGACCGGAAGGCCGGCGCCACCGCGCGGCCGCGCGCTGCCCTCCCGCTCGCCGAGCGGCTCGCCCGCGCGATCGTGGAGGGATCGAAAGAGGGGCTCGAGGAGGATCTCGCCGCGGCGCTCCACGATCCCCGCTGGCCGACCGCGCTCGACCTCGTCAACGGCCCGCTGCTCGCCGGCATGGCGGAGGTCGGGCGGCTCTTCAACGAGAACCAGCTCATCGTCGCCGAGGTGCTCCAGTCGGCCGAGGTGATGAAGGCGGCGGTATCGTTCCTCGAGCCGCACATGGAGCGCACCGGCGGCACCGGCCGGGGGCGGGTGCTGCTCGCCACCGTCAAGGGCGACGTCCACGACATCGGCAAGAACCTCGTCGAGATCGTGCTCGCCAACAACGGCTTCGAGGTCGTCAACCTCGGCATCAAGATCCCCTCCGAGACGCTGCTCCAGGCGATCCGCGAGCACCGGCCCGACCTCGTGGGCCTCTCCGGTCTGCTCGTGAAAAGCGCCCATCAGATGGCCACCACCGCCGCCGACCTCGCGGCGGAAGGGATCACCGTGCCCCTGCTCGTCGGCGGCGCGGCGCTCACCCGCCGGTTCACGCATCAGCGGATCGCCGCCGCCTACGGCGGCTTCTGCACCTATGCCCGCGACGCGATGCACGGCCTCGCGCTCGCCGAGCGGCTCAGCGACCCCGCGAAGCGCCCCGCGCTCGAAGCGGAGATCGCCGCGCTCGCCGCGGCCGACCGGGCCGCCGCCGGCGAGACGACCGCCACGGCGGCGCCCGCGGTGACCGGGCCGCGGCGCGCTCCGGTACGGCATGATCTCACGCCACCGCCACCACCCGATCTCGATCGCCATGTCGAGACGCTCGACCTCGACGCGGTCTGGGCGGAGCTCAACCCGCAGATGCTCTTCGGCAAGCACCTCGGCCTGCGCGGCCCGGTGACGCGGCTCGCGGCCGCCGGGGACGAGAAGTACCGGCGGCTCGCGGCGCTCGTCGCGGAGCTCCAGACCGCAGGGCGCGCGGGAGAGATGGTCGCGCGCGCGGTCTGGCGCTTCTTCCCGGCGCGGGCGGAGGGGGAGCGGCTCACCCTGCTCGACCCGGAGAGCGGCACCGTGGCCGCGAGCTGGCTCCTGCCGCGCCAGAGCGGGCCGGACGGGCTCTGCCTCACCGACTACGTGCTCGCCGGCGATCACGTCGCGCTCCTCGTGGCGAGCGCCGGGGCCGGGGTCCGCGAGCGGGTCGAGGCGTGGAAGGCGCGGGGCGAGTACCTGCGCAGCCACGCCTGGGCCGCGCTCGCGCTGGAGACCGCGGAGGCCGCGGCCGAGCACCTCCACGCGCGGCTCCGGACTCTCTGGGGGATCCCCGATCCGCCCGAGACCACGGTCCACGACCGCCACCAGGCGCGCTACCGCGGCAAGCGGTACAGCTTCGGCTACCCGGCCTGCCCCGACCTCACCGGCCAGCGGGCGCTCTTCGCCGCGCTCGCCCCGGAGGAGATCGGCGTCGTCCTCACCGACGGCGACATGATGGAGCCCGAGGCGTCGGTCTCCGCCCTCGTCTTCCACCACCCCGAGGCGCGCTACTTCGGGGTCTGAGCGGACCGCGGGCCGCCGCGGGGCTCACTCCGCCCGAGCGCGGCAGGAGACGAGGTAGACCCAGAGGCCGAGGGCGAGGAAGAGGCCGAGACCGAGCCAGTTCGACCAGGCGGCGAGGAGCGCCCCGAAGCCGCCCCAGCGGGTCAGGTCGGGGACGAAGGTCCGCCCCGCCGACTCCTCGAAGAAGCGGAGGAGCGCGGTGAGCACGCCGATGATCGCGCCGCCGGCGACGAACCCGGAGGCGATGAGAGTTCCCTTCTCGTGCCGGGCCCGGGCGAGCTTCTCCACCTTCGTCGAGCGCTCCACGAACCAGGCAGCGAGCGCGCCGATGACGAGCGGCGAGTTGAGCTCCATCGGCAGGTACATGCCGAGCGCGAAGGCGAGGCCGGAGACCTGGCACATCTCGGCGGCGAGCGCGAAGACGCCGCCGATCGCGTAGAGGAACCAGGGGGTGCCGCTCTCCCCCATCACCCCGCGGAGCACCGCGGCCATCGCGTTGGGCTGCGGCGCCGGCAGCGGGTTGGGGTGCGCGGGCGAAGGGGCGAAGCCGTAGACCTTCGCCATGAGCAGGATCACCGCGGTGGTCGCCGCCGAGGCGACGACTGCGCCGAGCAGGTTCGCGATCTCGATCCGGCGCGGGGTGGCCCCGAGCCAGTAGCCGATCTTGTACTGGGTCACGAGCGAGCCGCTCATCGAGAGCGCGGTGCAGACCACGCCGCCGATCAGGAGCGTCTGCAGCATCCCGCTCGCGCCGGTGAGGCCGAGCCCGGCGAGCGCCACCGCGGTGACGATCAGGGTCGTGAGCGTCATCCCCGAGATCGGGGTGATCGAGATCATCGCGATCGCCCACGCCGAGACCGCGGTGAAGAGGAAGGCGATCACCAGCGTCATCCCGGTCGAGACGAGGGCGAGGCGGGAGGCGCCCTCCACCCCGGCGAGCACCGAGAAGCGGAAGTAGCCGAGGGTCGCGAGCCCCACCACGGCGATGCCGGCGAGCACCGCGGACATCGACAGCGCATGGTCGGTGCGTACCGGCTCCGCCCGCGCCCCCTGGCCGCGCGCGAGCCGCGCCACCTCGCCGAACGCCTGCCGGGTGGCCTGCGCGATCACCGGCGCCATCTTGACGATCGAGAGCACCCCGGCGGCGAAGATGCCGCCGATCCCGATCGGCCGCACGTAGTCGTAGAAGATCTCGTCGGCCGGCATCGCGGCGAGCGGCACGGCGGCGCCGAGGATCGGCTCGCCGAGGTACTGGCCGAGCCAGCCGAAGAGCGGCACGAGCACGAAGAACGAGACCATCGAACCGGCCATGATGATCGCGGCGTAGCGCAGCCCCATGATGTAGCCGAGCCCGAGCACGGCGGCCGAGGTGTTCATCGTGAAGACCGCCTTGGTCCGCTGGGTGAACTGCGCGAGCCCGGCGATCGCCTCGGTGGAGAAGACCTCCGTCCAGCCGCGCATCGCCGGGCCGACGAAGTCGAAGAGGGCGGCGAGACCGGCCGAGTAGGAGAGCACCTTCGCGCTCTCGCCCCCCCGCTTGCCGGCCACGAGGATCTCGGTCGTCGCCCGCGCCTCCGGAAACGGGAGCCGCCCGTGCAGGTCGCGGGTGAAGTAGCGGCGGAACGGGGCGAGCAGGAAAACGCCGAGCAGCGCGCCGAGCAGCGGCACGAGGAAGATCTGCAGGAGCGAGGAGCGCCCCTCGAGCCCGAGGATGTAGATCGCTGGCATCGTGAAGACCGAGCCGCCGGCGACGATCCCCGAGGTGGCGCCGATCGCGAGCACGTTGACGTTCTCGAGCAGGCTCGAGGCGTGCGACTTCATCACCTTCACCGCGAAGACCGAGAAGCCGACGGCGAGGATCGAGATCGGGATCGCCGACTCGATCCCCTGTCCGAGCTTGAGCGCGATGTAGGTGCAGGCGGCCGAGAAGACGATCGACCAGAAGACCCCCTGCACCACCGAACGGAGCGTGACCTCGGGGAGCCGGACCCCGTCGGGGATCACCGGCTCGTACGGCTCGCCGGGCGCGAGCTCCCGGAAAGCGTTCTCCGGCAGGTGGACGTCGTCGGGCACGGGAGGCGGCGGCACGGTGGACATGCGGCGCATTCTAGCCAGAGCGCAGCCGCCTCTCCGGATCTCTAGCGGCCGCCGATCCGCATCTCCCCGGCGGCGGAGTAGGCGGTGAACTCGGGTGCGTACATCGACTGGACGGTGGCCGGGCCGGTGCGGAAGGTGCCGGCGGTGGCGGCGCGGAGGCGGTACTTGAGCGTGTACTCGCCGGCCGGGAGCGTTTCGAAGAAGAAGTTCGCGCCGCTGTCGCGGCTCTCCTCGTAGCGGACGACGCCGAGATCCCAGCGCCAGCCCGACTCGCTCCGGTCGGGTTCGAGGCCGGCCGGGCGCGGGTCGCGCAGGTGGACGTACTCGGCCGCCACCCGGCTCGTGAGGGTGAGGTGGACCTCCACCTCGTCGCCCACCGCGAGCGGCGCCCCGGGCGCGAGGGGTTCGAGGACCACCTCCCCCGCGGGCCGGGCGCGGCGGTAGTACCGGCGGGTGACGGCGAAGAGATCGCCATCCCCCTCGGCCGGTGGCTGCTCGGTCGAGAAGTGCCAGGTGGCGGTGGCGAAGGCGAGCCCCGGCGTCTCCTTCGCCACCTCGACGGTCGGGGCGACGGCCGTCGCGAGGTCGGCGCCGGGGATCACCAGCCGCGCCTCGTCGCCGGTGTACGCCTCCGGCTCGAAGACGAAGCGCGTCTCCTGTCCGGCGGCGGCGACCGCGATCTCCTCGCGCTGCGCGATCCCGCCCTCGCGTTCGAGGTAGCGCGCCACCGACCAGAGAGCCTCGGCGGTGGCCCGGGTCGACTTCCAGTGGTTGAGCTTGCGGTTCAGGAAGAGCCACTGCACGAGGCCGTGGCGGCGGCTGTCGTCGGGTGTGATCTCGAGCAGCGCCTGGAGCGCCCAGGCGTGGGTCTCGATCGTGTCCCGGTACCAGAGCCAGGAGCGCGCCTCGGGACGCCAGAAGGTCCCTTCGTCGGGGGTCGTGAGCGCCGAGTCGAAGACGCTCGCGAGCACCCGGCGGGCGTCGGCCGGCCGCTCCATCCGCGCGAGGGTCATCGCCAGCATCAGCTTCGTCATCGGCGCGTGCTCGCGCCACCTCGCAAACGAGCGGTCGAGGATCTCCCGCCGCTCGGCCGCGCTGAAGACGCCGCCCGTCCACTCCGGATCGGGGTAGGCGGTGAGCACGTAGTTGAGGAAGGTGAGGTACTCGAAGCAGCAGCCGTCGGCGCGGCGCAGGTCGGCGAGCCACTGCTCCCGGAAGTCGGCCGCGAGGTACTCCCAGCCGCGGGTCACGAGGTCGCGCGGCACCTCCATCCCCATCGTCGCCGCCCGCGCGAAGCCGTACATCAGGTAGAGCGTCATGTACGGCGAGGGCGGCCCTCCCGGGAACCAGGGGAAGGCGCCGGAAGGGAGCTGCGCGCGGCGGAGCCGGGCGAGCGCCTCGCCGCGGGCCGCCGCGGCGACCTCCGGGTCGAGGAGACGCAGCCAGGCCGCCGCCTCCTCCCGCCCGCCGCGTGCCGTCACGAGCCACGGCGTCTCCTCGAGCGCCAGCCGCCGGTTCGGATCGTCGGCGCGCCACGGCGCGAGCGGCGTGGGCCGCGCCGCGAGCTCGCGCCCCAGCGCCGCGAGGCCGGGGTGCTCCTGGTAGAGCCGGTCGACGAGGCCGCTCGCGAAAAAGCGGTTCAGCGTCTGCTCGGTGCAGTCGTACGGGTAGTCGGCGAGGTAGGGAAGGGCGGCGAGCATTCCGTAGAAGAGCTGCCCGTCCACGGTGACCACCAGCCGGTCGTCGATCCGGGTCGGGTCCGGGGCCCGCAGGGCGGGGAAGTCGAGCTCCCGCCGCTCGGCCCCCGCGAGCGCCGCGAAGCGGGACTGCGCAAGGTGGACCCGGGCCGGCAGCAGCGGCAGGAGCCGCCGCTCGCCGTCGCTCTGCGTGCCGGCGCGGGCGGTCGCGGTGACCGCCACCGCTCCAAGCCGCCGGGGCGCCGTGAGGTGGAAGACGGCGTCGGTTCCCTCCCCGGGGGCGACGCGGAACGGCCGCCGCAGCGCCTCGGGCGCAAGACCGAAGGCGGCCGCGAGGTCCTCGCCGCTCTCCGGATCGGCGAGCGCGAGCTCGAGCTCTCCCGCGAGCTCCTCTCCCGCGGCGTTCTGCACCATCACCCGCAGCTCGGCCGTGTCCCCCTCGCGCAGGAAGCGCGGCAGGTAGGGACGCACCATCAGCTCCTTGGCGGTGCGCACCTCGGCCTCGAGCGCGCCGCTCGCGAGCGTGCGGTCGAGGGCACGCAGCCAGAGCCTCCAGGCGGTGAGCGACTCCGGGACGGTGAACTCGATCGCCACGCTCCCATCGGCACCGGTGAGCAGGTGAGGAGAGAAGAAGGCGGTCTCGGCGAAGTTCTCCCGCGGCGTCACCGGCGGCGTGGCCACCGCGTCCGCCACCCCCTCGCCAGGACCCTCATCCGCGACCTCGGCGTTCGCCGCGGTAGCGAGCGGGGCGGCTTCCATCAGCAGATCGTCGGCGCGCATGGCCCGCTTCTGGAGGGAGTAGGCGCGGAGCCCCGGCCCTCCGATCGGATGGCCGGAGAGCGAGCTGATCTCGTCGTCCCGGTACGCCCTGGAGGGAGGGATCACCACCCACTCCCGCCCCCACACCCCGGTCCAGCGGCTCTCGCCGAGCGAACCGGTCCAGTACGGCAGCGCCGTCCGAACGGGCAGGAGGGTGAACGGATCGGGGGGCGCAAACGGCCGGAAGGCGTCGAGCGCCCGGTCGTACATCGCCGCGAGCAGCTCGGCGGCGCCCGCCTCCACCGGCCGTCCTTCCGGATCGCGCACCACGACCCGGAACGTCTCCGACTCGCCGGGGCGCAGCCGGTCGCGGAAGGAGACGAGCTCGAGCCGGAGCCGCCGGTCGCTCCACGGCACCGTGAGCGCCGCCTCGGCGGTGACGAGCTGGTGATCCGACACGAGCGTGGCCCGCACCGCGAAGCCACCCCGGTCGGTGGCGGCGATCGGCAGCTCGATCACGCCGCTCGCCGCCGGCCCGGTGCGCATCTCGCGGCGGAACGCCTGCCCGTCGCGGAAGAAGTCGAGCCAGATCGTCCCCTCCGGCAGGCCGGTGTGGACGAGAAGGCGGGCCGTCTCCCCCACCTCGACCGTGGGCCGTTCGAAGAGGAGCAGGAGGGGGACCGCCGCCGCGATCTCCCCGGCGGCGGCGACGAGGAGCTCCGCGGCCGTCTCGGCCCGGCCGCCGCTGCCGTCGGGGGAGACGGCGCGGAGCCGGTAGAGCCCCGGCGGCAGCGCCGGCAGCGTGAGGGTGGCGCGCCCGTCGGCGCCATGGTCGAGAGGCCCGGCGACGACCTCCTCGCCGTCCGTCCAGTCGGCGACGAGCTCCCGCCACGGCGCGCCGCGCTCCCAGCGCGGCCGGAGGAGGTCGCCCGGGGTGATCACCGCCGGGGTGCCGTCCGGTGCGGCCGGAGGGGCCGGGAGGGGACGGTCGGCGGGCAGCGCGGGCGCCGCCGGCTGCCCGAGCCGCAGCAGACGCCAGCTCCCGGTGCCGGCGCGCGGCCCGCCGTCGAGATCCTCCCGCCGGACCGTGACCGCCACCGGCGCCCCCGCCGCGAGGTACGGCGCGGGGGGGGCGACCGCGAGGCGCACCGTCGTCCAGCCGAGGCGAAAGACGCGCTCGGCGTCGCGCGTCTCGCCGCCGGCGTCGGTGACCTCTACCCGGAGGCGGTAGCCGTACTCGGTGCCGCTGCCCGCCTCCCGCTCGTCGGCGGCGGGGGTGAAGGCGATCCGGAAGCTCCCGTCGGCGGCGAGGGAGCTCCGTCCGGAGGCGACGACCTCCGGCGCCCGCGGCGGCAGCCAGCCCCACCTGAACCAGCGGGAGAGGAACGTCTCCCGCTCGACGTGCCAGACGACCTCTCCTTCCCCGACCGGCAGGCCGAAGAGGTAGCGGGCGCTGCCGGCGAGCTCGGCCGGCCGGTTCAGCCGCAGCGCCGCCGGCGGTTCGCCGATCTCGACCTCGAAGGTCGGACGCTTGTACTCCTCGACTGCGATCGTGGTCGCGCCGGCGTCCGAGACCTCGAGGCGCCAGAGCCCGAGCGGCCGGCCGGCCGGGATCCGGAGCTCGCCGGCACCGGTGCCGAACTCGTTCGTGGTGACGGTCGCCGCCCCCACCCTTTCGCCGTTCGGATCGCGAAGGATCACCTCGACCGCGACGCCCGGCAGCGGCGTGAGCGCGCCGGTGCGCGCCTCGCCCCCGTAGAGGAGCACCTTCCAGAGGAGCGGCTGCTCCGGCCGGTAGAGCGCCCGGTCGGTGTAGAGCAGGGCCCGCTGGCGGGGTTCAGCCGGCGGTCCGCCCCACCAGGACGGGGCGAGCGTGAGCACGGCGCTTTCGCCGCGGTACCGCCCGACTGCCACCAGCTCCCCGCCGCCCGGCGGGATCGCACCAGCCGCGATCTCCACGGCGCCGTCCGTCCCGGTCCGGACCTGCCGGAGGAGCATCGGCGCCTCACGCCAGTCGTTCCGGTAGATGGCGATCTCCGCGCCGGCGGCGGGGCGGCCGCTCCCCCCTTCGACCGCCCGCAGGTAGAGGCTCTCCACTCCCCGCTCCTGGAGGAGGACGAGGTCGGAGAGCAGCAGAGGGACGGCTTCGAGCCGGTTCCCTGCGGGCGCGAAGTCGGCGCGTGCCGAGGCGACCACGAGGTAGGCCCCCGGCTCGGAGAGCGGAGGCGTCACGAAGGTCCGGTGGCGCTCGAGATCGGGGGTCGCGGGGAGCGTCACCTCCCAGGAGGCGACCGGCGAGTTCGCGGCGACGAGCTGCTCGACCTCCCGCCCCCGCGGCAGGAGGCTCCCGTCCAAGAGGCTCCGGAGGCGCGCGTCGAGATCGATCCGGTAGGCGCGCAGGTGGAGCCGCTCGAGGTTCGCATGGGTGATCTCGAGCGAGCGCCGGCCGGGGGCGTCGGTGGCCATCGCCGCAATCGTGAACTCCGGGGCCTCGAGCGTCGCGACCCGGTGCGCGCAGTTGCGGGCGCCGTCCGAACCGGAGTGGGCTGCCGTCCCTTCCTGCGCGATCTCCCGGGCGCGCCGGCGGGCCCCCGCCTCGCCACTCCCCGCGACCAGATCGGAGAGGGTCGCCATCCCCTCGCTCCACCAGGGGAGATCGCGGAACGCCGGCAGGTACTCCGCGAACGCCGCGCGCACCGCCGCCCGGTCGGCCGGGGCGGTGAAACCCTGATGCAGGAGACGAGAGCGCTCGCGCCGGGCTTCGAGCGCCGCCGCCCGGCGCCCTTCGCCGCGGTGCCACCCTTCGAGGTCGGCGAGCACCGCGGCGAGGCGGGCGAGCGGGTGTACCGCCGCCGCGTCGGGAGCGACCGCCGGCGGGGCATCTCCGGCGAGCGCCGCGGCGTCGAGCAGCCAGAGCCGGGAGTGCTCGGCCGGGCTCCAGAGGGAGGAGTCGGCGAGCAGCTCGGCGAGCAGGTAGGTGAGCGAGTCGCGCAGCGTCCCCCGCACCTCGCGCGGATAGCTGTTGGCGACGAGCCCCGGCAGCTCGCCGGCCCGGCGGCGGCCGAGCGTCTCCCGCTCCCGCCAGGCGGCGGCGAAGGCGGCCACCGCCTCCTCGCCGATCTCCCCGGCGCTCCAGAGGGCGATCCCCGCCTCCCGCCCGCCGGCGACCGGCTCCCGCTGGTGGATCTCCCACGAGTAGGACGAGAGGTAGTTGCGCAGCCCCTCGCCGAGGTGGAGCGAGAGCGCGGCACGCGCGGCGGGATCGTCCGGCCAGGCGGCGCGGCGGAGCTCCTCCACCGCCGTCTCGGCCTGACCGAGCGCGGAGCGCAGCTCGGCCGCAGTGAGGAGCGCCCGCGTCCACTCCTCCGTCCGCTCCCCCCGGCGCGCGGCCGCCTCGACCTCGACGACCCGCGCGAGCGCCTCCGCGTACTGCTGGTCGGCGATGAGCGTTTCGATCTCCCGCCAGGCCGGCGAGAGCTTCCCGCCGCCGCCGTTTCCGTCCGCGCCGGCGGCACGGGTCATCAACGGCAGCAGTCCGAGGGCGAGGAGGGCGAAGGTGACGAGGCGGAGCGTGTTCATTCCCGGATTCTAGAGGCGCAAGCGGGTCGCGTGGGCGATCCGACCTATACTCATGGGGTTTTCCCGGAGGTGACCATGAGCCCGTATCCCCGCCAGCCCCGCCCGATCCAGGAGGTCGCTCGCGACCTCGGAATCGCTCCCGAATTCCTCGTTCCCTACGGCGACGACAAGGCGAAGGTGCGCCTCGCGGCACGCGCCGCCTCTAGACGGGAGCCGGGCCGCCTGGTGCTGGTCTCGGCGATCACCCCGACCTCGGCCGGCGAAGGGAAGACCACCGTCTCGATCGGCCTCGCCCAGGGGCTCGCGGCGATCGGCGAACGGGTCTGTCTCGCGCTGCGCGAGCCGTCGCTCGGCCCCACCTTCGGCCTCAAGGGCGGAGCCACCGGCGGCGGCCGCTCGGTGCTCGTCCCCACCGAGGAGATCAACCTCCACTTCACCGGCGACTTCCACGCGGTCTCGTCGGCCCACAACCTGCTCGCGGCGATGCTCGACAACGAGATCCACCACGGCAACCCCCGCGGCATCGACCCGCGGCGGGTCCTCTGGCGGCGAGTGATCGACCTCAACGACCGGGCGCTGCGCCACGTGGTGATCGGTCTCGGCGGGGTGCTCGAGGGGGTGCCGCGCGAGACCGGCTTCGACATCACCCCCGCCTCCGAGGTGATGGCCACCCTCTGCCTCGCCGAGGACGCCGACGACCTGCGCCGGCGCCTCGCCCGCCTGCTCGTGGCGATGACGGTGGAGAAGAAGCCGGTCACCGCCGGCGACCTCGGTGCGGTGGGGGCGATGATGGTGCTGCTCAAGGACGCGCTGCGGCCGAACCTGGTGCAGACCGGCGAGGGGGTGCCGGCGTTCGTCCATGGCGGGCCGTTCGCCAACATCGCCCACGGCTGCAACTCGGTGATCGCCACCAAGATGGCGCTCGCTCACGCCGACTGGGTGGTCACCGAGGCCGGCTTCGGCTTCGACCTCGGCGCCGAGAAGTTCTACGACATCAAATGCCGGAGCGCCGGCCTCGACACCGCCGCGGTGGTCCTGGTCGCCACGGTGCGGGCGCTCAAGCGCCATGGCGGGGTGACCGGCCGGGAGGCGCTCGCCATCCCCGACCCGGCCGCGGTCGAGCGCGGCCTCGGCAACCTCGAGAAGCACATCCAGAACATCCGGATCTTCGGCGAGCCCCCGGTGGTGGCGATCAACCGGTTCGCCACCGACAGCGACGAGGAGATCGCCGTGGTGCGCCGCGCCTGCGAGGCGGTCGGCGCCCCCTGCGCGGTCGCCGACATCTTCGCCCGCGGCGGCGAGGGCGGCCGGGAGATCGCGCAGGCGGTGGTCGACCATGCGGAGCGGAAGTCCCGGCCGTTCACGCCGCTCTACGCCCTCGACGCGCCGATCCCGGAGAAGATCCTTCGGATCGCCCGGCAGATGTACGGCGCCGACGAGGTGACCTACACCCGGGCGGCGGAGCGCGATCTCGCGGAGATCGCCCGGCTCGGCTATGCGGACCTGCCGGTCTGCATGGCGAAGACCCCGAACTCCCTCACCGACGACCCGCAGATCGTCGGTCGCCCCGAGGAGTTCGACATCACGGTGCGCAACGTCATCCTCGCCGCCGGCGCCGGCTTCGTGGTGCCGCTGCTCGGCGACATCCTCCGCATGCCCGGCCTCCCCGCGAGCCCCCAGGCGGTGCGCATGGACCTCGTCGACGGCAAGGTGGTCGGGCTGCTGGGGGGGTGAGGCTGGTAGCATCGCGCCGTGGAACAGCTCACGAGCCAACTCACCGATCCGGGCGGCAGACCCTATTTCCTCTGGTCCGACGAGCTCACGGTGCACGAGCTCCGGGACCGGCTCGCCAGCCCGGACGAGCAGGAGCGCCTCCACTGGCTCACCGTGCTGCTGCGAGAGGCGCGCGATCGCGACGTCTGGACCTTCGTCACTCCCGAGCGGGTTGCCGCGGCCCTTCCCCTCGTCGCTTCGAAGCTGGGGCGCCGGCGCTCCTTCTGGGAGTACCTGATCGCCGGATGGCGCCGCGATGGCCTCCTTCCCCGATAGCCTGACGCCGCTGCAGCGGGACCTGCTCGCCTCCTTCTTCCGCAGCGAGCGCGGCTTCTTCCTCACCGGCGGCAGCGCTCTGGCCGGTTTCCACCTCGGGCACCGCAGCTCTCTCGACCTCGACCTCTTCACCCTGGACGACGAGGCCTTCGGGCGGGGTCACGGTGCGCTCACCGGAGCCGCATCCGCGATCGGAGCCAGCGTCGAGAGCCTCCAGACCACGCCCGGATTCCGGCGCTACCTGGTGCGGCGCGGAGAGGAGTCGGTGCTCGTGGATCTCGTCCGCGAGCGAACGACGCAGCTGCAGGAGAAGGAGGAGCGAGAGGGGATCATCGTGGATCCGGCGAGCGAGATCCTGGCCAACAAGCTCACGACCCTCGCCGGACGCTGCGAGATCCGTGACCTCGTCGACGTCTACTTCCTCGAGCGAAGCGGCCTCTCTCTCGAGGACGCGCTCGCCGCGGCGGAGAGGAAGGACGGCGGCGTGACGCCCGCCGTCCTCGCGTGGGTTCTCAGCCAGATCACGATCGGAGATCGCGCGGCCATTCCCGGAGGGGTCTCCCCGGCCGAGTTGCGCCAGTTCAAGGAAACGCTCGAAACCAAGTTCCGCCGCTTGGCCTATCCCGAGGGAGACTCCGCGGCCGGCGACTGAGCCCGCGGCTATCCGGATCTCCCGGTCTCGGCAACCACCGCCGCGCGCTGCCGCGCGAGACAGACCAGCGCCGAAACGAGGACCAGGACCCCCACCCAGAACGCCCCCCGCCCCGCCCAGACGTGGATCCGCGGCGCGAGCACCGGGCTCGCGTAGGGAAGCGGGTCGGGCCGCGGACGCGCGGCCTCCACCTCGGCCCGCTTCCACGCCGGCCAGCGGTGGGGTTCGCCGGTGCGCGAGGCGAGCAGGTCGAGCACCGGCCCGTAGTGCGCCTCGAGCAGGAGGTTCTCGATCCAGGCGGCGGCGAGGTCGCCGCCCGCGAGAGCGGCGTTGCGGGCCGTCACGCGCCAGGTCCCCTCCGTGAGGAAGTAGTCCTCCCGCGAGAGCGGGGCGAGGCGCCCCGGCGGCCGCACGCGCCAGCGCTCCGCGCGCTCCGCCGCCACCGCCGCGAGCTCGCCGGGCGCATGCCACGAGCGGAAGCTCCCGAGCCCGGGCGACTCGACCTGGTGCCCGAGGTGCGCGGCGTCGTAGAAGCCGGCGAGGGCGAGGAGCGCCGCCGCCGCCGCGAGCGCCACGGGGCGGCGCGACCCCGGCGCCATGCCGCGCGCCACCGCGCCCGGCGCCGCCGCCCAGGCGACGAGCAGCCCCGGCACCGCCGCCCCGGCGTTGAGCCCCACGTCGCGGATGTCCCCCACCCGGGTCGGCACCAGCCACTGCACCCACTCGTCGAGGATCCCGCAGAGCGCGGTGGCGAGGAAGGCCAGCAGGTACGCCGAGAGGTCCCGCCGCGGCGCGAACGCCCGCGCGAAGAGGAAGGCCAGCAGGCCGTAGGCGAGGACGTGGATCCGCTCCACCGCGTCCACCTCCGCGAGCCCGGTGCGGAAGAGGCCGAGCAGGGCGGCCGCGAGGGCCACCGCGAGCGCGAGCGCCGCGTAGCGCGCCGCGCGCCGCTCCCGGATCCGGAGTGCCGCGAGGAGGAGGGCCCCTCCCGCCGCGAGCGCGAACCCCGCGAGCAGCACCGGCGCGAACGCCCGCGGCAGCCGCGCGATCAGCAGGTCGCGCAGGATGCCGAGGAACGGCGCGACGGCCAGGAGCGCGACGCCCATCGCGAGCGCCGCCGCGAGGGCCCGCCGCGCGCGGCGGCGCTCCAGGATCGCCGGGGCGGACGTCACCGCGACACCCCTGGCATAGGGCAGGTCGCCGCGCGCCTCAGCCGCCCCGGCGGACGGAGCGCAGCATCGCGTCGAACGGCTCGCGCTGGGCCTCCACCGTCGCCGCGGGGCCGGTGAGCTTGAAGAACCAGTAGGCGTCGGGTCCCTCGACCACCGCCCCGAGGAGGGCCTGGCCCGGCCGCGGCTGGGAGGGCATCCCCATCATGCTGCCGGCCATGAAGGTGCCCTTGGTCTCGACGACGAGGATCTTGGCGTCGCCCGTGGCGAGCTCGCGAGTCTGCATGACCGCGCTGCCCGGCCGGCCGTCCTCGGTCACGAACTGGCTCGCCCAGCGCTCCACGTTCGACTGCGGGTCGCCTCCCTGGCCGGGGCCGAAGTAAAAGACCGCGCACTCGGCGTCGCCGCCGGGCCCGGGGACCCGGTACTGCCCCCGGCGCATCGGGTTCGCGGGCGTCTCCGCCACCCAGGACGCGGGCGCGGTCCAGAGGAGCGCCATCGCCCCTTCGCCACCCGGAGCCACGACCGGCATCAACGCGCCGGTGGCGGGCGCCGCCGCGGCCCCATCGGCGGGAAGCGGCGGGTGGCCGGCCGGCAGCGGCGGCACGGCCGGCGTGCCGACCGGTGGATGCCCGGGGGGCAGCTCGTCGGGCCTCGCGGCGGCGGGGGTGGCGGTACCCGCGGCGACCTCGACATCGAGCGGCGGCTCTCCGCCACAGCCGGCGAAGGCGGCGGCGAGCAGCAGGAGCGGAAGGGAGCGGAGCAGACGGTACATCGGCGATCCTCCTGGAAACCGGTAGGATACCGCCTCCCCGCGTGGCCCGGAGCCATGCGGCGCGTTCGCTCGATATCTCACCCCTTTCGGCAGCTGCCGCCGGGAGTTCTCCGATGAAGCGTTCCCTCCAGATGCTCGCCTCTTTGAAGCTGACGGTGGTCCTGCTCCTGCTGCTCGCCTTCGTCCTCGCCTGGGGGACGATCGTCGAGTCGCTCCACGGCCGCGAACGCGCGGCGCTCATCTACTACGCCCCCTGGTTCTTCGCCCTCCAGGGGCTCTTCGCCCTCAACCTCCTGGCCGCCCTCGTCGAGCGCTGGCCGCGCACCCGCTCCCGGATCGGCTTCGCCGTCACCCACGCCGCGATGCTCGTGATCCTCGCCGGCGCGCTGGTGACGCAGCTGTTCAAGGTCGAGGGGCAGCTGCCGCTCTGGGAGGGTCAGAGCTCCCGGACGATCTTCACACCCACCGGCAGCGGCCAGCTCGAGCTGCCGTTCGCGGTGCGGCTCGACGACTTCCAGATCGACTACTACGACGGCACCCGCCGCCCGGCGATGTTCCGGAGCCTCGTCACGGTCCTCGACGGCGAGGAGCGGGCCGGGGTGATCGAGATGAACCGGCCGCTCACCCATGGCGGCTACAACTTCTTCCAGAGCAGCTACCAGCTGCAGGGGGGGCGGGAGATGTCGATCCTCTCCGTGGCGCGCGATCCGGGGCAGGCGATCGTCTTCCTCGGCTATCTGCTGCTCGTCGGCGGGATGATCCTCGTCTTCGCCACCCGGCTCTCCCAGCTCCGCGCGGCCCGGCTGCGGACCGCCACCGCCCAGGGGGCTGCCGGCCCGGCCGCCGTCCTGCTGCTCGCCCTCGCGCTCGGTGCGGCTGGAGCCACCGCGGCCGGCGCCGCCGAGATCCCGCCGGCGGAGCTCGTGGCGCGGGTCCGGGCCCTGCCGGTGCAGCACGACGGCCGCACGATGCCGTTCGACACCCAGGCGCGGGAGGCGGTGCGGACGGTCACCGGCCGGCGGGCGTGGCCGGGGATCGATCCGGTGGCGATGACGCTCGGCTGGTACGCCGATCCGCAGGGCTGGAGCCGGCAGCCGGTGGTGAAGGTGGGCGGCCGGAAGGTCGCCGCGGCGATCGGGCTCGCCGGCGCCCCCCGCTGGGCGAGCTTCGAGGCGATCGTCGGCGCCCCCGGTTTCGCCGCCGCGCTCGATCGGGCGCACCAGAAACAGGCGGCCGAAGCGCGGCTCGCGCCGGTCGAGCAGGATCTGCTCGAGCTCGAAGGACGTCTCGTCGAGCTCGACGCCTTCCTGCGCGGCCGCGCGTTGCGCGCCGTGCCGACGCGGGTCGCCGGCGAGGCCTGGCAGCCGCCGGCGGCCCGGGACGCCGCCGCCCTCGCCACGCTCGAGGCGGAGATCCGGACGGCGGCGCCGGCCCACTATCCGGCGGCCACGACGATCGCCCGCGAGCTGCGCTACAACGCCACCCGCCCGACGCGTCTCGCCTGGCTCCTGCTCCTTCCCGCGGCGATCGCCGCCGCCCTCACTCTCGAGCGCGACCGGTGGCGGCTCGACCGGCTGGCCTTCGCCGGTCTCATCGGCGGCTTCCTCGCGATCAGCTGGGGGATCTGGCAGCGCTGGCAGATCGCCGGCCGGATCCCGGCGTCGAACATGTACGAATCGATGCTCTTCCTCGGCTGGGGCGTGGCGCTGCTCGGCGTCATCGCGCTCGCGCTGCGCAACCGGATGCTGCTGCTCAACGCCGCCGGCACCTCGGCGCTCGCGGTGATGCTCCTCGACCTGCTGCCGATGGACCCGTTCGTCCACCCGATGCCGCCGGTGCTCTCGGGCACCCCGTGGCTCGCGATCCACGTGCCGATCATCATGCTCGGCTACGCCACGCTCGCGATGGTGACGGTCTTCGCCCACCTCGTGGTGGGGCTCGAGATCTTCGCGCCGCATCGCCAGGAGCTCTCCCGGCGCTGGAGCGAGCTGCTCTACCTCTACACCCACGTCGGTTCGATCCTGCTCCTCGCCGGGATCCTCACCGGTTCGATCTGGGCCGCTTCGTCGTGGGGCCGGTACTGGGGCTGGGATCCGAAGGAGGTCTGGTCGCTGGTCGCGTTCCTCGCCTACATGGCGATCCTGCACGCCCGCTGGGACGCGCAGATCCGGGCGTTCGGCGTCGCTCTCGCCGCGATCGCCGCCTTCTGGACGATCCTCATGACCTACCTCGGCGTGAACTACGTCCTCGCCGCCGGGCTCCACTCGTACGGCTTCGGCAGCTCGCGGCTGGTGGGCATCCTCGTGATCGTGGCGCTCGTCGAGATCCTCTTCGCCGGCAGCGGCTGGCTCGCCCATCGCCGGCGGCGCGCCGCGGCCTCCTGAGCGCAGCGGCGAGCGGCTCGCCGCCCGGCAGATCGGCGCCCGGAGAGGCGACGGCGCGGACGGACGAATGCAACGAGCCCCCGGGATCGCTCCCGGGGGCTCGCTGGATCTCGGATGCCCGGGGGGATGCCCGGACGCGGCTCAGCCGGCCTTCGGGTGGCACTCCTCGCACTTCGTCGGCATCTTCTTCGAGGCGTCCTTCGCCAGCTCCGCCTTGTGACAGCCGACGCAGTCGATGTGGTACATGTTCTTCTTCATGCCCATGTCGGTGCAGTTCGGCGTCTCCGCCTTCTCCGGCGCCTTGTGGCAGGAGGAGCAGGTCGGCACCTCGTCGGCGCTCTTGGCGGTGAGCCCCTTCTGGGTGTGGTGGCAGGTGTCGCAGGCGGTCACGCCGGTGTGCTTGCCGTGCGGGAAGGCGACGGGCGCGCGCTTCGCGGCGCAGTCGTCGATGGTGACATCGGTCGGCGCCTGGTTCGCCTTCGCCGCCTGGACCGACGCGGCGCCGGCGAGGACCAGACAGAGCACGGCCAGCGGAACGAACAGTTTGCGCAGCATCTACGGCCTCCTTTCCTCTCCCCTTGCGGGATTCGCGGCCCCGCCGGACTCACCCGTTCCCGCGAGGCGATCATTCCACCGCTCCCGCAAGCTTCGTGCCCGCCGGGCAGCGGACTCCGGAGGGACCGGGAGCGGCATGACGCTAGCAGACCTCGGCGCCGGATGCTCCCCTCCCGCGGGGTGGGTCAGGCCCCCGCGCCGCGGTAGCGGGCCACCACCAGAGTGACGTCGTCCTCGGCCTCGCGGCCCTCCCGGTGGCGCGCGGCGGTCGCGAGGAGCGCCGTGCCCACCGCTTCCGGCGACTCGCTGGTGAGGGAGGCGAGCGCGGCCTCCACCCCTTCCTCGCCGAGCTCGCGGTCGCCGGCATCGCTCGATTCGGGGATGCCATCGCTGTAGAGGACGAGACTGTCCCCGGCCGCGAGCCGCCGCTCCTCGATCCGCCAGCTCGCCGCCGGGAGCAGGCCGAGGAGCGGTCCGGTCGCCGGCACGGTCTCCACTCCCCCCCCGGCGCGCAGGATCCGCACCGCGCAGTGGCCGGCGTTGGCGATCCGCAACGTACCGTCGGGGGCGAGCCGCACGGCGGCGAGGGTGAGGAAGCGGTTGCCCGGGTTCTTGGCCCGCAGTCCCCGGTCGAGAGCGGCGAGGAGCTCGGCGAGCGGCTGCGGAAGCTCGTCGAGCAGCCCGAGCATCCCCTGGGCGACCGCCATGAGGAGCGCCGCGCTCACCCCTTTGCCGGAGACGTCGCCGACCGCGAGCGACAGCTCCCCGTCGGGACGCTGGTGGAGGTGGAAGAGATCGCCGCCCACCACCCGGGCGGGCTCGCTCTGGGCATGGATCTCGGCGAACGGAACCTCCGGCGGCAGCGGCAGCAGGGCCGCCTGGATCGTCCGCGCCATGCTCATCTCGTGTTCGATCTTCGCCTTGTCGCGCGCCTCGCGGTAGAGCCGCGCGCTGTCGATCGCGGTGGCGGCGTCGGCGGCCAGGCTCTCGACGACCGCGAGCGTCTCGCGGGGAATACCCCGGCCCCGGAGCGGCCGTTCGAGCAGCAACCCGCCGAGGATCTCGACCCGGCCGATGAACGAGGCGTCCTGGCCGGAGCCGAGCGGCCGGCGCGCGACGAGCAGCGGCGTGGCGATCAGCTCGCGCCCCTCGATCTTCAGGGTCTCGCTGTGCCGGGCATCGAGGACGCGCTCGAACAGGGCCCCCGCCGTCGCTTCGAGCGCGAGCGTCTCGCCCGGCGGAAACGCCTGGGCGGCCTCACGGTTCCCTTCGGCGTCGCGGAGGACGAGCAGCCCGCGAGTCGCCCCGGAGAGCCGTACCGCCGCCTGCAGCACGACCTGCAGCACCTCGTCGAGGACGGTGGCGGCGTTGAGCGCGCGGGCCACGTCGAGCAGCGTCTGGAGCTGCCGCAGCTCGCCCTTCTCCTCCCGCGGGATGAGCTGGGAGAGATCGAGCGCCGAGGTCGCGCGCAACTCCTCGGTGACGACCTCGTACTCCACCCGCGGCCCAAAGCGGAGCCGGTCGCCCGGACGCAACTCCTGGCGCCGGATCGGGAGGCCGTTGACGAAGGTACCGCCCGAAGAGCCGAGATCCTCGACCTCCAGGCGGCCATCGCGCCAGACGATCCGGGCGTGACGGCGCGACACGGTCGCCTCGGCGAGCGCCAGGTCGTTGGCCTGATCCCGGCCGACCCGCAACGTTCCGCTCACCGGCACCCGCGCCGGTCCGCCCAGAGCGTTCCGCGCCACGAGCAGGGGCTCGGCTGGCCACATGATGGCGAAGTCTACCGCTCGCGCCCTCAGGCGGCGAAGCGGCGGTGGAAATGGTGGCTCGCCTGCCGCTGCCACCACTCCCAGTCGTGGGCGGCGTCGGTCCCCCAGAGATCGAGCTCGTGCGGGATCCCCTTCGCCGCCAGGAGCCCGGCGAGCGCCGCCGTCTCCTCCTTGCACCCCTCCTCCCACGCCCCCTGGCCGCAGACCAGGGTGAGCGAGGTCTGCTCCCGCACCCGCGCGAGCGCCTCGCCGTGGAGGTTGGCGACGTAGGCGAGCGGGTTGTTGAAGTAGACCTCGAGGCTGTCGAAGCCGCCGGTGAAGGCGCGCATCTCGTAGCGGCCCGACAGACAGAGCGCCCAGCGGCAGAGCTCCGGCTGCTTGAGCGCGAGGTTCGCGGCGTAGAAGGCACCGAGGCTGCAGCCGGTGGCGGCGAGCGGCAGCGGGCCACCGCAGTCGGCCCAGATCGCCGGGACCAGGGTGTCGAGCACGAACCGCTCGTAGGCGAGGTGGCGGCCGATCCGCCAGGCGGGATCCCCTTCGGAACGCGTCCAGGCCTCGCCCACGTTGCTCTCCACGCAGTAGAGCTTGATCCGCCCGCGCTCCAGGAGGTCGGCGAGGACGTGGATCATCCCCCGGGCCGCCCACTCGTCGCCCATCCCGCTCGCGCTCGGAAAGACGACGATCGGCTGCCCGTAATGGCCGTAGATCCAGAGATCGACGACCCGGCCGAGCGCCGGGCTCGCGAGCGGGTGCTGGGAGCGCCGCATGGCGGATCGGGGCTCCGGCTCGCTCAGGCGCCGGCCCGGGCGGAGGTATCGAGCAGCGCGAGCAGGGCGGTGCGGTCGAGCTTGCCGCGCGCGGTTCGTGGCAGCTCGCTCACGAGAGCGAGCGCGCGCGGAACCTGGTAGTCGGCCAGCCGCTCCCGGCAGAAACCGGTCACGGTGGCGTAATCGAGCTCCCCGTCCGTGACCGCGATCACCGCGCCGACGACCCGTCCGGCGCCGCCGGGAGCCGGCACCCCGAAAACCGCCGCTTCCCGCACTCCCGGCAGCGCCGCGAGCAGCCGCTCGATCTCCCGCGGATCGACCTTCTTCCCCTTGACGATCAGCAGGTCGTCGACCCGGCCGCAGAGCGCCAGCTCGCTCCCTTTCCAGACGCCGAGATCGCCGGTGAGGTACCGGCCACCGGCGAGCTCGGGACCGGGCTCCGGGAGGTACCGGTCGGCCACCGCGGCCGAACGCACCGCGACACGGCCTTCCTCGCCGACGAGCTCGACCTCGACTCCCGGGATCGGCTCGCCCACCGTGCCCCGTTCGGCGGCACCACCCGGGCGGTCGTAGGTGATCCCGCCGCTCTCGCTCGCCCCGTAGAAGACGTGGACCGGTCGCCCGCACCGTTCCCGGAAGGCGGCGGAGACCTCGGCCGAGAGCGGCGCCCCGGCGCTCACCACGAGCCGCAGGCTCGCCGGCAGCGCCGGCGGTTCGGCGAGGCGCGCCACGGCGGCGAGGAAGGCGGGCACGGTCGGCAGGAAGGTCGCCTCGCCGGCGGTCGCGAGGTGGAGTGGCGCGAGCGGCGACGGCGTCTCGGCAGAGAGGAGCAGCGAGCCACGCACGAGGGCCGGTACCGCGAGGCTCTTGAGGCCGTAGGCGTGGGAGAACGGGACCGCGGCGACCATCCGGTCCGCGGCAGCGAGTCCCATCACCGCCGCCAGCTGCGCGTCGTCGGCGACCAGCGCCGCGCTCGGTGCCACGACCCCGCGCGGGCTGCCGGTGGTGCCCGAGGTGAGCATCACCGCGCCGATCTCCCGGCCGACTCCGGCCGGTACGGCGGGTCTCAGCGTGGTGAGCTCCCAGCGCTCCGGCGCGAACGCCCAGCCACCCGGGGCCGCGAGCCGTCCCCGCGCACCGAGGAGGCCGAGAACCGCCCCCTGAGCCGTGGACGGCGCGCCGGCGTCGAGGAGCACCGGCGCGAAGCGCGCCCGCCGCAGCGCGAGGAAGCCGGCGAGGAAGGCCGGACCGTTGGCGGCCGAGAGGCCGACGAGCGTCTCCTCCTCCCACCCCGCCGCGGCCAGACGAAGGGCGAGCGCCGCGGCCACCCGGTCGATCTCGCCCACCGTCGCCACCGCACGCAGACCGGCCACGAGCGGTCGCTCCGCCCGGGTGGCGGCGAGACGATCGAACGCCTGGAGGAGCGGATCGGGAGGGGTCGTGGACACTGCGAACGAAGCCGGGATGGAGGTCAGGCGTCAAAGTATACTGTCGCCGGCCGGCTTCGCCCGGCAGCTCGAATCTCGACCCGATGTCCATCCCCGACGGTCTCTGCCACGACCCCCGCGCCCGCTCTCGCCGCGACCCGGCCGCGGCACCGGTCTCATCCCGCGCACACCGTGCCCGGCGATCCGCTGCGAGGTGACGATGTCTTCCGCTCCGGCCAGACCCGCTCCCGCCCTTCCCGCGGCGACCGCCGAGGGGCTCACCGACCGGATCCGCGAGCTGCTCGTCGACGCGCTCCGTCTCGACGGCCTCGAGCTCGCGAGCATCGACCTCTCCACCCCGCTGCTCGGCGACGGGCTCGGGCTCGACTCGATCGACGTCCTCGAGCTGGTCGTCGCCCTCGAGCGGGAGTTCGGCATCGTGGTGCCGACCGAGGAGGTGGCGAGCGACGCGTTCCAGTCGGTGGGCACGGTGGTCTCGCTCGTCGAACGCCTCCGTCCGGAGGCCCGCAGGGAGAGCTGAGGTGCCCTTCCCCGAACGGCCCCGCGTCGTGGTGACCGGCATGGGCGCGGTCAGCGGCTACGGCGATGGGGTCGCCGCGCTCTGGCGGGGCCTCCTCAGCGGCGAGAGCGCGATCCGCGAGGTCACCCGTTTCGACCCCGACCGCCACCGGACCCGCTTCGCGAGCGAGGTGCCGGCCGCCGCCATCCCTCCCGCGCCGTTCCGGGGCGCTTCGCTCGCCGACCGTTTCGCGCTCGCGGCGCTCGCCGAGGCGCTGGCCGACGCCGGTCTCGCCCCCGGTTTCGCGGGGCGGACGGCCGGCGTCTACTTCGGCTGCTCGACCGGCGGCATCTTCGAGACCGAGCGGTTCTACGACGAGCTGACCGGCGGCGAACGCCGGGCGCGGCTCGACTGGCTCGTCTCCCACCAGCCGAGCGGCCCCGGCGACGGGGTGGCGCGCGCCAGCGGGGCGACCGGGCCGGTGACCACGATCTCCTCGGCCTGCGCCTCGGGCACCCTCGCCCTCGGCAGCGCGCTCGACGACCTCGCCACGGGGGAGGTGGACATCGCGGTGGCCGGGGGGGCCGACGCGCTCTGCGAGCTCACCTTCGCCGGCTTCAACTCCCTGCGTGCCGTCGATCCCGCGGGCTGCCGTCCGTTCCGGGCCGGCCGCGAGGGGATGACGATCGGCGAAGGGGCGGCGGTCCTGATCCTCGAGCGGGAAGAGGACGCCCGGCAGCGGGGGGCCCGCGCGCGGGCCCGGCTGCTCGGCGCCGGCGGCTCCTGCGACGCCCACCACATGACCGCCCCCGACCCATCGGGCGAGGGGATCCGCCGGGCGGTGGCGGCGACCCTCGCGGCCGCCGGCGTCTCTCCGGACCGGATCGATTTCGTCAACGCGCACGGAACCGGAACCCCGCTCAACGATCAGGCGGAGGCGGCGGCGCTCGCGCTCGTCTTCGGCGAACGCCTCGCCCGGCTGCCGGTGACCTCGACGAAGGGCGCGGTCGGACACCTCCTCGGCTCGGCGGGGGCGATCGAAGCGGTGGCGACCGTGCTCTGTCTCGAAGCGCGGCTCGTGCACCCGACGCCGGGCGGGGGCGAGGTGGACCCGGCCGGACCGGTCGACCTCGTGCTCGGCGCCCCGCGCCCCCTGCCCGCCGGCGCCGTCGCCCTCTCGACCAACTTCGCCTTCGGCGGCAGCAACGGCGCGGTCGTCCTCGCGGCGGTGGAGGCCCGGGGGTGAGCGCGCCGGTCGTCATCACCGGCCTCGGCTGGATCGGCGCCCACGGCGCCGGAGTCGAGGAGCTGAGCGCCGCGCTCGCCAGCGGCGAGCCCTGCCTGCGCGAGGTCGATCGGAGCGCCGGCCGGCATCGCCCGCAGGGGGCGCGGTTCGCCGGGCTGGTGCCTTCGGAACGCCTCGCTGCCCTCGTCCCCCCGATGCTGGCGCGGCGGATGAGCTACCCGTCGCGGCTCGCGGTGGCCGCGACCCGCCTCGCGCTCGCCGACGCCGGCCTCGCGGAGAAGGAGCCCGGTTTCGCCACCACCGGGATCGTAATGGCGACCGCCTACGGGCCGGTGCGGATCACCGAGCAGCTCCTCGAAGCGATCCTGCGCCAGGGCCCCGAACAGGCTTCGCCCAGCCTCTTCACGGAGTCGGTGGCGAACGCTCCCGCGGCGCAGATGGCCCTCTTCTGCCGCGCCCTCGGGCCGAACCTCACCCTTACCCAGCGCAAGGCCGGCGTTCTCCTCGCCCTCGCCGAAGGAGCCCGCCTGATCACCCGCGGCGCTGCCAACCGGGTGCTCGTCGGTGCGGTCGACGAGCTCACGCCGCTCCTCCACGCCCTCCTCGACCGTTTCCGTTTCCTCGCGCGGCCCGGAGCGCCCGGCGGCGAGGTGGCCCGGCCGTTCGACCGGCGCCGCTCCGGAGCGATCGCAGGCGAGGGAGCGGCGGTCGCCGTCCTCGAATCCGAAGCCGTGGCGGCGGCCCGGGGAGCGCGAGCGCGGGCGCGGCTGCTTGGCGCCTGGGGAGGGTGCGACCCGTCCGCTCCGCCGCTCGGCTGGGGGCGGGATCCGGAACGGCTGGCGGCCACCGCCCGGCGCGGCCTCATCCGCCACGGCGCGACGCCCACGGCCATCGACCGGGTGGTCGCGTCGGCCGCCGGCACGCCCGCCGGCGACCGGCTGGAAGCCGGGATGCTGCGCGCACTCTTCCCGGAGCGGCTTCCCCCGGTGCTCGCGCCGAAGGGGACGCTCGGCGAGTTCGGCGGCGGCCTGCTCGCCGCCGCGATCCTCGCCGCCGGTGGCGAGGCGAGCTGGCCGACGGCCGGCTTCGCCGAGCCCGATCCCGCGCTCGCTCTCGTTCCTCACGACGGCACGCCGCTACCGGCCCCCCGGCTGGTGTTCGCCACCGCGCTCGCCGTCGCCGGCGGCGCCGCCTGGGCGCTGCTCTCGCCCCCCTGACCCGCCGGAGGAGACCGATGCCCGGGATCGAGATCGTCACGCAGCCGTCCGAGTGGCAGGCGCTCCGGGAGCTCTCCCGCACGCGGCCGGTCTGGCTGCTGAAGCACAGCACGACCTGCGGCATCTCCGCCGCCGCCCGGCGGGAGTACGAGCGGTTCGCCGCCACCGCGGCGCCGGGCGAGCCCCCCCGCTTCGCGCTCGTCGAGGTGCAGCCCAGCCGCGCGCTCTGCCGGCAGATCGCCGCGGAGACCGGTATCCCCCACGAGTCGCCGCAGGTGCTGCTGCTCCGCGGCGGCGAGGTCGTCTGGAACGCCAGCCACTGGGGGATCACCACGGACGCGCTCGCCCGCGCCGGGAGGCCGGTCTGAGCCGCCGCCGACGCCCGCCAGCCGACCCGGCCGCGGCCACCGATCTCTTCCTCGCCCTCACGCCAGAGCGGGTGCTCGACGCGGTGGAGGCCGCCGGTCTCCCCTGCCGGCCGCTCTGCTACCCGCTCAACTCGTTCGAGAACCGCGTCTACGAAGTCGAGCTCGCCGACCGGAGCCGGGTGGTCGCGAAGTTCTACCGTCCGGGGCGGTGGAGCCGGGAGCAGCTGGCGGAGGAGCACGCGCTGCTCGCCGCTGCCGCCGCGGCGGAGATCCCCGTCTGCCCGGCCCTGCCGCTGCCCGGAGGCGGCACGATCTCCGAGATCGACGGGATCTCCTACTGCGTCTTCCCGCGCCGCGGCGGGCGCGCTCCGGAGGAGGTCGACGCCGCGCTCGCCACCCGGCTCGGACGGCTCGTCGCCCGTCTCCACAACGTCGCCGCCACGCTGCCGGCACGCCACCGGGAGCGGCTCACCAGCGGCGAGTACGTGCGCCGCGACCTCGCCTGGCTCGCCGCCGGGGAATGGGTGCCAGCCGCCTTCGCGGCCCGCTACTTCGCCGCCGCCCATGCCATCGCCGATGCGTTCGACGAGCGCGCCGCCGGTTTCGCCACTCAGCTCCTCCATGGTGACCTCCATCTCGGCAACCTCCTCCTACGCGACGAGCTGCTCCATGTCGTCGATTTCGACGACGCCCGGATCGGCCCTCCGGTCCAGGATCTCTGGCTGCTGCTCCCGGGGCGGGACGCGGCCACGCTGGAGTTGCGGGCCCGAATGCTCGCCGCGTACGAGGAGCTGCGTCTCTTCGACCGGCGTTCGCTCGCGCTCATCGAGCCGCTGCGGGGCCTGCGCCTCGTCCATTACGCCTGCTGGCTCGCCCGGCGCTGGCACGATCCGGTCTTCCCCCGCACCTGGCCGCACTTCGGCAGCGACGACTACTGGCGCCAGGAGACCGAATCGCTCGAAGAGCAGCTCGCGTGGATCGCGGGCGAGCGCATGGCCGACGCCGCCGGCCACGGACGGCGGCCCGACGCGGCAGCGGCAGAGGAGGAGCTGACCAACCGCGACCTCTTCTGGGACTGGGAAGAGCCGGAGTCGTAGTTTCCGGCACCGGTCGTGCGCGCCGGCTCCGGATCGTCTCCGCTCCTGCTAACATGCGGCGCACCCGCCGCGCACCGTGCGCGGCCGGAGGAGCGAGTGAACGACCCGCAGAAGCCTCCGTCTCCATTCGACAGGCCGAGAGAGGAACCGGGTACCGACAGCGCGGCCTGGGATCGCCCGCCGGTGGCCGTCTACGGGCTCGAACAGCCCGTGCGCTGCCCGACCTGCCAGGAGACGATCGATCGCCTCCACGTGGTGCGCCTCTACCGCGCCCGCGCCGATTTCGTCTCCTCCCTCCCGCGCAGCGGCCGGCTGCTCGTCTGTCCGCGCTGCCACACGGTGCTGCCCGGCGAGCTCGGCGCCGTCTTCTGAGCCCGGCCGGTTCGGCGCGCGGGGAGACACCGCGCGCCGTCCGCGCTATCTTCATCGGTGGAGACCCGAGGAGGTACCGCCATGGCCCTGATCGTCACCATCGCCATCCTGGTCCTGCTCGCCGCCTGGATCGCGGGGATCTACAACCGCCTGGTCGGGCTGCGCAACCGGTTCAAGAACGCCTTCGCGCAGATCGACGTCCAGCTCAAGCGGCGTTACGACCTGATCCCCAACCTCGTCGAGAGCGTCAAGGGGTACATGAAGTTCGAACGCGAGACGCTGGAGGCGGTCATCGAGGCGCGCAACCAGGCGCGCACCGCCGCCAGCCGCGCCGCCGCCGACCCTGCCGACGGCGAGGCGATCCAGGGGCTCGCGAGCGCCGAAGCCGCGCTCAGCGGCAGCCTGGGGCGCCTCTTCGCCCTCGCCGAGTCGTATCCCGACCTGAAGGCGAACCAGAACATGCTCCAGCTCCAGGAGGAGCTGACCTCGACCGAGAACAAGGTCGCCTTCGCCCGGCAGGCGTACAACGACGCGGTGATGCGCTACAACACCGGCCGCGAGGTCTTCCCCGCGGTCCTCTTCGCCGGGATGTTCGGCTTCGCACCGGCCCGGCTGCTCGAGCTCGAGAGCCCCGCCGTGGAACGGCAGGCGCCGCAGGTCTCCTTCACCTGAGGCCCCGGGCGTGGACTTCTTCGCCCGCCAGGAGGAGGCGCGGCAGAGGAGTCGCCGGCTCGTCATCCTCTTCGCGCTCGCGGTCGCGGGAGTGGTGGCGAGCATCTACTTTGCAGTCCGCCTGCTGCTCGTGCCCTCTCTCGGCACCGCCGGCGCCGGGCTCTTCCATCCGCCGCTCTTCACCGTCACGGCCACGATCACCCTGCTCGTCATCGGCGCCGGCAGCCTCTCGAAGAGCGCCGAGCTCGCCCGCGGCGGGGCGGTCATCGCCCGGTCGCTCGGCGGCCGGCCGGTGCAGCCGAACAGCAGCGAGCCCCGCGAGCGGCGGCTGCTGAACGTGGTCGAGGAGATGGCGCTCGCCGCGGGGATCCCGGTGCCGGGCGTCTACCTGCTCGAGGACGAACCCGGCATCAACGCCTTCGCCGCCGGCCTGACGCCGGACGACGCCGTCGTCGCGGTGACCCGCGGGGCGCTCGACGAGCTCTCGCGCGACGAGCTGCAGGGGGTGATCGGGCACGAGTTCAGCCACATCCTCAACGGCGACATGCGGCTCAACGTACGCCTCGCCGGGCTCCTCTACGGCCTGCTGGTGATCGGGCTCGCGGGCTACTGGATCCTCCGCATCTTCGGCGGCGGGCGTCTGCCCGGCAGCCGCCGCAACCAGCGCGGCTCGGTTCCTCTCCTCCTGCTCTTCGGCGTCGCGCTCTACGTGATCGGCTACGTCGGGGTCTTCTTCGGACGGCTGATCCAGGCCGCGGTCTCCCGTCAGCGCGAGTACCTCGCCGACAGCTCGGCGGTGCAGTTCACCCGCAACCCGCTCGGTCTCGCCGGGGCGCTGCGCAAGATCGGCGCGCTCGCCGCCGGCTCGCGCCTGCGCACCGCCGCCGCCGAGGAGGCCAGCCACTTCTTCTTCGCCGACGGGCTCGAGCGGAAGCTCTTCCGTTTCCTCTCCACGCATCCGCCGCTCGCGCGCCGGATCGCCCGCCTCGACCCTGCGGGTGCGGCCGATCTGGCGGTCGCCGCCGCGGCCACCGTTCCGGATCGCTTCCCGCCAGGCGCTCCCGCGGGCGTCGTCGGCCTCGCCGGAGCACCGGCCGCCCGGAGCGTGCCCGCTGCCGCCGGGAGGCTGGCGGCGGCCAACCTCGCCCGGAGCACCGCGCTCCTCGCCGCGCTGCCGCCGGCGCTCCCCGCCGCCGCGCGCGAGCCGCTCGCCGCCCAGGCGCTCGTGCTCGGGCTGCTCCTCGACCGGCGGCCGGAGGTGCGGGAGCGCCAGCTCGCGGCGCTCTCCGGGAGCCTCCCGGAGGCGGTGCGCGGCGAGCTCGCCCGGCTGGAGACGCCGCTCGCCACGCTTCCCGCTCACGCCCGTCTGCCGCTCGTCTCGCTCGCGCTGCCGGCGCTCCGGCGTCTGTCGCCGGCGCAGTACGACCAGTTCTCTCAGCTCGGCGAGCGACTGATCGCCGCCGACGAACAGATCGACCTGTTCGAGTACGCCCTGCAGCGCCTCCTCGCCCGGCATCTCGCGCCCACCTTCGGGAAGCGACCGCCGGCGCCCGCGCCGCCGGTGGCGCTCGCCGATACGCGCTCCGAGATCATCCTCCTGCTCTCGGCGCTCGCCTGGTGCGGCGGCGCGGCGGGAGCGCCGGCGGCGTTCGCGGCGGGCGCAGCAGAGCTGCGCTTCCTTCGGGAAGCGGCGTTGCTCCCCCGGGAGGCCTGCGGGCTCGCCGCCGTGGACCGGGCGCTCGACCGTCTCGCCGGCCTGCCCCCCTCGGCCCGGCGCACGCTCCTCACCGCGGCGGCCGCCACCATCTTCGCGGATCGGGAGATCACGGTCGCGGAGAGCGAGCTGTTGCGCGCCATCGCCGACGCGCTCGGCTGCCCGCTGCCGCCGCTCGCCGCCTGAACGGAAGCTCGATTCAGCCGAGCCGCGCCGCGAGCGCGGTGGCCGGCATCGGCGCGCCGAGCAGATAGCCCTGGGCGAGGTCGCAGCCGAGCGCGAGCAGCGCCTTCTTCTGCTCCTCCCGCTCCACGCCCTCGGCCACGACCTCGAGCCCGAGCGCGCCCGCGAGACGAAGGATGGCGCGCACCAGCGTGCGCTCCCCACCCTCCTCGGTCAGGCCCTCGACGAAGACCCGATCGATCTTCACCATGTCGACCGCGAAACGCTGGAGCAACCCGAGCGTCGCGTAGCCGCTGCCGAAGTCGTCGAGCGCCAGCCGCACCCCGACCGCCTTGAGCTCGGCGAGACGCGGCGCCGCTTCGGGGATCTCCTCGAGCCGCGCGCTCTCGACGATCTCGAGGGTGAGCCGGTGCGGCGGCAGCCCGGTCTCGGCGAGGATCTCCCGCAACAGCTCCGGCAGGCTGGGCAGGCGGAGCCGTTCGGGTGCGAGGTTGAGGAAGACGGCCGGAGCGTGCTCGCCGCCCGGCCAGCTGAGCGCCTCGCGGCAGGCCTCGCGGGCGAGCCAGAGGTCGAGCTGGGCGAGCATCCCCATCGCCTCGGCGGTCGGCACGAAGACCCCCGCGGGCAGCAGGCCGCGCTGCCGGTGCCGCCAGCGCAGGAGCGCCTCCACCCCGACGACCCGGCCGTCGGCGAGCTGCACGATCGGCTGGTAGTGGACCTCGAACTCCCCCCGTTCCCGCGCGTCGACGAGCTCGGTTTCGAGCGCCACGCGATCGATCGCGTCGACCTGGAGATCGGGCTCGTAGAGCACGATCGCCCCCTTCCCCCGCCGCTTGGCCACGGTGAGCGCGACGTCGGCGCGGCGCACGAACTCGGAGGCGGGCAGCGTCCCCGCATTGCCGACCACGACCCCGGCGCTGGCGCGCAGGCGCAGGCGATGGGCACCCACCGTGACCGGCTCGTCGAGAGCTCCGAGCAGCCGCCGCGCAGCCTCGATCGCCTGTTCGGCCGAAGGGATCGCCTCCACGAGCGCGGCGAACTCGTCCCCGCCGAAGCGGGCCACCGTGTCCCCCTCTCGCACCCGCCGCCGTGCCCCGTCGGCGAAAGCGACGAGCACCCGGTCGCCCGCCTCGTGCCCGAGCGAATCATTGACTCGTTTGAAGTCGTCGAGGTCGATGAGGATGACGGCGAGACTGACATCCTCGGCCGTCCGCCGCCGCAGCACCTGTCCGAGGCGGTCGAGGAAGCAGGCGCGGTTCGGCAGCCCGGTCAGGCCGTCGTGCAGCGCCTGGAAGAGCGTACGGGAGGCGGCGAGACGCTGCTCTTCGAGCAGCCGCGCGTTGGCTACCGCCGCCGAGGCCTGGGCGCCGAAGACCGAAAGCGCGCGCAGGTCGTGCTCGGTGAAGAGACGCGGCGGGCGGGCGTTGACGTTGAGCACCCCGAGCAGATCGCCGCGATGGACGAGAGGCACCGACATCGCGCTCTCGGGCGGAGACGGGATCAGATCGGCGATCTCGGCCGCCGGCGCCGGCCGGGCGACCGCACCCCGGACGAGAAGCGGCTCCCGGCTCGCCGCCGCCCGCCCGGCGATCCCCTCGCCGAAGCGCAGCCGCGCCCCGTGCGCGGCGCTGTGGCCGGTGGCCGCCACGGTGCGCAGCTCGGTCTCCCCGTGGACGAGCATCACCGAGGCGTCACGGCCGCCGAGCAGCTCGAGGGCGGCGTTGGCGATCCGGGCGAGGACGTCGCGCAGCTCGAGATCGAGGTTGATCGCGCGCCCCGCCTCGAGCAGGGCGTTGACCTCCGAGAGGCGCTCGGTGAGCGAGGCGGTGAGGATCCGCTCCTCGGTGAGCAGGCGCGTGAGGCGCCGGAGCTGTTTCTCCTTCTCCAGCGCGTAGAAGGCGAAGAGGGCGATCAGGACGAGCAGCGCGACCTGCGTCACCCGCAGCGGCAGCCAGTCGGGAAGGATCGCGCCGTGCAGCGCCACCACCGCGGCGAACGCGGTGGCGAGGACGATCAGCAGACCGAGGGCGACCGACCAGAGCTGCAGCCGCCGCCGCTCGACGCTTTCGAGCGTGGGCACGTCGAAGCTGCTGAGGCCGGCCACGGTCGCGGCCTGCCGCGCTCCCCCTTCGGCTCCCCTCTCACTCGCCACGTGCGCCCCCAGTCGGTGCCTCTGGCGCCGAGTGTACGCCAGAGGCCACCCGGAATGAGGCGAAATCGTTCACACCGTCGCGCTCGTCCGCCGCCGTGGCCGGCTGACCCCGCCTCAGGCGCGTGCCGGATCGGGATGCTCCGGATCGAGGCCGAGCTCGCCGCGAACGCGCAAGACGAGCGCGGGCTCGACCTCGCCGCGCCGGGCGAGCGCCGCCGCCGCGGCGAGCGCGATCGATTCGGCGTCCACCTCGAAATGCCGGCGCAGCGCGGCGCGGCTCTCCGAACGGCCGAAGCCGTCGGTACCGAGCGGCACCAGTCCGCCCGGAACCCAGCGGGCGATCTGCTCGGGGACGAGCTTCAGATAGTCGGTCACCGCGACCACCGGCCCCCGCGCCCCGGCGAGCGCCCGGCTGACGTACGGCACCCGCGGTTCGGCGTCGGGGTGCAGCCGGTTCCAGCGCTCGCAGGCGAGCGCCTCGCGCCGGAGCTCCTTGTAGCTCGTGGCGCTCCAGACGTCGGCACCGATGCCGAAGCGCTCGCCGAGCAGCCGCCGGGCGCGGCGGGCCTCCTCGAGGAGCGTTCCGGAGCCGAAGAGCTGGACGTGGGGCGCCTCCGCGGCCACCTCGCTCGCCTCGAGCCGGTAGAGGCCGGCGAGGATCCCCTCCTCGACCCCCGCGGGCTGGGGGAGCATCGGGTAGTTCTCGTTGTAGAGCGTGAGGTAGTAGAAGAGGTCCTCGCGCTCCTCGTACATCCGCCGCAGCCCCTCGCGGACGATCGCCGCCACCTCGTAGGCGTAGGCGGGGTCGTAGGCGAGGCAGTTCGGCACCGCCGCCGCGAGCAGGTGGCTGTGCCCGTCCTGATGCTGGAGTCCCTCGCCGTTGAGGGTCGTGCGGCCGGCGGTGGCGCCGAGCAGGAAGCCGCGGCCGCGCACGTCGCCGAGCGCCCAGACGAGATCGCCGAAGCGCTGGAAGCCGAACATCGAGTAGTAGATGAAGAACGGGATCATGTCGAGCCCGTGATTGGCGTAGGCGGTCGCCGCGGCGGTGAACGAGGCCATCGCTCCGGCCTCGGTGATCCCCTCCTCGAGGATCTGACCGTCGTTCGCCTCCCGGTAGAACATCAGCATCCCGGCGTCGACCGGCTCGTAGAGCTGGCCACGGCTCGAGTAGATCCCGTGCTGCCGGAAGAGCGCCTCCATCCCGAAGGTGCGGGCCTCGTCGGGAACGATCGGAACGATCCGGCGGCCGAGCTCGGGATGGCGGAGCAGCCCCCGGAGGATCTGCACGAACGCCATCGTCGTCGAGATCTCGCGCTCGAAGCCGGCCTCGAACTCCGCGAACTGCTCACGCGGCGGCGGTGCCAGCGGCACGGTGACGATCCGGCGCGCGGGGACGAAGCCGCCGAGCGCGGCCCGCCGCTCGCGCAGGTACTCCATCTCGATCGCGTCGTCCGGCGGCCGGTAGAACGGCGTCTCGGCGAGCTGCGCGTCCGGGATCGGGATCTCGAACCGGTCGCGGAACTGCCGCAGCTCCTCTTCGTTGAGCTTCTTCTGCTGGTGGGTGACGTTGCGCCCTTCCCCTCCCTCGCCGAGCCCGTAGCCCTTGATCGTCTTGGCGAGGATCACCGTCGGTGCGCCGCGGTGCTCGACCGCCGCGCGGTACGCCGCGTGCACCTTGACCGGATCGTGCCCGCCCCGGCGCAGCTTCTGGAGCTGCTCGTCGCCGAGCCCCTCGACCAGCCGCGCGAGCTCCGGCGAGGTACCGAAGAAGTGCGAGCGGATGTACGCCCCGGTCTCGACCGAGTACTTCTGGTAGTCGCCGTCGAGCGCCTCTTCCATCCGCCGCAGGAGATGCCCGCCGGTGTCGGCGGCGAGGAGCGGATCCCAGTCCTGCCCCCAGATCACCTTGAGCACGTTCCAGCCGGCGCCCCGGAAGGCCGTCTCCAGCTCCTGGATTATCTTGCCGTTGCCCCGCACCGGCCCGTCGAGCCGCTGCAGGTTGCAGTTGACGACGAAGATCAGGTTGTCGAGCCGTTCGCGCGCCGCGAGCGTGATCGCCCCGAGCGTCTCCGGCTCGTCGGTCTCGCCGTCGCCGAGAAACGCCCAGACGTGGCGGTGGCCGGTGGCGGCGAGGCCGCGGTCTTCGAGATAGCGGGCGAAGCGGGCCTGGTAGATCGCCGAGAGCGGCCCGAGGCCCATCGAGACGGTGGGGAACTCCCAGAACTCCGGCATCAGCCAGGGGTGCGGGTAGGAGGCGAGGCCGCCGCCGGGCGCCAGCTCGCGGCGGAAGTTCTCGAGCTGCCGGACGTCGAGCCGTCCCTCGAGGAAGGCACGGGCGTAGATCCCCGGCGAGGCGTGCCCCTGGAAGAAGACCAGATCGCCGTCGAACCCTTCCGGCCCGCGGCCGCGGAAGAAATGGTTGAAACCGACCTCGTAGAGCGTCGCCGCCGAGGCGTAGGTGGAGATGTGCCCGCCGATCCCCGCCTCGGTCCGGTTCGCCCGCACCACCATCGCCATCGCGTTCCAGCGGATCAGGCTCTTGATCCGCCGCTCGATGCGGCGATCGCCGGGGTAGGCCGGCTCTTCGGCGGCCGGGATCGTGTTGACGTACGGCGTGGTCCCGAGCGGGAGCGGCACCCCGCGCAGGTAGGCCAGCTCACGCAGCTTGGCGAGGAGGAAACGGCCCCGCTCCTCGCCCTGCAGGGCGACGATCTGCTCGAACGCCTCGAGCCACTCGCCGGTCTCCTGCGGATCGAGGTCGTGGAGGCAGTACTCGTTCATCGGCAACACCCTCTCCTGAGAAGGCGGCGGGACGCGCGGCCACGCCGCCGAGTCTCCAGCCACGGCTCAAAGGGTGGAGGCTACCCTCGTCTTCGCCGCGTCACACGACGCACCGCGGCGAAACGGTCAGGGCGAGGCGCCGCCGGATTCCCCGTTTCCCCGCGGGAATTCCCGTGAGAAGGCGCCCGCGTCACTCACCGGCGGCCGGCGGGGCATCTCCCTGCGGGGCGGGGGCGGCTCCGTTGCTCCCCGAGGCGCGCGGGGCGCGGCGGCGGCGGCGGCGGCGGGACTTCGCCTCGCTCCCCTGTCCGGCCGGCTCGCCTCCGGCGGGCTCCGGAGGCGCGCCTTCGGGCGCGGCCTCGGTGGCGCCCCCGGTCTCCTGCTTGCTGGACGCCTCCGGGGAGTCGCTCCCGTTCTCCGCTGCCTTGCCCTCCTCCCCCTTGCCACGACGCCGGGGACGGCGGCGCTTCCGGCGATGCTTGCTCTCGCCGTTCGCCGGGGCGCCCTCACCCGCGGGCGCGGCGGCGGGCACCGTCTCGGCCGGGGGCGCCTCCGGGGCGGTGGGTGGCGGCGTCTCCCGGGCGCTCGCGGCCGGCGGCTTCTCGGCCGTCCGCTCCCGCCCCTTCTGCTTGTGACGCTTGCGTCCGCCGCGGTTGCCGCCGCCTTCGGCCTCCGGCTTCTCGCCGCCGTTCTCTCTGGCCACCGCGGCGACCACGTCGCGCACCTCGACCGCGGCGCGCATCTTCTTCGTAACCGGCTCGACGACGGCGCCCCCTTCCCGCTCCATCCACTGGATCACCTCGTCGGGGCGGTGGAGACGGGGAGAGGCGATGATCTCGATCCCGAGGTGGTATTCGCGCTCGAGCCGGGCGAGCTCCTGGCGGCGCTGGTTCTGGAAGGCGTCGGCGAGCTCGGGATGGAGCTCGATCCGCACCTTCTCCAGCCGCCCCGTGACCGCGCGAGCCTCGATACGCCGGAGGAGGTTGAGCCCCACCATCTCGGGGCTCGCGATCCGGCCGGTGCCGTCGCAGGTCGGGCAGGCGCGGTGGCTGCGCACCTTGAGCTCCTGCTGGATCCGCTGGCGGTTGATCTCCAGCAGACCGTTGGCGCTCAGGCGGCCGACCGAGGAGCGCGCCCGGTCGCTCTTCATCGCCTCCTTCACCGTCTTCTCGACCGCCCGGCAGTGCTTGGTGCTCTTCATGTCGATGAAGTCGACGACCACCAGCCCGCCGATGTCGCGCAGCCGCAGCTGGCGCGCCACCTCGCGCGCCGCTTCGAGGTTGGTGGCGTAGGCGGTCTCCTCCTGGCTCGCCGCCCGGGTCGACTTGCCGGAGTTCACATCGATGGCGGTGAGCGCCTCGGTGCCGTCGATGACGATCGCGCCGCCGCCGGCGAGCGGCACCGAGCGCCGGTAGATCGCCTCGATCTGCGGCTCGAGCTCGTAGGCCGAGAAAAGCGGCACGCGCTCGGTGTAGAGCTCGAGCCGCACCTTCGAGCGGGGCAGGAAGGTCTGGACGTACGCCTGCGCGGCACCGAACGCCTCCGGGTCGTCGACCAGGATCTCCGCGACCGAGTTGTCGAGCAGATCGCGCAGCGCCTTGATGATGAGGTCCTGATCGGCGTAGAGGAGCTTCGGCCCGCGGCCCTTCTTCGCCTCGGCCTGGATCTGCTTCCAGGCGCGCACGAGGGCCGCCGCGTCGCGGTTCAGCTCGGTGCGCGTCTGGCCGAGGGCGTTGGTGCGGACGATCACCCCGCAACCGGCGGGCAGGTCGAGCTTGCCGACCATCTCCTTGAGCGTCCGGCGCGTCTCCTCGTCCTCCACCTTGCGCGAGACGCCGCGGTGGTCGTCGTACGGGGTGATCACGAGGTAGCGGCCGGCGAGCGAGAGGTTCGTCGTGAGCGCCGCGCCCTTCGACCCCTCCGGATCACGGGTGACCTGGACGACGATCGGCCGGCCCTTTTCGAGCACCTCGTCGATCGCCGGGCGCTCCTTGCCGGCGGCGGGTTCGCGGGTGCGGGCGCCGGCGACCACGTCCTGGATCGCGAGGAAGCCGTTCCGCTCGGCGCCATAGTCGATGAAGGCGGCGTTGAGCGCCGGCTGCACGCCGGCGATCGTGCCGCGAAAGATGTTGCCGCGGCTCAGCGTGGTGTCGGCGACCTCGACCTGGTAGCTCTCGAGGAGCTTGCCGCTGAGCAGCGCGATCCGCAGCTCTTCCGGGCTGCGGGCAGAGATGAGCATCCGACGGATCAAGTTCCACTCCAAGAAATCGCCACGCACCGCCGTCGGGCGCTGCGGGCCGGAAGGCTCGGGGGCTGGTGGCGCCGCTCTGGCGCGCTGGCAGGTTCCAGCTTCGGGCCCGGGCAGGCGGGGGCGCGGCGATGACGGCCACGCCCGGCCCGGCCCGGCATCCTACCCGAGCCGTGGGGGACAGTGCGAGCGCGTCCGGATCGGCTCAGGGCCGGGCCGCCGCGGGTTCGAAGCGGAGCGAGACCGAGTTGATGCAGTAGCGCAGCCCGGTCGGCTCGGGCCCGTCGTTGAAGACGTGCCCCAGGTGGCCGCCGCAGCGCGCGCAGTGGACCTCGGTGCGGCGCATCCCGTGGCTCAGATCGGTCTCGATCCCGACCCGGTCCGGGGCCACCGGCCGCCAGAAGCTCGGCCAGCCGGTCCCCGAGTCGAACTTCTGGGCCGAGGCGAAGAGCTCGAGACCACAGCCGGCGCACAGATAGGTGCCCTCTTCGGAATGATCCCAGTAGGCACCGGCGAACGCCGGTTCGGTTCCCTTGCCGCGCAGCACCCGGTACTGCTCCGGGGTGAGGCTCTCGCGCCACTCCGCGTCGCTCTTCATCATCGTTCCACCTCCACGGCCTTTCTCCACTCTATCGCCCGCCGGCGGGCGGAAGGCGATAGATCGCCAGCACCGTCCCGCCCTGCCGCCGCCATTCGGCCACCGGCACGAGCCGGTCGCGGCAGAACCGGGTGAGGGCGTTGTCCCAGTCGTCGCGCCGCACCGTCATCACGTAGACCGGCCGCGCGGCGGCGAGCGCGAAGAGCCGGTCGAGCAGCGGCGGCGGGATCCCCGGCCGCGCCGGCGAGGTGAGCGGCAGCAGGTCGATGTCGGCCCGCAGCCGCACCGGCGCCACCAGCCGCACGGCGTGCTCGGCGATCGGCACCGCGAGCGCACTCCCCGGCTCGGCGTGCGCGGAGAGCCAGGCGAGCCCCTGCCGGTAGCTCGCCCCCCAGTAGTCGCCGGCCTGCGGCAGCCCCCGCGCCTGGGCGCCGCCGAGGCCGCCCACGAGCTCGTTCCAGTAGGTCGTCCCGAACGGGTGTACCGCCGCGAGCGCCGCTACCTGGGCGAGGAGCGGCACCGCGACCAGGGCGGCGGCGAGCGCCCGCCCGCGCCTCGCGGACGGGACCCGGGCTCGCGCGAACCGCGCCGCCGCCGCGAGCCCGAGCCCGCCCACCGCGGCGAGCGGCGGGAAGAGCTCCAGGAAGTGGCGCACGCCGTCGAAGTTGACCGCGCCGGGCAGGTGGAGCCGCGCGAGCACCACCCCGATCCAGACCACGAGGAGCCGGGCGAGCCGGTCGCCCGCGCGCAGCCGGCGGACGAGCGGCCCGAGCCCGAGGGCGACGGCGAGGAGGAACGGCAGCGGCGTCGTCCAGGCGAGCGCCGCGAGGGCGCTCGCGTGGCTCCCGGGCGCCATCGCCTGCTCGCGGGTCAGCAGGTAGGAGAGGTGCGCCCCGAGCCGCCCGACCGGGTCGGCCCAGAGGTACGGCCAGCTCCCGACGAGGACGGCGGTGCCGGCGAGCCCGGCGCCGACGAGTGCGAGCAGGAGGGTGCGGCCTCGCCCGCGCCACCCCTCCGGCCACGGCCCCCAGGCGATCGCCCCGGCGACGACGAGCGGCAGGAAGAGGGCGTTGGCCTTGGTCGCGAGCGCGAGCCCCCAGAGAGCCCCGGCGCCGACCACCCCGCCGGCGGAGCCCCGCTCCCAGGCGCTGGCGAACGCGGCGAGGGCAACGGTGAAGAGCGCCATCGACGGGTAGTCCTTCGGGTTCGAGAGGAGATCGCCGGCGAGCCGTGGCGCGGTGAAGAGAAGCAGGATCCCGGTCGTCGCCGCGAGGAGCCCGAGCCGGCGCGCGAGGAAGGGGAACCAGACGAGGACGAGCAGCAGGCCGAAACCGAGGTTCATCGCCTGGAAGCCGTCGAACGGGTCGAGCCAGCCGAGCCACCGGGAGAAGAGCACCGAGCTCGCCGCCCCCACGATGTTCGCCACCGGGTAGTACTCCCAGGGGCGGGAGCGGAAGGGCGAGGCGGTGAGATCCGGCTGGTGGCCCGGCGGGTACGGATCGGCCGCGAAGTCGAGATAGCGCGCGTCGAAGCTCGTGAAGTAGGAGAGGTACCGCTGCCCGAAGAAGAGATCGCCGAGGGCGGCGTCCCAGGTCACGTTGCTCGTGTCGAGCGCCGGGAAGCCGAGGGCGAGCAGCGCGAGAGCGAGCAGCGCGGCGATGACGTGGATACGGCGATCCGGCGGCCTGGTCATCCCCTCACCGCAGGGCGTACAGGCGCCACGGCCCGCCGCCGTCGATCTCCGGCATCGCGACCGCCGGCGGAGCGCCGGCGGCGAGCGCCTGCAGGCCAGGAGGATAGAGAGCACCGCGTGGGACCGGATCGACCACGAGGTGGGTGATCCCGAGCTCGCCCAGCCGGCGGGCGGCCGCCTCGGGCGTGTCGGCGCCCGCGAGCAGGAACGCGATCTGCGACGCCTCGTAGAAGCTGTCGGCCAGACAGGGGCGCGGGCAGTAGTACGCCTGGTTCGTGTTCAGGAGCAGGAGGCGGGCGTCGGCCGGAAGGAGGGCGTCCGCCCGCCGGAAGAGCGGCGGCACCGCCAGCTCCCGGACCGCCGCCCCCCGGGCGAGAAGGGGCGGTCCGATCCGGAGGGCGCGCTCCCGCTCCCGCCCCGAGGCGAACCAGAGGGTGCCGCCGAGCAGCGCCACGAGCCCCCAGGCGAGTAGCCGCCGGTGGCTCCCCCGGAGCCGTCCGCTGGTGGCCGCGACCGCCCGCCCCGCGGCGAGGGCGAAGAGCGGCAGCGCCGGGATGAGGAACCGGAGCTGCTGCGGGCCGGCGGCCCAGAGCGCGAAGAGGAGCGCGGCCGCCGCAAGCGGCCGCGCCACCCGCGGGCGGCGGCGGGCGGCGGCGAGCGCTCCCGGCACCGCAAGGAGCCAGAGGGGACCGAGACGGCCGTCGAACCGCGCGTACCCCTCGCCGCCGGCGACGATCACCCGCCAGGGGAGGAGGAGATAGTCGAGGAGGCCGCGCCCCATTCCGATCCCTCGCTGCCAGGCGACGAGGCGATCGCCGAGGGCGGCGCTCCACTCCGGACCGCCGAACCAGGAGTAGAGAAACGGGTAGAAAGGGTTGCCGGTCAGGAGCGCACTCCGCACGAGCCAGGGGGTGAGGAGGAGCGCCACGGGCAGCACGAGCCCGAGACCAACGGCGACGAAAGCCCGTTTCGGCCCGGCGCGCCGCAGCGCCAGCCCCAGCGCGAAGAGCCCCAGGGTGCCGGCGAGGAGGAAACCGGTCGCCTTCGCCCCGGCGGCCCAGCCGAGGGCGACGCCGGCCGGCAGGAAGGCGCGGGCCGAGATCTCCCCGGCGAGCGCCCGCTCCAGGAGGAGGAACGCCACGAGGCAGGCGAGGGCGAGGGCGAGATCGGCGTACGCCGCCCGCGCCTCGAAGAGAACCACCTCGTTGGCGAGCAGCAGTCCGGCCGCCACCGCTCCTCCCAGCACCCCGCCTGCCGCCCGCCAGAGGAAGACGACAAGCAGCAGGGCAACCCCCCAGTGGAGGAGGGTCGCGAGGGTGGCGCCGCTCGCTGCCATCGCCCCCGCATAGAGGAGCTGGAAGTTGAGCGGCCAGACCGAATAGACGTTGAGCGGCACCCGCACGAGCCGGCCCGCCGCGAGCCAGAGCTTCGGCACCGTGAGGTGGTACGCCTGCGCGTCCCAGGCGGGGCTCGGGTTGGCGGCGACGAGCAGGAGGAGAGCGAAGAGCGCCCCCACGAGGAGGGCGAAGAGGGAGGCCGCCACCCTCTCCGCTCCCCCGGCTCCGGGAGCGAGCCGCGCATCTGCTCCGGGTACCGCGGGCGCGGCCTCCCGCCGGCCGGTCAGGATCCGGGCGCAGCCGACGAGGGCGAGCCCGGCGAGCACGCCGGTCGGGCCGAGCAGCCCGAGCGTTCCGAGGAGGAAGAGATAGCCGGTCCAGGCGAGGGCGCCCAGGAGGAGGCAGCCGGCCCAGCGCGGTTCGGGCAGCGGCAGCCGCGGCTGCGCCCGCAGCCAGCTCGCTCCGGTCATCCAGAGGACGAAGCCCACCGCGGCGATGCCGAGCGTCTGGCCGAGGAGGTATCCCACCGCGTGCCTACGCTACCCCACGGCGCGCCCGCCGCGGTACGGGCGGGCCGGAGCGTGCCGCCGCCAACGCGAATCGCAAGGTTCGAAAGAAGCCGAAAAGGCGGCCCCGCCACTCCGGGCCGGGCCGCCTGAGAAGAAGAGAGTGCGCGCCGGGATCGCTACCAGGCCGGACGCCAGCTCGCGAGCACGCGCATGTAGTTCGTGCGCTCGAGCTGTCGCGGGTCGGGGCAGCGCTCCAGGCTCATGTTGCCGCGGATCTCGTCGAGCGAGCCGATCTCGTGCTCCTCGAGCCAGCGGTTGAGGTCGTCGAGGATGAACTTGAGGTAGTACGGCCCGTGCCGCAGCAGCGCCGAGACGAGCTGCACCCCGTGGGCGCCGCTCATCACCGCCTTGACCACGTCGACCGCGCTGTGCACACCGCCGGTCACCGCGAACGAGGCGTTCACGCGGCCGGAGAGGATCGCGATCCAGCGGAGCCGGAGCAGCAGCTCGGACGAGTCGGAGAGCCGCAGCTGGGGCTTGACGTCGAGCTCCTCGATGTCGATGTCCGACTGGTAGAAGCGGTTGAAGAGGACGAGCCCCGCGGCGCCGGCGGCGACCAGCTGGCGCGCGAAGTTCGCCGTCGAGGTGTAGAACGGCGAGAGCTTGACCGCCACCGGAATCGACACCGCCTCGGTCACCGCCCGCACCACGGCGAGCGTGCGCTGCTCGAGGGCCTGGGCGCTCTCCTCCGGGTCGGTGGCGAGCTGATAGACGTTCAGCTCGAGGGCGTCGGCTCCGGCCTCGGCCATCATCTTCGCGTAGCCGAGCCAGCCACCGAGCGTGGCGCCGTTGAGCGAGGCGATCACCGGCACCTTCACCAGCTGCTTGATCTTCCGGATCTGCTCGAGGTACTCCTCCGGCCCCAGCCGGAAGTCGGAGATGCTCGGCAGGAAGGAGAGCGACTCACCGTACGATTCGGTGCTCGCCTCCAGCGCCGCGTGGGTCGCCAGCTGCTCGCCCGTGAGCTGCTCCTCGAAGAGCGAGTGCATCACGATCGCGGCCGCGCCCGCGTCCTCGAGACGGCGCACGGTGTCCAGGTCGTCGGCCATCGGCGAGCCGCCCGGCATCAGCGGGTGAGCGAGCTCGAGGCCCAGGTACTTGGTTCTGAGGTCCATCGCTCTCTCCTTACTGCTCTGCAGGCTCATCACCCTTGGCCGCATCCGCCGCGGGCGTCGTGCTCGGTACGGTGAGATGGGAGAGCTGCTCGTAGATCGCCACCCGCCGGGTGACGTCACGCTGCGCCTCGGCCATCAGCTGGCGGAACCGCTGCGGGTTCTGCTTCTCGACCATGCGGAACCGCGCCTCGTTCTTCATGTATTCGGACACCGGCACCTTCGCCGCGCCGGAGTCGAGCTTCAGCGGCGGCTGTCCGGACGCCACGCGGCGCGGGTCGAAGCGGTAGAGCGGCCAGATCCCGCTGTCGACCGCGAGCCGCTGCTGATCGACGCCGAACTGCAGGTCGTAGCCGTGGGCGATGCAGTGGCTGTAGGCGATGACGAGCGACGGGCCGGGGTACGACTCCGCCTCGCGGATCGCCTCCACCGTCTGGTTGTACTTCGAGCCGAAGGCGACCCGCGCCACGTAGACGTGGCCGTAGCTCATCGCCAGCAGGCCGAGGTCCTTCTTGCCGACCTCCTTGCCCGCCATCGCGAACTTCGCGGCCGCGCCGAGCGGCGTCGCCTTCGAGGCCTGGCCGCCGGTGTTCGAGTAGACCTCGGTGTCGAGGACCAGGATGTTGATGTCGCGCCGCTGCGCGAGCACGTGGTCGAGGCCGCCGAAGCCGATGTCGTAGGCCCAGCCGTCGCCGCCCACCAGCCAGACGCTCTTCTTGACCAGGTAGTCGGCGACCAGCTCCAGCCGGCGGGCGTCGGCGTCGCCGAGCGTCGCCAGCCGTGCCTTGAGCGCCGCGACCCGTTCCCGCTGCGCCGCCAGCCCCGCCTCGTCGCTCTGGTCGGCGTTGAGCAGCGCCGTCACCAGGTCGTCGCCGACGGCCCCGGCGAGACGCTGGAGCAGCTCGCCGGCGAGGCGGGCGTGGGCGTCGACCGCCAGCCGGAAGCCGAAGCCGAACTCCGCGTTGTCCTCGAAGAGCGAGTTCGACCAGGCCGGACCGCGGCCGTCCCGGTTCTTCGTGTACGGCGTGGTCGGCAGGTTGGCGCCGTAGATCGACGAGCAGCCGGTGGCGTTCGCCACCAGGAGCCGGTCGCCGTAGAGCTGGGTCAGGAGCTTGATGTACGGCGTCTCGCCGCAGCCGGCGCAGGCGCCGGAGTACTCGAAGAGCGGCTGCAGGAACTGCGAGCCCTTCGTGTCGAGCCGCGTGACCTTCGTGCGGTCGACCTCGGGCAGGTCGAGGAAGAAGCGGTAGTTCTCCCGCTCCCGCTCGCGGTGCTCGCGCTGCGGCTCCATGTTGATCGCCTTGCGGCGCGGGTTCGTGCGGTCCTTCGCCGGGCAGATGTTCACGCAGAGGGTGCAGCCGGTGCAGTCCTCGGGGGCGACCTGCAGGGTGTACTTCATCCCCTTGAACTCGCCCGCCTTGTAATCCATCGAGAGGAAGCTGGCCGGCGCCGCCGCGAGCTGCTCGGGCTCGTAGACCTTGGCCCGGAGGGCGGCGTGCGGGCAGACGAAGACGCACTGGTTGCACTGGATGCAGACCTTCGGATCCCAGATCGGGATCTCCAGCGCGATGTTGCGCTTCTCCCACTGCGTCGTGCCGGTCGGCCAGGTGCCGTCCACCGGGAAGGCGGAGACGGGCAGCAGGTCGCCCTTGTTGGCGAGCATCACCGCCGAGACGCGCTGGACGATCTCCGGCGCCTCCTCCGAGACGATCGGCGGCCGGTGCCGGGTGGCGGTCGCGGTGGCCGGCACCCGCACCTCGTGGAGATGGGCGAGGGCTGCGTCCACCGCGGCGAAGTTCTGTTCGATCACCACCTTGCCGCGCTTCCCGTAGGTCTTCTCGATCGCCTCCTTGATCTTGGCGATCGCCTCCTCGCGCGGGAGCACCCCGGAGATCGCGAAGAAGCAGACCTGCATGATGGTGTTGATCCGCACCCCGAGGCCCGCCTCCCGCGCGACCGCGTAGGCGTCGATGACGTAGAGCTTCAGGCCCTTGGCGATGATCTGCTCCTGCACCTCGCGGGGGAGCGAATCCCAGACCGTCTCCGGGGAGTGCGGCGAGTTGAGCAGGAAGATGCCGCCCGGCGCCGCGAGCTCCGCCATCTCGTACTTGTCGAGGAACTCGGTCTGGTGGCAGGCGACGAAGTTCGCCTGGCGGATCAGGTAGCTCGAACGGATCGTCCGGGGCCCGAAGCGGAGGTGCGAGATCGTGATCGCCCCCGCCTTCTTCGAGTCGTAGACGAAGTAGCCCTGGGCGTAGTTCTCGGTCTCCTCGCCGATGATCTTGATCGAGTTCTTGTTCGCCCCGACCGTGCCGTCCGAGCCCAGGCCGAAGAAGACGCAGCGCCGGACGTCGTCGGGCTCGATGTCGAGCTCGTGGTCGTACGGCAACGACAGGTGGGTGACGTCGTCGACGATCCCGATCGTGAAGTGGTTGCGCGGCTTCTCCTGTGCGAGGTTGTCGAGCACCGCCTTGACCATCGCCGGGGTGAACTCCTTCGAGGAGAGCCCGTACCGTCCGGCGACCACCCGCGGCTCGGCCGCGAGCGGCAGCCGCCCCTCGATCCGCGCCTCGGCCAGCGTGGTGACGACGTCGAGGTAGAGGGGATCACCGAGTGCCCCCGGCTCCTTGGTGCGATCGAGCACCGCGATGCCGCGCACCGTGGGCGGCAGCGCGCCGAGGAAGGCGGCGGCGTCCCACGGCCGGTAGAGCCGGACCTTGAGCAGCCCCACCTTCTCGCCGCGGCCGACGAGCCACTCCACCGCCTCGTGCGCCACCTCGGCGCCCGAACCCATGAGCACCACCACCCGCTCGGCCTCGGGATGTCCGATGTAGTCGAAGAGCCGGTAGGCGCGGCCGGTGATGCCGGCGAAGAGGTCCATCGCCTTCTGCACCTTCTCCGGGCAGGCGAGGTAGAACGGATTGCACGCCTCCCGCGCCTGGAAGAAGGTGTCCGGGTTCTGCGCCGTGCCCCGCAGCACCGGCCGGTCCGGGGTGAGCGCCCGCTCCCGGTGGGCCTTGATCGCCGCCTCGGAGAGGAGGTTGCGCAGATCGTCGTCGGTGAGCTCCTCGACCTTCGCGATCTCGTGCGAGGTCCGGAAGCCGTCGAAGAAGTGCAGGAACGGCACCCGCGACTCGAGGGTCGCGGCCTGCGCGATGGCGGCGAAGTCGTGCGCCTCCTGCACCGAACCCGCGGCGAGCAGCGCGAAGCCGGTCTGCCGGCAGGCCATGACGTCGGAGTGGTCGCCGAAGATCGACAGCGCGTGGGTCGCCACCGTGCGCGCCGCCACGTGGAGCACGAACGGGTTGAGCTCCCCGGCGATCTTGTACAGGTTCGGGACCATCAGCAGCAGTCCCTGGGAGGCGGTGAAGGTCGTCGTGAGCGACCCGGCCTGCAGTGCCCCGTGCACCGCCCCGGCCGCCCCTCCTTCCGACTGCATCTCCATCACCTCGGGGACGACCCCCCAGAGGTTCTTCCGGCCCTCCGCCGACCACTGATCCGCGAACTCGCCCATCGGCGAGGCCGGGGTGATCGGATAGATGGCAATGACTTCGTTCGTACGATGCGCCACCGAGGTGACGGCCTCGTTGGCATCGATCGTGAGTTTCCGGCGTTCGCTCATGCGCTCTTCCCCCGGGAGCCCACGGCTCCTTAAGTCTGCCTGTCTTGATAGCACGCGCCACGGAACCGCCCCCCACCCCGGCGGGCAGGAGCCGGCGCAAAGGCGGATGGGCGCCCGCCGGGCTCAGCGCCGTTCGGCGAGCAGCTCGCGGGCCACGGCCCGCGCGGAGGCCCCGGCCTGCTGTTCGCGCAGCTTGCGGTAGAGCGTCGAGCGGCCGATCCCGAGCTCGTCGGCCGCCTCGGTCAGGTTGCCGCCGTGCCGCTCGACCGCGGCGCGAATCGCCCGGTGTTCGATCTCGGCGAGCGTGAGCGGTGGCGGCGCGGCGGCGCCGGTCTCCGCGAGCCCGTTGGCGCGCCGGGCACCGGCGGTGCGGATCCGTTCGGGCAGGTCCGCGGGGGTGATGACCTCCCCTTCGGAGACCACCACCGCGCGCTGGAGGGCGTTCTCCAGCTCCCGGACGTTCCCCGGCCAGGAGTAGGCCCGCAGGAGATCGGCGCTCTCGGGAGCGAGACGCAGCCCCGTCCGGCCGGCCGCCTGACCGAGCTCGCCGAGGAAGCGGGAGGCGAGCAGCAGGACGTCGTCGCCCCGCTCGCGCAGCGGCGGCAGGTGGATCTCGAAGACCGCGACCCGGAAGTAGAGATCCTCCCGGAAGCGCTTCTCGGCGACGAGGCTCGCGAGATCGCGATGGGTAGCAGCCACCAGGCGGAAGTCCGAGCGCAGCTCGCTCGTGCCGCCGACCCGCGTGAAGCTGCGATCCTGGAGCACCCGCAGCAGCTTGGCCTGGGCGCTCGGCGAGAGCTCGGCCACCTCGTCGAGGAAGAGGGTGCCGCCGTCGGCGAGCTCGAAATGCCCCTTGCGCTGGGCGACGGCACCGGTGAACGAGCCCCGTTCGTGGCCGAAGAGCGCGGACTCCTGCAGGCTTTCCGGGATCGCCGCGCAGTTGACCGTCACCAGCGGGCCGGCGGCGCGCGCGCTCGCCGCGTGGATCGCCCGCGCGGCCAGCTCCTTGCCGGTACCGCTCTCGCCGATCACGAGGACGGTGATGTCGGTCGCGGCGACGCGGGCGATCTGTCGCAGCACCTCCAGCATCGCCGGCGAGCGGCCGACGAGGTTCGGCTGGCCCGCCACCGCTGGACCGGCTTCGAGCTCCGCGAGCCGTTCGGCCATCCGGGAGCGTTCCACCGCGTGACGGATCACGGTGAGGAGCCGGGCGAGCTCGACCGGCTTGGCGAGGTAGTCGAACGCCCCGAGCTGCATCGCCTGCACCACCATGTCGACGTCGGACACCCCGGTGAGCAGGATCACCGGCAGATCCCGGTACCGCTCGTGGATTCGCGGCAGGATCTCGAGCCCGCTCGGCCCCGGCATCCGCTGGTCGAGGCAGACGGCAGCCGGCCGCTCGCGCTCGAGCACCGCCAGGCAGGCCGGGCCATCCGCGGCCAGCTCCACGCGATACCCCTCCCCTTCCAGGATCTCCCGCAACAGGGAGCGCTGGGCGGGGTCGTCGTCGGTGACGAGGATCAGCTCGCGCATCGGGTGTCGCCAGGGTGGTGCCAGCTGCTCGGGACGGAGAGCATCATACCCTCTTCGTCCGCGCCCCGGCGCCCGGCATGAGCAGTCAGCCGCCGTTCGGCGGCTCGCCGACCGGCAGCGGCCGGCCGGCGACGTCGGCGGGAACCGGAACGCCGAGCAGCGCCGCGAGGGTCGGCGCGAGATCGACGGTCGCGGCCGGCTCCGCGCGCCGCCCCGGTACCACCCCCGGCCCGAGCACCACCAGGGGCACCCGCCGGTCGTACTGCCAGGCCGTCGCGTGGGTGGTTCCCCGGCCGAGGAGCGGGAGCAGGCCCTCCTCCCAGTGCACGAAGAGGTCCGGGCTCCGCTCGGGGCGGAAAGAACGGGAGATGGCGAGCGCCACCGGATCGTCCTCCCCGGGACCGCGGGCGAGCTCGGCCGCGGTCAGCACCCGCGCCACCCCGGGGCAGGCGGCGATGAGCGTGGCCGCCTCCGCGGCGACCGCCTCGGCCTCCAGACCGGCCTTCGCGAGGAGCGCCGGATCGAGCGTGAAGCCGTCGATGAACCAGCCGCGCTGCCCGTGGCGCGCCGCGAGCTCCCGCTCCACCCCCTGGAGGCAGCGCACCTGCTCGCTGCCCACCCGGCGGAAGGGGGAACCCACGCGCTCGGGCAAAGGCGTCACGCCGTGGTCGGCGCTGAAGGCGAGCACGTAGCCATCCGGACCGAATCGGCGGTCGAGCTCGGCGAGCAGATCGCCCACCAGCCGGTCGATCCGCAGCACCACGTCGAGGCTCTCCGGGCTGTGCGGGCCGTATTCGTGACCGATGAAATCGAGGGTCGAGAAGGAGAGCGCGAGCAGATCGGGAACGCCGTCGGCGCCGAGCGCGTACCGGTCGAGGAGCTCGTAGGCGAGCAGGGCGACCTGCTCGTCGGGCCAGGGGGTGCGGTAGGCGGCGGTGAGGAACCCCTCGCCGAGCGCCGGGTCGAGCCTCCCCACGGAGCGCGGCAGGGGCCGCGTGAACGGATCGCCGGCCACCGGCGCGAAGCCGAGCGCGGCGGCGTCGAGTCCGTCGGGCAGGGGCAACGGCTCCCACGCCTCGCCGAATCGCCGGGCGAGCCCGTGCTCGCGCTCCCACGCCGTGAGCCAGGCCGGAGTCGCTTGCAGGTAGTAACGGCTCGTGCGGAAACGCCCGCTCTTCTCGTCGAGCCAGAAGGCCGCATCCGGCCGCTGCCCGCCGAGCAGGACCGCCGCCCGATCCTTGGCCGAGGCGGTGACCACCACCGCGGCCGGCTGGGCGCGCTGCAGCCAGTCGCCGATGGCGTCGGTCAGGAGGTGTACCGGGGATACCTCGCCGTCGGAGCCGATCACCGCGCGGGCCCGCCGGGCGTGGGCACGATCCCACCAGGCGTTCTCGACGATCCCGTGCTGCGCCGGGTGCCGCCCCGTGGCGAGGGTGGCGTGCCCCGGCGCCGTCTCCGGCCGGCCGTGCGCGTGCAGGGCGTCGAAGACCGCCCCCTCCGCGAGGAGGCGGGCGAGCCCGTGGCGCAGGGCCGGACGGGCCCGCTCCAGGGTGTCCGCTGCGAGCTGATCGACCACGATCAGCAGCGCGAGCCGCGGACCGCCCCCCACCTCGACAGCCGGGGGCGGCGAAGGGGAAGGCAGGCCGCTGCAGGCGAAGAGGGCGGCGAGCAGCGGCAGGGCGGTGAGCGGACGCCAGCGTGGGATCGTCATGGTGCCCTCCTACGGCCGCGGCTCGAGGGTGAGCGGGTCGCGGAGCGGCAGCTCGCGAGCGGTGCCTCCGAACAGCTCGCCCATGCTGGCGCGGCCGTCGGCGTCACCGGGAGCGATGGCTGCCCAGTCACCGACCACGAGCATCAGCATCCGCTCCGGATCGAGATGGCGGGCCGCCGCCTCCCGCACCGCCGCGGCGTCCACCGCCCGGATCCGGTCCCGGTAGTCGCGCCAGTAGGTATGCGGCCGGTCGATGAGGACGTCGTTGGCGAAGGTGCGCGCGATCAGGAACGGGGTCTCGAAACGCCGGGGGAACGAGTCGATGAACGAGCTCTTCGCCTGCCGCAGCTCCGCCTCCGAGACCTCCTCGGTCCGGATGCGGGCGATCTCCTCGAGCGAGATCTTCGCCGCCAGCGCCACGGTGGCGCTCTTCGACTCGTAGGAGATGGTGAACGAGCCGGGCCAGAAGATGCCGATGTCGTAGCTCGAACCCGCCGAGTAGGCGAGCCCTTCGTCGGAGCGGACCCGCTGGGTGATGCGCGAGGTGAAGTCGCCCCCCAGGATCTCGTTCATGACCATGAGCGCGTACCTGCCGGGATCGTCCCAGCGCTCCCAGCGCACCCCGAGCTGGCCGATGACGACCTTCCCCTGCGGGATCTCCTTCTCGACCCGGTAGAGACCGGGCTCCGCCCGCGGTTCGGGCGCGGCGGGGGGCCAGGGGATCTCGGGCCCGTCGGCCTTCCAGGCGGCGAGGCGCCGCGCGAGGCTCGCGAGCACACTCGCAGCCTCGACGTCACCGGCCACCGCCGCGATCAGGTGGGCGGGGCGGTAGGTCGCGCGGTGGAAGCGCACGAGCGCGTCGCGGCCGAGCGCCTCGAGTCCGGCGGCGGTCATCTGCCGCGCGGCCGGGTGCGCGGGGCCGTAGAGCAGCCAGCTCCACTCCCGCTGGAGGATCTCGGCGGCATCGTCGTTGCGCCGGGCGAGCTGCTCACGCACGTTCCCCTTCTCCACCGCGAGCCGTTCGGCGTCGAAGCGTGGCGCGGTGAGCATCGCGAAGAGCAGGTCGAGCGACTCGTCGAGGCGGGGGGAGAGGCAGTCGAGCATGACCGTGGTGCTGGTCGGGCCGGCCATGACGCTCAGGTTCGTGGCGAGGAAGTCGAGCCGCTCGTCGAACGCCTCGGCCGAGAGCTCTCCCGCCCCGCCCCGGCGGAGCATCGTGGCGGTGAGGCCGGCGAGGCCCTCTTCGCCCGGAGCTTCGAGGAACCCGCCGGTGCGCAGCGTGAGGGCGATGCGGACCAGCGGCAGGGCGTGGTCTTCGACGACGAAGGCGGTTCCGCCGCCGGGCAGGTCATGGCGGTAGGCGGCCGGATCCGGCACCTCGAAGGCGAGCGGACCGAAGGTGAGGTCGCGCGGATGGGCGGGGATCCGCTCGGCAGCGCTCGCGGCACCGGCGACGACGAGCAGGAGGAGGGCGGCGACGAACGGGCGGAAACGGTTCACTTCTCACCTCCCGGCGCGGCGGCCAGGAGCTCGGCGAGGCGCAGCTCGATGGCCGTGAGGATCACCTGCATGGCGGGACGCAGCTCCGGCGGGGCGCTCGCCACCTGGCTACCGATCGCGGTGGCCGAGGCGCGCAGCACCTCCGGATCGTTCACCGCCGCGAGCTGGCGCAGCTGCGCCCGCACCATCTGCTGGAGGTTCGGCGAGAGCTCGTCGAAACCGGGCGGCATCGGCGCGGCCGGCGGCGCCCCCGCCTTGCGGCGATAGAGGGCGACCGACCGGTTCTCCGGCGCGAAGTACTGCTTCGCCACCCGCTGCACGTCCTCGGCGGTGACGGCGAGCGTCTTCTCCGCCCAGGTGTTGAGGTAGGTCCAGTCGCCGTACCCCTCGTAGAGGAGGAGCTGGAGCATGAGGAAGAAGTTCGAGTCGAGGCGGCGGAAGGCGCCGGCCGCGATCTGGTTCTTCACCTTCTCGAGCTCGAGTGCCTGCACCGGTTCGTTCTGGAGCTTCGCGAGCTCGGCGTACCAGGCCTCCTCGAGCCGCGCGGGCGTCGCCTCTCCCTTCGCCTCGGCCTGGAAGGAGAAGTAGCCGGCCCACTTGCGCGACTCCTGGTAGGCCATCGCCGAGACCGCCACCTGCTCGCCGAGCACCAGCGACTTGTAGAGGCGGCCGGTGCGCCCGTTGAGCAGCGCCGAGAGGACGTCGAGGGCGTAGCTGTCGGCGTGCTCGAACGGCACCGTGTGGTAGCGCACCTCGACCTGCGGCTGACAGTCGCACTCCGCGAGCATCCGCTTCTCGGCCAGCTGCGGCATCTCGAGCGTGACCACCTCGGGCGGCGGCACCTTGCCGCGCTGCAGCCGGCCGAAGTAGCGCTCGGCGAGCCGGCGCACCACCGCCGGCTCGAAGTTGCCGACCAGCGCCACCGTCAGGTTGTTCGGCGCGTAGTAGGTCGCGTAGTAGGCGTCGGCGTCCGCCTGGCTGATCACCTGGAGGTCGGACGGCCAGCCGACCACCGGCCAGCCGTACGGGTGCGACTGCCAGAAGAGGGAGTCGAAGAGCTCCTCGAACTTGCCCGTGGGGGTCGACTCGGTGCGCAGCCGGCGCTCCTCGTGGACCACGTCGCGCTCGGCGTAGAAATCACGGAAGACGGGGCTCGCCAGCCGGTCGGACTCCAGCCAGAACCAGAGCTCGAGCTTGTTGGCCGGCACGGTGATGAAGTAGAAGGTCATGTCGTAGTCGGTGCCGGCGTTGAGCCCCGTGCCTCCGGCCTCGGTGTAGAGCTTCGAGAACTCCTCCTTGACCATCAGCGCCCGCTGCTCTTCGACCAGCTTCGCGAACCGCTGCGCGAGCTCCTTGAGCTCCTCGGTGCGGTTCTCGGGGGCGTACGGATCGGCGATCTGCCCCCGGCGCCAGCGGAGCCGCTGTTCGGCGTAGATCTCCCGCATCCGCTCCTGCACCGCCTCCTGCTCGGCCTGGATGGCGAGATCCCGGGTGATGTCGGTGGTGCCGATCACCCGCGAGCCCTTGAACATCATGTGCTCGAAGAAGTGCGACAGGCCGGTGATCCCCGGCCGTTCGTTGGCGGAGCCGACCTTCGCCACCCAGCCGGCGGCGACGGTGGTCATCTGCGGACGCTGGACGAGCAGGAAGGTCATGCCGTTGTCGAGCGTGAACTGCTCGACCGGCACCTCGGCGCGGTGCGCGGTGGTGTCGGCGCACACCGCGCCCGCCAGAGCGAGCCAGGCGGCGGCGACCACGACCGCCACGGCGCAGCTCCGGTTCGGGAGCAACGGGATCTGCATCGGGTTCTCTCCTTGCGGCACCGTGACGCGGTGCTGGCCGCGAGCGTAACACAGGGGTATGCGCGTACCTGCCGGCGGATAGGATCCCCACCCGATGCCCAACTGCGCGAGCGCCGCCGCTCTCCGCTCATGCCCCGGGCGCCTTCGTGCCCCCCGGTTGCGAACCTGGGGGCGGGTCTGCGCCGCGCTCCTGCTGCTCGCCACCGCCGGACCCGCCGGGGCGTCCGGCGGGGAGGCGGCCCCGGAACGTCCCTGCGAGCCTTGGCTCACCGGCGAGGCGCTCCCCTCCGACGCCGAGCTCGAGGCCGCCGGGGCGCGGATCGGCCGGATCGAGCTGCGCCAGAGGAACATCTTCGATCCCGACCAGCCGGGGGAGGACTTCTGGGGCTTTCGCCTCGTCAACCGGCTCCATCTGACCACCCGCGAGGAGACGATCCGCCGCCGCCTCCTCTTCGCGCCGGGAGAGCCGTACGAAGCCCGCCTGCTCGCGGAATCAGAGCGGCTGCTGCGGGCCGAACGGTTTTTTTATGAGGTGACGATCCGCCCGGTCGCCTACTGCGGCGGCCGGGTGGACGTGGAGGTGACCACCCGTGACGTCTGGTCGCTCAAGCTCTCGGGCGGCTTCAACCGCAAAGGGGGAGAGAACGACTGGCATCTCACCGCCCAGGAGTCGAACTTCCTCGGCCGCGGCAAGGACCTGACCCTCTCCCATGCGCACGACGTCGACCGCACCTCGACGCTCCTGCGCTACCGCGACCGCGACCTCTTCGCCCGCCGCCTCGACCTCGAGGCCGCCTGGTCGGAGAACAGCGACGGGCGCTTCTACCGGCTCGACCTCGCCCGCCCGTTCTACGCGCTCGACGGCCGCCGGAGCTGGGGCGGACGCTGGTGGGACGCCCGCCGCCACGAGAGCCGGTACCACCTCGGGAGGATCGTCGATCAGTACCAGGTCGAGCACTGGTATGCCGAGCTCGGCGGCGGTCGCGCGACCGGCCTCGTCGACGGCCATACCCGGCGCCTGCGCTTCGGCGCCTCCTGGGACCGGCGGCGTTTCGCGGCGCTCCCGCAGCAGCCGCTCGTCCGCCCGCTGCCCGCCGACCGGGAGCTGCTCTACCCCTGGATCGCCGGCGAGTGGATCGAGGAGGAGTTCGTCGAGCTCGCCAATCTCGACCGGATCCACCGGGTGGAGGACCTCAACCTCGGCCGCCGGGCCAACGCCTGGCTCGGCCTCGCCTCCCGGCACGCCGGCTCGGATCGCGACGCCGCCCTCTTCGGCGCGAGCTGGGGGGAAGGGTTCTCGGGGCGCGGTGGCCTGCTCCTCGCCGGCGCCTCGTTCTCCGGCCGGATCGAACCGCCGGGACTACGCCACGGCCTCGGCTCCCTGCAGCTGCGCTACTACCGGCGTCTCCTCGGCGAGCACCTCTTCCACGCCGCCCTCCACCTCGACGCGGGCCACCGCCTCGATGCCGACACCCAGCTCCTGCTCGGCGGCGACAACGGCCTGCGCGGCTACCCGTTGCGCTATCAGGAAGGGAACCGCCGGGCGCTGCTCATCCTCGAACAGCGCTTCTTCCACGACCGCGAGCTCTTCCACCTGGTGCGGGTGGGCGCCGCCCTTTTCGCCGATCTCGGCAAGGCGTGGACGGCGGGCGAGCCGGGGCCGCCGAGCCTCGGACTGCTGCGCGACGTCGGGTTCGGCCTGCGGCTCGGATCGAGCCGCTCGGCCGAGGCCGCGGTGGTCCACCTCGATGTCGCCTGGCCGCTCGACGGCCCTCGCGGCATCCGCCGCGTGCAGTGGCTCGTCAGCACCCGCGAGACCTTCTGAGGTGCCTACGGCGCGGTGGCGGCGGTGAGCGGCACGGTCACCGAGATCGCACCGCGCAGATCCCCCTCCCGGTAGCCCACCCCCTCGTCGGCCGGATACCGCTCGGCGAGCGCGGCCGTGAGCTCGGGGGAGAAGGTCGCCGGATCGCCATGGCAGCGCAGGCAGGGGGTGACGATGCGCAGCGGCTTGAGGTAACGCAGAACCGGTCCGTCCTCGGTGGTCACCACGGCGCTCACCTCCGCGGGCATCTCGCCCGCGCGGAGCTGGGCCGCCAGCCGCTCCAGCTCGGCGGCCTCCCACGGATCGGGCCGCCCGGCCGGATTGCGGGGCCGCGCGCTCACCCGGTAGACGGTCAGCCCATCCCGCGAATGCGCCGCGGCGAGGGCCGGCGCGACCTCCGCGCAGACCCGCGTCGCCGAAACCGGCCCGCCGGCGGCGAGCTCGGCGCTGAGCCGCGCAAGGAGGTCCCGGCCGAGCCCCGCCGCCGCCTCCCGCGCCCGGTCGAGCGCCACGGTGGCTTCCGGCGCCGCGGCCGTGAGCGTTGCCGGCGCCTCGTTCTGCGCCGCGAACGGCGCCGCGACTCCGGCCAGCGCCACGACCAGCACTCCGACGATCCCGACTCGCATCCCCGTTCTCCTCTTCAGCCACGCTCTCGCGCGCTGGCGCGAGGCCGTCCCGTGCTAGGTTATCGCCGCGCTCCACGAGGGGGGAGCCGGGGAGACGACATGGATCTCGAAGCCGCCTTCGCCGACGCCCAGCTGCGGGTCAAACAGCTCACCAGACGCCCGTCCGACCGCGAGCTCCTCGACCTCTACGCGCTCTACAAGCAGGGGACCGAAGGGGATCTCACGACCGATCCACCGAGCCTCTTCGATCCGGTGGCGCGCGCCAAGCACGCCGCCTGGGACGACCTCGCCGGCCTGCCCCGGGACGAAGCGATGCGCCGGTACATCGCCCTCGTCGACCGCCTGCTGGCAGGCTGAGCGGGCCCCGCCGCGGCCCGGGGCCGCGTCCCGGAGCGGCCTACGGCCTGGTCGCAGCGGCCTTGCCGCCCGCCGTGCGGCGCCGGCGCTCGAGGAGGATCCCGGCCAGCATGCACCGCACGGAGCCCCCGGCCGTCTCGATCGTCGGGATGTCGATCGGCACGATCCGCGTCGTGCGCTCGATGGTGGCGCACTGCTCGTCCGTGAGCGTCGCGAGCGCCGTGGTGGACATCGCCATCAGGCGGCCCTTCGGCGAGCTGAGCTCCATCGCGTTGCCGGCGAAGCCCCGCAGCTGGCGATGCGTCAGCGGGATCACCGTCCGCCGGCCTCGCCGGGAGAGCCGTTCGGCGACCTCGTCCCGCCGGTCCTGATCGGCGATCGTCTCGAGACCGATCAGCGCCACGTCGGTGCCGATGCACATCATCACGTTGGTGTGGTAGATCGCGTCGCCGTTCTCGTCATGGGCGTCGAACGCCATCGGCTCGAATCCGAACTGCGTGCAGAAGCGCTCCAGGGCGATCGGGTTCGCCCGGTTCGACCGCGCCACGTAGGCCAGATGCGCGCCGTAATCGAGCACCATGGCGCCCGTGCCTTCCAGGAAGATGTCGTCGACCTCGAGCCCGGAGTAGTCGACGACCTCCTGGACCCGATACTGCGCCTTGAGCGTTTCGATGATGTCCCATCGCCGTTCGATCCGGCGATTGGGAACGAACATCGGGAAGACCGCGATGCGACCGCCGGCATGGGTCGAGAACCAGTTGTTCGGAAAGACGCTGTCCGGCGTCTCCCTGGACATGTCCTCGAAAAGGAGCACCGTGACGCCTTCGGCGCGCAGCCTCTCGACCGCGACGGTCACCTCGCGGTAGGCGGCGGTGGCGACGGCGTCGCCGTCATGGTTCTCGCCGGGCTCGGACTGGAAGCTGTTGTCCGCCGCGGTCGCTTCGTTCGCGCGGAAGAAATGCGGCCGGATCATCACGACCGCGGATGGCGCTTGAATCGGCATGGCACCTCGCAATCTCGCCGCCGCCGCCGTTTCGGACACCCGTGGAGCCAGGCCGAAACGATCGACCGACGTGCGCTCACCTGGACATTGCTCCCGAGGGATCCAGATCTGCGCGCCCAGCTCTGGAGGGGGCGCGCGACTCCCCGCGCTGCGGGAGCTCAGCGCTGCCGACTATATCGCAGATGGTGTCCGTCCCGGCCCGCCGCTGCTTGCGCCCAGCGAGGCGCTCGCAGGCGACCGGAAAGGCGACCCGAAGCGAAACGGGCCGGGAGTCTTCCCCGGCCCGTCGGCGCAACTGGTTGAAAAGATTGGTGGAGCTGATCGGGATCGAACCGACGACCTCTTGAATGCCATTCAAGCGCTCTCCCAGCTGAGCTACAGCCCCACCCGTGGGAGGACGGCATCCTAGCCGAAGGACGGGCGGGGGGCAACCGGGGGCGGCTGGTCGCGGTCTTCACCGCCGGCCGCCGCCGGCCGCCGGCTGCCCAGACGGGCCGCGATGGCGGCTTTCAGATCGTCGATCCCGAGACCCGTCGCCGCCGAGATCCAGAGGCCGTCGGGAGCCACCAGCGCCGGGTCGGTGATCCGGTCCCGCTGGTTGAAGACCAGGAGCACGCGGTCGGGATCGACGCCGAGCTCGCGCAGCACCTCGTTGGCGATGTCGCGCTGTTCGTGCCACGCCGGATGGCTGCCGTCCACGAGGTGGAGCACGAGATCGGCGTCGGCCACCTCGGCGAGCGTGCTGCGGAACGACGCCACGAGGTGGTGCGGCAGTTTGCGGATGAACCCCACCGTGTCGGCCAGCAGCACCACCCCGCCCCGCGGGCCGAGATGCGCCTGGCGCAGACGCGGATCGAGGGTCGCGAAGAGACGGTCCTCGGCGAGGACGCCGGCGCGGGTGAGGCGGTTGAAGAGCGTCGACTTGCCGGCGTTGGTGTAGCCGGCGAGCGCGACGATCGCCATCCCCCGCCGCCCGCGCCGCTGCTGGAGGCGCGTGCGTTCGATCTCGGCGAGCTCGCGCTTGAGCCGCTGGAGGCGATGGCGCAGCATCCGGCGGTCGGCCTCGAGCTGCGTCTCGCCCTCCCCGCCCCGCACCCCGACGCCCCCGGCCTGCCGCGAGAGGTGTCGCCACCGCCGCGTGAGGCGCGGCAGCAGGTAGGAAAGGCGGGCGAGCTCGACCTGGGTGCGCGCCTCGCGGCTGCGGGCCCGCTGGTGGAAGAGCTCGAGGATCAGCCCGCTGCGGTCCATCACCTGGCGGTCCACGAGCTCCTCGAGGTTCTTCACCTGCCCACCGCTCAGGTCGTCGTCGAAGAGGACGAGGTCGGCGCCGAGCGCCGCCGCCTCCTGACCGATCTCTTCGGCCTTGCCCCGACCCACGAAGGTGCCGGCGTCCGGAGCCCGCCGCGCCTGCTGGTTCCGGCCCGCGACCCGCAGACCGGCGCTCTCGGCGAGCGCCGCGAGCTCGTCGAGGTGCTCCGCGACCACGGCCGGGCTCTGGCCCGGCAGGGAGACACCGACCAGGAGCGCGACGCGCGGCTGGGCGGACGGGGTGGTTTCGACGGGATACAATGGCGAGCCCCGCGTAGTCTAGGCGATTCGGCGGCGCGGGAGACCACCCCCGGCGCCCATCCGATGAGCGAACCTTCGTCCCTCATTCCCGCCCCCGATCCGGCACCTGCCGGCCGCTCGCCGAGCCCGCCGCGCTGGCTGCTCGTCGCCCTCGTGCTGGCGGCGCTCGCGGCCCTCTTCTGGCCGCGCGGCGAGCGTCTCTCCCTCGCGCCGCAGCCGGAACCGGTCGACGGCGCCGGCCAGCGCGTCGTCCTCGCCGAGCACTTCGCCCCGGTCACCCTCCTCCACTTCTGGGCGACCTGGTGTCCGCCCTGCGTCACGGAGATCCCGGTGCTGCGCCGCCTCGCCGCCGATTTCCGCGACGAGCCCGGCTTCGCCCTCGTCTTCGTCGCGGTGCGCGACGATCCGGCTCGCGTCCCCGACTTCCTGGGCGAGCTCGCGGCGGAGAACCTCTACGATCCGACCTGGGGGGTCGCCAAGCGCTGGGGGACGTCGCAGATCCCCGAGACCTACCTGCTCGTCAACGGCAAGGTGATCGAGAAGTACGAGGGCGCGACCGACTGGGACCGCGCCGATCTGCGCATCCTGCTCCGGTCGGCGATCGCCGACGCCCGCTGAGCTCCGGCCCGGAAAGAGGCTCGTCGCATCGCCACCGCGGCCGGCTCGAGCCGCCGCGGTGAGCCGGGCGGATCCCACCTAGAAGCGGAGGCTGAGCCCCGCGAACGCGGCCCCGAAGAGGTTGGTGCGGTCGAGGAAGACGTAGTGGCCGGTGATCTCGGCGGAGAGGAAGAGGTTCCGCCAGAGCCGGTAGTCGCCGGTGATGCCGAAGGCGAGGCCGAGCGCCGAGTGATCGTCCCGCTCGCCGGCGGCGTCGTACCCGTCGAGCCGGTAGCCGCCCAAGCCGAGGTAGACGCCCACGTCGTAGTAGTTCTTCGGGAAGCGGTACTCGCCGGCGAGCAGCGCGAAATCGAGGTTCGCCTTCTGGAGATCACCGAAGCCGGCCTCTCTGTCGAACTCGAACCGGCCGACCCGCAGCCCGACCTGGGTCGAGAGATCGGTGGTCATCCGGCCGACGGCCATCCAGGTCCGGTTGGAGAGACCGGGATCGGGATCGACGTCGAAGGCGCCGCCGCTCCCGCCGAGCACCCCGATCGAGAAGAGCGAGCTCTCCAGGCTGTGCGCCGAAGCCTCCGCGGCGAGCCCGAACAGAACGAGCAGCGCGAGGAGCAGGGGAACGGTCTTACGCATCGAACTGATCTCCGTGACGGTCCGTCCGCAGAGCCGGAAGAACGGGCCGACAGTATCACCGGCGGCTTCGCGTCCGTCACCGGTACTCGCCATGTCCGGTTTCTCGCGGTGGTCCGCCCGCCTCTTCGACTGGTTCGTGCCCGATACCTGCCTCGCCTGCCGCCGGCCGCGGCACGGGCTCGCCGCTCCTTTCGGCCTCTGCCGGGCCTGCCACGGGAGGGTCGTGGCCGTGCCGGCGGCGAGCTGCGCAACCTGTGCCCGGCCACTCACCGGGGACGCCGGCCCGGCTCCCCGCCGGTGCGGCCGCTGCCTCGTCACGCCGCCGCCGTTCGCGCGACTCCGGGTGCTCTGGTACTACCAGCCGCCCCTCGACGCCGTGATCGCCGGACTGAAGTTCGAGCGTCTCGACTACCTCGGCGCCGAGCTCGCGGCGGCGGCCGCTGCCCACCTCGCCGGCGAGGCGGCGCGCTGGGACCTCGTGGCGCCGGTTCCCCTCCACTGGCGCCGGCGGCTCGCCCGCGGCTTCAACCAGGCGGAGCGGATCGCCAGTCCGCTGGCAGCACGTCTCGGGGTACCGTTCGCCACCCCTCTGCGTCGGCGCCGCCCGACCCGGCCGCAGGTCAGCCTGCCCCGCGACGAGCGCCTGCGGGGCCCCCGGGCAGCCTTCTCGCTGCGGCAGCGCGCGCAGGTCGGCGGCCTCCGGGTACTGCTCGTCGACGACGTCTTCACCACCGGCTCGACTCTCGCCGCCGCGGCCCGGGCCCTGTGCGGCGGCGGAGCCACGGTCGAGGCGTTCGCCCTGGCCGCCACTCCCGAGCAGGCCTCCGCCCGGCGGGAGTGAACCATTGCACCCCCTTGCCCATTGGTCTAAAGTGTGATCGTCAGGGCGGTCATCCCGTGAAGCGAAGCGTCTACCTTCCGCTCCTCCTCCTCGCCCTCCTGGGGGCGGCCCCGGCAATCGGCGCCGGCGCCGATCCGGGGCGCGGGGCGGTCTCCGGTCAGGTGCTCGAGGGGGGAATCCCGCTCGCGTCGGTGCAGGTCTACGCCTACCAGCTCGTCGACCGCACCCTGCGCCTCGCGACCACCGGCGGCGGCGGCGAATTCCTCTTCGATGCGCTGCCGGCGGGGCTCTACAAGCTCGTGGCCTTCAAGCGGGGGTTCCTCCCCGCGGTGGTGATGCTCACGCGCGCGTCGCGGGACGCGGCGCAGTGGGTCGAGCTGCAGCTCGCCCCGGCCGCCGGGCAGGCCGAACCGGGACGCCCCGGCGAGGAGTTCTGGAGCCTGCGCGAGCAGGTTCCTGCCGACGTGCTGCGCGAGCTCGAGACCGGCGGCACGGAGACCCTCCTCGCCGCTCACGAACCCCCCGGGACACCCCGGCCCGGCTTCGCCGCGGCGATGAGCGCCGAGACCGGCACCCTCGATCTGCCCGACGGCGCCGAGGCGGCGATGACCGGCGGCGAGGTGCGCCTCGAAGGACAGCTCAGGGGACTGCTGCTGCGCCTCGACGGCGACTACCGCCAGCTGGCGCCGGAGAGCTTCGCCGGGGGCATGGCCGGACAGGGCGGAGAGGCCTCTTCCCTGGCGGTTCGCCTCGCGCACGGGAGCCACGGCGAGCTCGACCTGCGTTCCCGGGTCAACCGCCTGAACACCTTCGTCGGCGACGAGCTGGTGCCGGTCGACTTCCAGCAGTACGGCGTGCGCTGGAGCGGTTCGATCGGCAGCACGGGCGAGTCGGCGCTCAGCGCCTGGTACACCGAGGAGAACGGCCTCCATGCCCAGGGGCCGGTGGCGCCGGCGGCGATTCCGATCGCCTCGCGTTCCGTCCGCCTCGAGGGCACGTACGCACGCCCGCTGACCCGGGATGCCGGCCTGCGCGCCGGTCTGCGCTTCCGCCAGCGCACCGGTTCGTATCTCGACGAGCTCCTCTCGGCGTCCGGAGGGCGGCTGAGCACCCGTCAGCTCGAAGCGTTCGGCGGCGGTGATCTCCTGCTCGGCGAGCGGGTCGAGCTCGAGTACGGACTCGCCGGCGGGCTGCACGAGAACGGGGTCGCGGTGACGCCCCGGGCCGGCGTCGGTGTCGGCCTCGGCGGCTCCTGGCGCGGCGAGGCGCTCGTCTCCCATCGCTTCGAGATGGAAAACGACGACCGCTGGGGGCAGCGGGAGTTCCTGCCGCTGCTGGTCGTCGAGGAGGATCCCTGCGAGATGGCCGGGCTCTCCTGCTACCAGCTCGGCGTGCGCCGGGGCAACGAGGAGAACCTCTTCGCGGTGGAGCTCGCGAGCCGCGACTACGATCGCACCGTTCGGCTCTACTTCAGCCGCGACTTCTTCGATCAGTTCGAGAGCCTCTTCCTGGTGCCGGGCGACCGGGTGCCGGAGGTGCGGGTGACGCTGTCGCGGCAGTTCGGTGGCTTCCTCGTCGCGCGCTGGGAGTCGATCGCGGCCCTCGGTGGTGGCGGCACCTTCCTCGCGGCGGATCAGAACGCCTACCGCAACGGCGTCACCTACCTCGTCACCTCGCTCGACACCCGCTTCCTCAACCTCGGCACGGGCGTGCTGCTCGCCTTCCAGCGCCTCTCCCAGGATCTCGAGCCGCTCGATTCCCGGCGCCCCGGGCTCTCCTCGCTCGACGCCGAACGGCTGCAGCTCACCCTGGTGCAGGACCTCAACGTCTTCTTCGACCTCAGCACGGAGTGGGCGATGCGGGTGAACATGGAGCTCGCCCGCGGCACTACCGCCTATGGCGACCAGCACCCCTTCGAGGGGTTCCGCCGTCGCATCACCACCGGTCTCTCGGTCCGTTTCTGAGCCCCGGGCCGCGGGATCGCCCGGCGTCCCGGCACGCGCCTGCGATGCGGGAATCGATCCGCTTGGATCCAATTTCCCGGGAATTGTCCATATTTTTGAATACCGGTTTCACAAACTGCTGATTCGATTGGGTAAACTGCGGCTTCATCTGCTTGATCCGGTGGCATGGAGCGTGCTTCTCCCCCTCGGTGACGACTCTCGAGGCCGTCTGCGATCATGACGACTCCGACCACCGAGCGCCGCGCGCAGCTTCTTCTCTGCCTCGTCGTGCTCGCGCTGGTCATGGCCACGGGAGCCGTCGGCTTCAGTCGCAAGCTCGCCTCTTTCCAGCCTCTCGGTTTTCGAGGCGAGGAGGGTGCCAGCCACTGGCGGGTCGAAGCGGTCGCAGAACCCGCCACCGGCCTGGTCGCCGGCGACCAGATCCTCCTCGTCGACGGGACCACCGCCGGCCGTGATCTGCCCAGACTCCTTCGCGCGGGCGGCGAGCACCATCTCGTCGTCGCCCGCGGCGAGGAGCTCGTCACGGTCGCCTACCTCCCGCCGCCGCTCGCGCTCGACTTCGGCTACCTCCTCCTCGCGCTCGTCGGGCTCCTCTACCTCGGGATCGCGCTCTTCGCGCTCTGGCGCCCGGCCCGGAGCACTCTCTTCGCGCTCTGGTGCGCGGCATCGGCCGCGGTCTACCTCCTCTCCCCGGTCTTCCCTCTCGACGGCACGGGCCGGGCGCTCTACCTGCTCGAAGGGCTGGCCCGGGTCCTCCTGCCACCGCTGACCCTGCATCTGTTCCTCGCGCTCTCGGGCCTCCTCCAGGCGCGCGCCCGGATGCGCCGGCTGCGCCCCTTCCTCTACCTGCCCGCGGCGCTGCTCTTCGTCGCCCAGCTCGATCTCGCGCTCGCCGGGGGGCGGCATCTCGCCGTGACCTCGATCGCCCGGGCGATCGCGCTCCTCGACCGGTTCGAGCTCGGGCACCTCGGCTTCTGCTCGGCGCTGGCCGCCGCGGCGCTCTGGTGGGGCCTGCGGCGGCAGCGGCTGCCCTGGGAAGAGCGCCGGGTCCTGCAGTGGCTGGCGATCGGTGCCACCACCGGCTACCTGCCGTTCGCGCTCCTCTACGCCTTGCCGAAAGCCGCCGGCATCACCTGGCCGCCGCTCGTCGACTTGCTCACGATCCTGCCGCTCGGCTTCGTGCCGGTGGCGTTCGCCTGGGCGCTCCTGCGCTACCGCCTCTGGGACGTGGGCGTGCTCTTCCGGCAGGGGCTCGCCTACGGCGTGACGATCACCGGCGGCCTCGGGCTCTTCGCGCTGCTCGACCTGCTGATCCGGCGAGCCCTGCCCCCCGGCTGGCCGCTGTCGCACGACGTCGGCTCGTTCGCCGTCGCTCTCGGGATCGCGGCGCTCGTCGTGCCGACGCAGCGGCGCGTGAGCTCGCTCTTCGAGCGCCTGCACTACGGCCCCACCTGGCGCCGGCGGCGCGCCCTCGCCGAGCTCGGGCGCGAGCTGTTGCACGAGCGCGATCTCGACCGGCTCTCGCGGGTGCTCGTGGCCGAGCTCACCGACGCCTTCGAGCTCACCCACGCCGATCTCCTCCTCGTCGCCGACGACCGGCTCATGCCGGCCCTCAGCGGTGGCCAGAGCGCGATCTGCTCGCTCTGGGAGCTGCCGGAGCGGATCTGGGGGGAGCCGGTGCTGCCCCTGCCCCTCTCCGGGTTCGAGGGCGAAGGGACGACGCTCCTCGCGCTCGCGGAGGCGGGGTTCCGCTACGCCTTCCCGCTCTCGGTGCGGCGGCGCCCGATCGGTCTCCTGCTCGCCGGCCCGAAGGCGGACGGCGAACCGCTCAACAGCGAGGACCTCGAGATCACCCGCTCGCTGCTCGACCAGGCGGCGCTCGCCATCGAGAACGCCCGCCTCCTCGAGCAGGTGCAGGGCCAGCTCCAGCAGGTCACCGACCTGAAGCGGCGCAACGAAGGGATCATCGAGTCCTCGCCCGCGGGGATCGCCGTGCTCGACGAGGCGGGCGTCGTCCGCCAGGCCAACCTCGCCTTCGCCGAGCTCCTCGGCGTGCGGCGCGAGAGCCTGACGGGGCGGCCGCTCGCGTCCCTGCTGCCGATCGGCGAGCTGCCGCTGCCCGGGACCCCGCCGGCGATCGTGCCCTGGCGCCGCAGCGACGATGACGAACGCCAGCTCCAGGTCAGTGTGGCCGCGCTGCGCCGGGGACCGGAGCCGGGGGGCCGGATCCTCGTGGTGCAGGATCTGACCGAGCGGACCCGGCTCGAACAGGCACTCCAGGAGCAGGATCGGCTCGCCTCGCTCGGCCTGCTCGCCGCCGGCGTGGCGCACGAGGTGAACACGCCGCTGACCGGCATCTCGAGCTACGCCCAGATGCTGCTCGCCGACACCCCCGAGGACGATCCGCGCCACGCCCTGCTCCAGAAGGTCGAGCGGCAGACCTTCCGCGCCGCGCACATCGTCAACGGGCTGCTCGACTTCGCCCGGCAGCGCACGCACGAGCGCCGGGAGCTCGATCTGCGCCGGCTCGCCGAGGAGTGCCTCGATCTGCTGCGCGAACGCTTCTCCCGGCGCGCGATCCGGGTGGTCACCGAGCTCGATCCGGAGCCGGTGCGGATGATCGGTGACGAAGGCGAGCTCCAGCAGGTCGCGACCAACCTGCTGCTCAACGCCGTCGACGCGCTCGCCGAGGGGGGCACGATCACCGTCGCCGTCCACCGCGCCGGCGACCGGGCGCGGCTCGTGGTCACCGACACCGGCCCGGGCATCCTGCCCGAGCACCTCGGCCGGGTCTTCGACCCGCTCTTCACCACCCGTGCCGGCCAGGGCGGCACCGGCCTCGGCCTCGCGATCTCGCAGCAGATCGTGCTCCGGCACGGCGGCCGGATCGAGGTCGCCAGCCGGCCCGGCGAAGGCGCCCGCTTCACCGTCGACCTGCCCGCGGAGGCGGTGGCCGGCACCCGATGAACATCCTCATCGTCGACGACGAAGAGATCGTCCGCGACGCGCTGAGCGATCTCCTGCGGCGCGAGGGGTTCCACCCGCAGGCGGTGCGCACCGGCGAGGAGGCCCTCCTCCTGCTCGAGCGCGAGGAGGTCGACGTCATCCTGCTCGACATCATGCTCCCCGGCATGGGCGGCTTCGAGGTCCTGCGGCAGATCCGCAGCCGCGATCCCGACCAGGTCGTGATCGTCGTCACCGCCTACTCCTCGATCGAGGGGGCGATCACGGCGATGCGGGACGGCGCCTTCCACTACATCTCCAAGCCGTTCAAGAACGAGGAGGTCGTCCTCACCATCCGGCGCGGGCTCGAGCAGCGGCAGCTGACCGCCGAGAACCGCGCCCTGCGCGCCCAGCTCGGGCAGCGCTTCGGCATCGACAACCTCATCGGCAAGAGCGCGGCGATGCGGTCGGTCTACGACCTCGTGCGCCTCGCCGCGCCGAGCCGGAGCAACATCCTCGTGCTCGGCGAGAGCGGCACCGGCAAGGAGCTGGTGGCCAAGGCGATCCATCACCACAGCCACCGCGCCCGGGGCCCGTTCATCACCTTCAACTCCGGCTCGATGCCTCCCGATCTGCTCGAGAGCAACCTCTTCGGCCACGTGCGCGGCGCCTTCACCGGCGCGATCGCGAACAAGAAAGGGCTCTTCCAGCTCGCCGACGGCGGCTCGATCTTCTTCGACGAGATCGGCAACATCCCGCTCGAGACCCAGGCCAAGCTGCTGCGGGTGATCCAGGAGAAGGAGTTCATGCACGTCGGCGGCGTCGACGTGATTCGCGTCGACGTCCGGATCATCGCCGCCACGAACGCCGATCTCGAGGCACTCGTCCGGCAGGGCAGCTTCCGGGAGGATCTCTTCTACCGGCTCAACGTGATCACGATCCCGCTGCCCGCGCTCCGCGAGCGGCGGGAGGACATTCCGCTGCTCGCCCGCCACTTCCTCGCCCGCTATGCGGCGGAGAACGAGAAGCCGCTCCGGGAGATCTCTCCCGCCGCCATGGAGCTGCTGCTCGACTACCGCTGGCCGGGCAACGTGCGGGAGCTCGAGAACGCGATCGAGCGGGCGGTCGTCCTCTCCGAAGGGGAGACGCTCGACGTCGCGCTCCTGCCCGCCGCGCTGCGCCGCGCCCCCGAAGAGGCGGGGGCGCCGCCCCTGCCGCCGGAGGGCCTCTCGTTGCGCGAGGCGGTGACGACCTACGAACGGAAGCTCATCGTCCGGGCGCTGCACGCCGCCGGCGGGGTGCAGAAGCGGGCCGCCGAGCTGCTCCGGGTCAAGCCGACGACGCTGCACGAGATGATGAAGCGGCTCCAGATCCCCTCCGAGACCGGCCAGCAGCCACGCCCCGGCGCGCCGGAGTGAAGCCCCCGGCGGCAGCGCCGCCCGGATTGAACGCCGCCCGCGGATGGGCTATCCTTGGCGGTCCGCCGGGAACCTGAACCCGGCACCGCGCTCCCCGAGGATTCCGATGAAGAAGAACATCCATCCCCAGCTCCACCTCGTCACGGCCGTCTGCGCCTGCGGCAACACCTTCCAGACCCACTCTACGAAGAAGGATCTGCGCCTCGAGATCTGCAGCGCCTGCCACCCGTATTTCACCGGCAAGCAGAAGCTGATCGACACCGCGGGCCGCGTCGAGCGCTTCAACCGCCGCTACAACCGCACCACGGCCTGAGCCGCCGCGCGGCGGCCCCCCCGCCGGACGCCGCCCGCGCTCCCCCCAAGATGCGCGAGAAGCTCGAGCAGCTCGTCACCACCCACGCCGAGCTCACCGCCCGCCTCGCCTCTCCGGAGGTGCTGGGCGACCCGCGTCTCTACCGCGAGACGAGCAAGGCGCTCGCCGAGATCGCTCGCGCCGTCGAGCTCTACCGCGATCTCGGACGGGTCGAGCGCGAGCTCGCCGAAGCCACCGAGCTCGCCGGCCAGGGCGCGGGGGAGCCGGAGCTCGCGGCGCTCGCCGCCGACGAGGCGACGCGGCTCGCCAGCCGGCGGGAGGAGCTCCTCGCCGAGCTGCGCCGCGAGCTCGCCCCGAAGGATCCGAACGACGGCCGCAACGTGGTGCTCGAGATCCGCGCCGGCACCGGCGGCGACGAGGCCTCGCTCTTCGCCGCCGAGCTCTTCCGCATGTACAGCCGCTACGCCGACCGGCAGGGGTGGCGGGTGGAGCTGATCGACCTCTCGGAGTCCGAGGCCGGCGGGATCAAGGAGCTCGCGGCGATCGTCGAGGGCGAAGGGGCGTACAGCCGCCTCAAGTACGAAGGGGGGATCCACCGCGTGCAGCGCGTGCCGGTCACCGAGGCCTCGGGGCGGATCCATACCTCGGCCGCCACGGTCGCCGTGTTGCCGGAGGCCGAAGAGGTCGAGGTCGAGGTGCAGGAGCGCGATCTGCGGGTCGACACCTACTGCGCCTCGGGACCCGGCGGACAGGGGGTGAACACGACCTACTCGGCGGTGCGTCTCACCCACCTGCCGACCGGGCTCGTCGTCACCTGCCAGGACGAGCGCAGCCAGATCAAGAACAAGGCCAAGGCGTTGCGGGTGCTCCGGGCCCGACTCTTCGAGCTCGAGCGCGAACGGGCCGACGCCCACCTCGCGAGCGAACGCCGGCGGATGGTCGGCAGCGGCGACCGCTCCGAGAAGATCCGCACCTACAACTATCCGCAGAACCGGGTCACCGACCACCGGATCGGCCTCACCCTTCACCAGCTCCCGGCGATCCTCGAGGGAGATCTCGACCCCCTGCTCCGGCCGCTCGCCGAGCACTTCCAGGCCCAGCGGATCGAAGAGGCGGCGCGCGGCGCCGTCTCCTGACCGCCCGGCGCCGCGCCGCTGGGCCGTGGCCGCCACCCGCCACCCGGCAACCCTCCGCGTCGGCGACCTCCTCCGCGAAGGCCAGGCGCGGCTCGCCGCGGCCGGCCTCCCCCGCCGCGAGGCCGCGCTCCTGCTCGCCCGCCTGCTCGCGACCGGCGAAGCCCAGCTCCTCGCCCGCGACCAGGAACCCGCTCCCGCCGCCCTCGTGGCCCGCTACCGGGAGTGGCTCGCCCGGCGCGCCGGGGGCGAACCGGTCGCCTATCTGTTCGGCGAGCGCGAGTTCTACGGGCGGCCGTTCGCGGTCGACTCGCGGGTGCTCGTGCCGCGGCCCGAGACCGAGCTGCTCGTCGAGACCGCTCTCGGGCTGCCGCTGCCGCCCCGGCCGGGCATCCTCGACATCGGCACCGGCTCGGGCTGCCTCGCGGTGACGCTCGCCGCCGAGCTGCCCGCGGCCCGCCTGCTCGCCACCGACCGCTCCCCCGCGGCGCTCGCGGTGGCCTGCCGCAACGCCCGGCGCCACCAGGTCGCGGCGCGGATCCGGTTCGTGGCGGCCGATCTCGCCGCGCCGATCGCCCTCGCCCCGTTCGCGCTCGTCGTCGCGAACCCGCCCTACATCGACCCCGCCGAGTGGGACGACCTTCCGGCCACGGTGCGCGACTTCGAACCCCGGTCGGCGCTGCTCGCCCCCGGCCATGGGCTCGCGCTCTGGCTGCGGCTCCTCTCCGAGACCGGCCCACGGCTCGCTCCCGGCGCCTGGTTCGCGGGCGAGATCGGAGCCGGGCAGCTCCCGGCCCTCGCCGCGGCGGCCGCGCGCTCGCCGCTCGACCTCGTGCGCACCGTCGACGATTTGGCCGGGATCCCGCGAGTTGTGGTATTCAGGCGGCGGCAGCCGTAGGGCCGCCCGAAAGAGAAGAATGGACAGATTCCGTATCGTCGGCCCCTCCACCCTGCGCGGCACGGTTCGCGCGAGCGGGGCGAAGAACGCCGCCCTCCCGGCCCTCGCCGCGACCCTGCTCACCGATGAGCCGGTCCTGCTGCAGCGGGTACCCCGGGTACGGGACATCACCACCCTGCGGCGACTGCTCGCTCACCTCGGGCAGGGCTCGAGCGAAGAGGCTGGGGATCGGCTCCGCTTCGCACCCGAGGGCAACGCGAGCCCCGGCGATGCCCCCTACGAGCTGGTCAAGACGATGCGCGCCAGCGTCCTCGTGCTCGGGCCGCTGCTCGCCCGGCGGGGACACGCTCGGGTCTCGCTGCCGGGCGGCTGCGCGATCGGGGTGCGGCCGATCGATCAGCACCTCGCCGGACTCGAGGCGCTCGGCGCCCGCGTCGCGCTCGATCACGGCTACGTCGACGTCGCCGCTCCCCGCCTCACCGGCACCCGGTTCCGCTTCGCGACCGTCACGGTCACCGGCACCGAGAACCTGCTCATGGCCGCGGTGCTCGCCCGCGGCACCACGGTGCTGGAGAACTGCGCCCGCGAGCCCGAGGTGAGCGACCTCGCCCGGCTGCTCGTCGCCATGGGGGCCAGGATCGAAGGGATCGGCTCCTCGACCCTCGTCGTGGAAGGGGTCGCCGGGCTGCACGGTGCCGAACACGCGGTGATCGCCGACCGGATCGAAGCCGGGACCTACCTCGTCGGCGCCGCGCTCACCGGCGGTGACGTGACGGTCGCCGACCTCGCGCCCGGCGATCTCGGCGCCCTCCTCGAAGCGCTCGCGGCCACCGGCAGCGAGGTCGGCGCCGAGGAGGGGGGCGTGCGGGTGCGACGCTCCGGCGAGCTGCTCCCCTGCGATCTCGCGACGGCGCCGTTCCCCGGCTTTCCGACCGACCTGCAAGCCCAGTTCATGGCGCTCATGACCCAGGCTGCGGGCGACTCCACGATCCGCGAGACGATCTTCGAGAACCGCTTCCAGCACGCCGCCGAGCTCGGACGGATGGGAGCGGAGATCCGGCTCGAAGGGGCGGTCGCCCACGTCCGCGGCCCGCGCCCGCTTTCCGGAACCACGGTCATGGCCACGGACCTGCGCGCCTCGGCGAGCCTCGTGCTCGCCGCGCTCGTGGCCGAGGGCGTCACCCAGGTCGAGAGGATCTATCACCTCGACCGCGGCTACGAACGGATGGAGGAGAAGCTCCGCACGCTCGGCGCCACGGTCGAACGGCTCGGCGACGACGAGAAGAGCCCGGGCGGCAGCGCCCCGGGAGGAGGAGGCATCCGATGAGCGAAAGCTGCGTCTTCTGCCGGATCGCCCGGGGCGAGATCCCCGCCAGCCTCGTCTACGAAGACGACGAGGTGATCGGCTTCCACGACCTCGCTCCGCAGGCGCCCGTCCACGTGCTCCTGATCCCCCGCCGTCACGTCGCGACGCTCCTGGAGACCGGACCCGGCGACGTCGAGCTCCTCGGCCGCCTCCAGCGCGCCGCGGTGGCGACCGCCGAAAAGCTCGGCCTCGACCGCGACGGCTTCCGACTGGTCACCAACTGCCTCGCCGGGGCGGGACAGACCGTCTTCCACCTCCACGTCCACCTCCTCGGAGGCCGCCTCCTCGGCTGGCCGCCGGGATGATCTGGCTGCTCGCCGCGCTGGCGATCGCCGCGCCGCCGGCGGATCCCCGGCCACCGCTCGCCGAAGCCCTCTGGCACGGCGAGGCCGAGGTGGCCCTTCGCCTCACCCACGCGGCCCGCGCCGCGGATCCGGCCGCCGCCGCCGATCTCGGGATCCGCTTCGCCGAAGGCCACCTGCTCGCTCGGCAGGGTGAGACCGCGGCTGCGATCGCAGCGTTCACCCTGGTGCGCACCGAAACCCCGGCGCTCGCCCCAACCGTCGACCTGCGCCTCGCCGCCCTCGCTCTCGACGCCGGCGACGCCGGAGGCGCGGCTTCCACCCTCGTCGACCTCCTGCTCGCCCCCGAGCCGTTGCCCCGTCCGCTGCGCCGGGAAGCAGAAGGGCTCCTCCGCCGCGCCGCGCAGCGGCCCGGGGGATGCGGACCGGTGATCCGGGCCCCTTCGAACCCTCCCGAGGGCGCCGCGCGGCGGGCGGTCGCGCTCCTCGCCACCGACTGCCTGCGCGCCGCCGGGCGCCTGCCGGAGGCGGGTGTCCGCTGGCAGGAGCTCCTCGCCGCCGACTCCGGGGACCGGATCGCGAACGAAATCGTCGACCGCTGGGTCGAGCTCGAGGAACGTGGCCGCGCCCTGCCCGTGCTGCCGGATCGTCTCGCCGGCGAGGCGTTCGCCCGCCACCGCGATTTCGATCGGGCGCTCCCCCGGCTCGAGCGCGCCCTCGCCGCAGGCGACCCCTCGGGCGAGCTCGCCTGGTCCCTGGCGCGCGCCCGTTTCTGGAAAGGCGACTACGCGGCAGCCGCCGAGGCTCTCGCCGGCTGGAATCCTCCCGGCCTCCCGGCGGAACGGCAGGCGGAAGCCCGCCACCTCGAAGCGAGGGCGCGAGAGCTCGCCGGGGACGAGGAGGGTGCCCGGCAGGCCTTCCGGCGTGCTGCCGCCGCCGCGCCGCGCAGCAGCTGGGCGGCGGCGGCCCGGTTCTCACTCCTGCGCCTCGAGTGGGACGCCGGCCGGGAGCGCGAAGCGCTCGCCACCCTCGCCGAGCTCGAGCGCAACCATCCACCGGCGAGCACCCGGGCGCGCGCCCTCCTCTTCCTCGCCGCCGCCGACCTCGCCGCTGGCCGCGCCGACCGAGCGGCCGGCTGGCTCGAACGAGCCCGGGCCACCCGCTGGCTCGCCCCCGTGGAGATCTCCTACTGGACCGGCCGCCAGCGAGAGGCAGCCGGCCGCTGGCCCGAGGCCGCCGGTGCCTACGCCGAGGCGATCTGGTCGGCGCCGCTCCACCCGCTCGCTCTCGCCGCCGGCGAGCGGCTCCGGGGTGCCCCCCGGCTCACGGTCGCCGCCCGGCGGGCGCTGTCGCGCGCCGAGGCCAGGCGGGCGTGGGCGCTGGCCCGAGGGCTCGGCGACGAGGCGGAATCGGCGCACGCCGCCCGGCGCCTCGGCGCCAGCCCCCCTCGCGACACCCCGCTGCGTCCGGTGGCCTCCTGGCCGCTCTGGCGCTCGCCGCGGCGGGATGCCACCACCCTCCTGCTCGGCCTCGGCTTCTGGCGCGAGGGCGCGAACGCCGCCGCGGCCCACTTCCCCGCCCGCGATCCCGGCCTCGCGCTCACGGCGATCGCACGGCTCGCGACGGCCGGGGCGAACCGTCAGGCGCTCGCGCTCGCCGAGGGAGTCGCCGCCGGTCGCGGCCTGAACGAACCGCTCTGGGAACCGGCGCTGCGGCGGGCCCTCGCTCCGAACCCGTACCCCGAGATCGTGGCTGCCGCCGCGGCCCGCCACGGCATCGAGGCCGCCTTTCTCCTCGCGATCGTGCGCGAGGAGAGCCGTTTCGACGCGGAGGCGTTCTCCCCCGCCGGCGCCCGGGGCCTCGCGCAGTTCGTGCTCCCCACCGCGCGGCGGGTCGCGGCCGGGCTCGGGCGCCCCCCGCTGCGCGCCGCGGAGCTCGACCGGCCCGAAGTCGCGCTCGACCTCGCCGCCGCGCACCTGGCCGACCTCGCCCGGCGCTACGACGGCAACCTGGGCGCTGTCGCGGCCGCCTACAACGCCGGCGAGGCGCAGGCCGACCGGTGGCTCGCCGGGCTCCGCGGCCACGACGTACCCGAGCTGCTCACGCGCATCGGTTTCCGGGAGACGCGCGCCTACGTGGCCCGGGTCCTCACCTCGCTGCAGCGGTACCGGGAAAGCGCCCCCGAGCCGGCTCCCGGACCGCCCCCACCCCGGGACTGGCGCGGCTCCCCGGGGACGTGATACGTTCGCGCGCGGTGCTCCCGCCGGATGAGGTCCCGACCGCAACGGACCCGGCCACCGCGAACGAGGTGAAGCCGGCTCGCATCCTCCTGCCATCGCCGATCGGCAACCTCGGGATCGAGTTGCGCGGCTCCGCGCTCACGCGGATCGCGCTCTCCCCCGCGCCACGCGAGCGCCGGCAGTACGTACCGCTGGCGAAGATGGAGGAGAGCGAGCTCCTCGACGAGGTGATCGGGCGGCTTTCGGAGTACCTTGCGGGCGTCCGCACCCAGCTCGAGCTGGAGTACGACCTCGGCCCTTCCGGGGTCGACGCCTTCGCGCGCCGGGTGCTCCGGGAGACGACGCGGATCCCGTTCGGCCGGACCCGCACCTACAAGGAGGTCGCCACCGCCGTCGGCCGCCCGACGGCCTACCGGCAGGTGGTCGCGATCCTGCTCGCCAACCCGCTCCCAATCGTGCTTCCCTGTCACCGGGTGATCCCCGGCAAGGCCGGAATCGGCGGCTACGTCGGCGGCGAGGCGAAGAAGCGCTGGCTCCTGCGGCTCGAGCGCAACTACCAGCCCCCGGCCGCCTGAGCCAGCGCGTTCACGCGCCGTTTCACTCCTCTTCGAGCTGCAGATCCAGGACGACCGCCTCGCCCGGAGCGGCGGTGAACTCCTTCCTGAGGCTCTCGTACCCCGGCCGGACGATCTCGAGCCGGTGCCTGCCGGCGTCGACGAGCAGGCTCGAGTGGAGGCGTGCGAGATCTTCGCCGGTGCCGAGGAAACGGCCGTCGAGATAGACCGAGGCGTCCGGAGGCACGACCCGCAGCTGCAGGCGACCCGGCTCGCCGCGGGCGTCGAGAACCTCGGAAGGGGTCGCCGGCTCCGCCCCGGGCTCGTAGCCCGACTCGCGTCGCGTGCGCCACGCCTCCTCACGCTCTCCCTGCACCGCGCCGGCCGCCGTCGCGGCTTCCCGATCCCGGCGAAGCCGCTCCTCCCGGCGCTCCACGGATTTCGACGGGAGATCTTCCGGCCGGACCGATTCACCCGGGACCATCCGGTCGTTGAAGTCGAGCTTCACCCCCGACCGCACGGTCACCTGATGAGCGACCGTCCTGTACCCGTCGAGATAGAAGACGAGGTCGTAGGTTCCCGGTTCGAGCCAGAGGTAGTCCGGGAAGCCGTCGTAGTCGTCGCACACCCCGAGGTACTGGCCGTCGAGGTAGACGTGCGCCCGCTCGGGGCTGACATCGAGGTCGAGCGCTCCGAGTCCCAGCGCCTGCGCCTGCTGCACCCCCGTGGGATAGAGAAACCAGTCGTTCCAGTAGTTGAAGTACGGCCAGCCCAGGTAGACACCGTAGTGCCAGAGGGGCCAGTAGGCCGAGTACGAGAAGCGAACGCCAGGACGGGGATGCGGCCGGTAGCCCGGCCGGCGATACCGCGAATCCCGGTAGTGGCGGGAATCCCCGCGAGGGCGCGACGAGGAAACCGTGTCTCCCCCTCCCCGCGAAGAGGAGCGGTGCGTGACGGCGGCTTCGCTCGGTCCGGACGGCGGCACCCGGGTCGCCGAGCGCGCCGTGGCGGACGCCCCGCGCCCACCCTCCCGGCTACCTCCCGGTGCCGTGCGGGTCTCGGCAGCGGCGGCCGTCGCCAGCCCCGCTCCAAGCAGGAGCGCGAACAGGATGGGACGCCACTCAGTCCAACCCCAGGAAAGTCCTCTCGTCTTCATCGCTGCCCTCCTCTTCCCGCCCCGCTCCGAGCTCGCGCCAACCGCGCTGGAGCCCCTCGATGTAATGGAACCGGAAAACCGATTCCCAGAGCCGGGGCGTGCTCACCGGGAGAAATTGCAAGGCCCGGGCCAACCGTTCGCGCAGCCGGTGTGCCCGCCGTGACGGGAGCGGCGGTGGCCCCCCTTCCCCCAGACCGACGAACCCGCCGAGCTCCGGATGGAGCCGCCGGAAGACGACCGCGCAGTAGCCGGCCCGCTCCTGCCGCCGGGCGAAGCGGTCGAGGTCGGTCGGGTGGTCGTGCGCCACCCGCGCCCGCGCCTCGTAGACGATCCGCAGACCATGCCGCGTGAGCCGCCACGCGACCTCGATGTCCTCCCACGCCGCATAGGGGAAGCGCAGGTCGAACGGCTCGGCGAGGAGCAGCGCCCGGGAGAGCGAGAGGTTCGAGGTGTAGAAGAAGTTGAACGGCACCTGCTCGGGGTCGGAGATGAGCCCGAACCCGAACTGCAGCCCCTGTTCGTTGAGGTAGTCGAGCAGCGGGGTGCGCCGGAGGCGGGGGTGCCAGTCGGTGCGCCCGATCACCGCGAGCTCGGGAGCGGCCCCGCGCGCCCGCCACGCCCGCTCGTGCCAGGCGAGCCAGTCCGCGTCGGGGACGGTGTCGTCCCCCAGAAAGGCCACCCGCTCCCCCCGGGCCGCCGCCACCCCGGCGTTCCGCGCCGCCGCCGGCCCCCGGTTCGGCTGGCGGAGGCGGGTGAGGGGGTAGGGGGGCTGAAAACCGGCGAGCCACTCGGCGGTGCCGTCACTCGACCCGTCGTCGACCACCACCACCTCGAACGGCGGCGGGTTCGCCTGGGCGCCGAGCGCCGCGAGCACCTCCCGCAGCACCTCGAGCCGGTCGAAGGTCGGGATGACGATCGAAAAGAGCGGGGGCTCCTCCCCGCCGGCGCCGCTCACCTGCACTCCATGATCTCCTCGAGCCGGGCCTCGACCAGGGGGAGCCCCGCGGGCAGCGCGGCCCGGAAGCCGGGCCGGGCGAAGAGCTCGGCATCGCCCGGATAGGTCGGCACGAGGTAGAGGGGGAAGCGGGCGAAGTAGTCGGCGTCGCTGCGGCGGCGGCGCGCCTGGATCTGCCGGCGCTTCTCGGCGGTGGCGTCGAGCTGCGCGAGGAAGAACGAGAGTGCCCGGAGCTGGGCGACGCTCCGCGGCTCGCCGAGCCAGAGGCCCGCGCCCCCATCCCCCTCCCCGGCGAGGAGCGCCCGCACCGGCGGGGGCAGCCCGCCGGCCCTCCCGAGGAGGTGCAGCGCCCGGCGCCGCAGCCACGCCCGGCCGCGACGGGCGAGCCGGCGCGGTGCGCTCGCGCCAGCTCCGGCCGGAGGGCCGGCCGCGACGGCGACCGCGCCGCCGGGGGCATACGGATCGATCGTGAGCGTCTCGCCGCCGGCGTTCCCCTCCACCAGCAGGGTCTGCGTGCGGGAGAGGAAGGTGAGGAGGATCGCCGGCAGGAGCCGCTCCCACCACTCCGGCTCGAGGTTCTTGTAGACGGTCAGGAGCGCGTTGCGCTCGAAGAGGAGCCCCCGGTTGTAGTTGCCGAGGCGATCGCTCGTGGCGCTCGCGCGATGATGGGCGACCGCTCCCGGCGCCGCCAGCACCCGTTCGCCTCCCGACCAGAGCCGCCAGCCGAGGTCCACGTCCTCGAAGTAGGCGAAGTAGTCGGGGTCGAAGGCGCCGGCGGCGAAGAACGCCTCCCGGCGCACCAGCATGTTGCCGCCGCAGGCGAACGGCAGCTCCTCGCCCGGCGCCGGGATGCGGGCGGCCCCGAGCGGGCGGCGGAAGTCGAGCTGGAAGGCGTGCCCGTCGAAGGTGAGCAGCCCGCGCCCGAAATCGAGCCGCTCCCCCTCCCAGTCGACGATCAGCCCCGAGACCGCGGCGACGTCGGCCGGCGCCGTGCCGAGGCTCTCGACGAGGGTACCCAGCCAGCCGGGCCGCGGCCGCATGTCGTTGTTGAGCAGCGCGAGGGCGCCGTACCGGGCCGCGCCGGCGAGCCGGAGGTTGCCGCGGCAGAAGCCGACGTTCTCCGGGCTCTCGTGGAGCCGCACCCCGGGGTGCTCGCGCCGGAGCCAGTCGGCGGTCCCGTCGCGCGAGCCGTTGTCGAGCACGAGGATCTCCCACGGCACCCCGGGGGGCTCCTGCGCGGCGAGCGCCTCGAGGCAGGTCGCGAGGTGCTCGCGCCCGTTCCACGAGAGGAGCAGGACGGAGACGCCGTCGAGCCGGCTCATCCCCCCATCTCCGTACGGAGTCGGTCGAGCCAGCGCCGGAGGCGGAAGCCGAAGCGGTCGGCGGGAGCCCCGGTGGGCGGCCGGAAGGCGAACCGCTCCTTCGTCGGATCGCTCCGCGGCGAGCGGAGGAACCGGACGAGCGGGGCGAGCGCGCGTTCCCAGCCGAACGCCGCCGCGAGCCGCTCCCCGCGCTCGCGCCGGGCCGCCACCTCCGGCCCGCCCGCGAGCACCTCGGCGAGCGCCGCGGCGAGCGTCGCTTCGTCTCCGCACGGCACCACCCACCCCGCCCGCGCCTCGCTCACCATCCGGGCGATCGCGCCGCCCTCGCTCACCACGACCGGGCAGCCGACGGCGAGCGCTTCGAGGAAACGGGTGCGGAGCGCGAGCCGGGTCTCGAGCGTCGGGTGGTGCGGAGCGACCAGGAGGTCGGCGTCGCGGAGCAGGTCGTAGCGCCGCTCGGCGGCGATCCAGTCGAGCATCCGGACCCGCCCCCCCCACCAGCCGCGCCGCCGGCAGTCGGCCTCGACCTCGGCGAAGAGCCGCTGCGGGGTCCCTTCCGGGTTGGGGTTGCGCACCAGCCAGAGCGTCCAGTCGTGCCCCTCCAGCCGGGCGAGCGCCGCCATCAGGGTGAACGGGTCGTACCAGTCGTAGAGCCCCCCGAAGAGGAGATGCCGCTCCCCCGGCCGGCACGCAGGGAGCACCGGACGATGAGCAGGCAGCGTCGCGGGGAGGCCGAACGGCACCGTGTCGACGAGCGCGCGCAGATCGGAGTCGGCTCCGAGCCGCTCGGGGTTCACCCGGCCGAGCGCGGTGAGAAAGCCGAGGTAGTAGAGCCGCTGCTCTTCCGAGGAGCAGAGGAAGAAGTCGCCGCGAGCCATCTGGAGGACCCAGGTGGTGTGGTCGTTGCGGTACGGGTCGAGACCGAGGGTCGCCGTGTAGTGGAGGTTCTCCACGAGCCACGGGTCGTAGAGGTCGATCGCCACCGGCAGCGCCGGCGCGGCCAGCAGGAGGTCGTTGGCGAGCTGCCCCTGCGCCACCGCCGCGGCGCAGTCGCGCACCAGCTCGGGGAGCGGCGCGCTGCCGAACGGCCGGACGGCCTCCGGAGCGAGCCCCGCCGCGGCGCTCTCCTCCCGGCTCGCCGGCGAGATCAGGACCGTCTCGAAACCCGCGGCGGGCAGGCGCCGGGCGAGCTCCAGGTAGCGGATGCCGATCCCCGCCATGCGCGGGCGCACCGGCTCGCTCGAAAGCAGCGCGATCCGGCTCACCGCCCGCGCCGCGTCAGCCAGCGGTGCACGCGCCAGGCCCGCGTCGCCTCCATGCTCGCGATGAGGCCGTTGAGCCGCTCGATCTCGGCGTAGGTGCGCGCGAGCGCCGTGTGGAGCGCCTTCTCCTCGGCCCAGAGCCGCTCGAGCTCGCTGCCGCGCTCCGCCGCCGCCGTCGCGAACCGTTCCTGCTCCGCGCGCAGCGCCACCACCTCGCCGTGGAGACGGTGCTCCGCGGCCCGCGCCTCGCCGGCCTCGCGGGCGAGATCGCACTCGCCTGCCCGCGCCGCGTCCCGTTCCCCGGCAAGCGCCACCGTCTCGGCGCGGAGGCGTGCAATCAGCCGCGCCAGGAGAGCCGGGGTTAGCCGCTCCCGGTGGCGGGCGATCACCCGCTCCTTGACCGCGAGGAAGTCGGCCCGCGCGGCGGGGCTCTCGCCGAAGATCTGCCCGCTGCCCCGGAAATGCCGGTATTCGCAGGTGACGCGGGCGAGATGGTGGAAGCGGGCCAGCCCGCTCAGCCGGATGAGCAGCTCCCAATCCTCGAAGAACGGCAGCTCCTCGTCGATCGGTCCGGCGGCGCGGAGGAGCTCCCGCTCGGTGAGGAGGGTGTTGAACGGGATGTAGTTGTCGAGGAGCAGGAGATCGGGATCGAACTCCCGGCTGTACGGCACCCGCCGCTCGACCTGCCGCCAGCCCCCGGCGGGCGCGAGCTCGTAGACGCCGACCGCCGCGTCGGTGTAGGCGACGCGGACGCCCGTGCCGGCATGGAGCCCGGCCAGCACCTCGTAATGCTCGGGCTCGACGAGGTCGTCGTCGTCGAGGAAGGCGACATGGCTCCCGGTAGCCGCCGCGATCCCCTCGTTCGCCGCCCCGCCCCGGCCGCGGCGCGCGGCGAGGTCGCGCCGCCGCACCGGGAACGGGAGATCGCCCGGCAGCTCGGGCGGGGGGCCGCCGTCGTTGACCAGCACCAGCTCGAGCCGCGGATACCGGCTTGCCGCGAGGCTCGCGAGCGCTTCGGCGAGCAGCGCGGGGCGATCCACGGTGCGCACGACCACCGAGATCGCCGGCCACTCCCGCACTGCGGCCGGCTCGCGCTCCGCGCCGAGCGCGGCGGCGAGCGCCCGGGGTCCACGGGTGCGGAAGTCGGCGACCTCGAGCTCCCGGTACGCCTCGGCGGCCACGATCTCCGGCGCGAGCGTGAGGGTCCGGAAGCGCCGCAGCCCCAAGGCCGCATCGAGGTACGGGTGGCGCGCTTCCTGACTGGCGTAGGCCGCCATCGCCTCCTCGATCGCGCCGAGCTCACCGCTGACGTCGACGAGCAGGTCGGGCACCAGCGGGCCGTTGACCTCGTAGGCGAGGATGCGGGTGGCGCGCAGGCTCGCGAGGAGCGGATCCCCCTCCGGCAGCGATGCGAGCAGCCGGTGGAGCGCGGCGAACGCCGCCCGGTGATCGGCGGAGAGCTCCGCCGGCGAGGGCACGAGCAGCAGATCCGGCGGCGCGGCCGCGAGCAGCTCCCGCAGCGCTTCGGAGAGCTCGGACAGGTACGCCTCGAGGTGCCCGTCGGGAAAGTCGAGGTGGGTGATCTCCTCGATGCCGAGCGGCACCGCCGCGCGAGCCGCCTCGGCGCGCCGCCGCGCGGCGTAGGCCCGCCGGTCGTCGACCGGTTCGACACCCCCGCTGCCATCGGTGAGGAAGGCGACCCGCACCTGCGTGCGGCCAGCCGCGCGCAGGCGGGCGAGCAGGCCGCCACAGCCGAGCGCTTCGTCGTCGGGGTGCGGCGCGAGGACGAGCGTTCGCTCGCTCGCGATCTCGGCGGGGACTCCCGGCGGCGTGTCGACGGAGCGCATCCCGGATCACTCCCCTCGACGACCCGTTTTCGTTCGGCCGACGCGTGCGGATCTCTCTGCAGCGGGGCTCACGCCGCCGATTCTAGCCGCGATTCCGCAGAGCCACGGTCCGAGAAGGAGGAGGAGCCCGGCGGCGCTCAGCGCGAGCCCGGCACCGATGCCGTGCGGGCGGTAGCGGAGCTCGACCCGCCCGGCACCCGCCGGCACGTCGACGCCGAGCAACAGCTCCCCTTCGCGTTCGACCGGCACCTCCCGCCCGTCCACCCGGGCGCGCCAGCCTCGGTCCCAGCACTCCGCGACGACGAGCCGGCGGGCCGGAGCCGAGGCGGCCGCGCCGATCTCCCAGTGGCCGGGCTCACGCTGGCGCACTTCCGCGGCCTCGCCATCCTCCCAGCGGACGAGCGGCAACGCGCCCGGCCGCTCCCAGACCCGGGCGTCCTCGCCGTCGAAAGCCAGCCGCCACTCCGGCCGGAGCGCCGCCGCGCCGGGCTCGGCGACCACCCAGCGGATCCCGAGGCGGTCGAGCCAGGGGGAGTCCCAGTCGCGCACCGGCAGGTGGTAGACGGGATCGTCGGCGCCGGCGAGCTCCGCGTAGACCCGTTCGAACCGTCGCAGCTTGACCGGATCGTCACCCCGCAGGTCGGCGAGGCCGTAGACCATCGCGGCGTTCGGGTGGAACGCGCTGCCGGCGCCCACGAGCCGCCCCTCCTGCCCGGCGAGGAAGGCGACTGCCGGCGTCTCCGGGTAGAGCGCGTGTGCCGGCAGCGCGGGAGCGATCGGCGCGTGGGCGAAGGCGAGATCGATCGCCGCGAAGAGCGCGAGGAGCGGGAGCAGCCGGCGCCGCTGAGCCCGCTCCAGCCACCGCCCCGCGAACAGGAGCGCCACCCCGAGGCCGAACGCCACCGTCCAGGCGAGCTGGCTCCTCACCAGCCCCCGCTGCGTCCACTCCCTGCCGAAGGCGAGCCAGCTCGCCGCGAGCGCGAGCCCAACCGTTGCGGTGGCGATTCCGAGCGAGCGGCCCGGGCGGCGTTCAGCCCACTCCGTCGCCCCGCGCACGGCGAGCAGCGCCAGGACCAGCTCGACGCCGAACTTCAGGTAGTGATGGATCCCGCGGCCGATGAGCGGCAGGGCGAGGAGGAGCTGCCGCGCGCCCGGCAGGTGATACGCCCCCGCCAGCGCCGCCAGCCCGACGAGCGCGAACGCCCGGAGCCGCCGGTCGCGCCGTGCCACGGGGAGCGCGGCGAGCGCGAGCAGGAGCGGGATCGCCCCCACGTAGACCCCGGTCGCGATGTCGTTGTACGGCCCCCACCAGGTCCCCATCCCGGCGTCTCCCAGCCCGTCGGGAAGCACGAAACGCGACCAGAGGAGGAGCAGGGTGCCGAACCCCGGCGGCGGCGAGGAGAGCCGCACGAGCCACTTGCCGCTCTCGCGCAGGGTGAGGAAGAGGGGCAGGATGGCGACCGCTGCGAGCAGCGCCCCTGCCGCCCAACCCCCGAGGAACTCGGCCCAGGTGCGGGCGGCCTGCCCCGGCTCGACGCGACGCCCGAGCAGGTAGAGCGTGGCGAGCAGCCCCGTGAAGACCGCCGTCTCCGGATGCCCGGAGAGGAGCATGAGCCCGGCCACCACCGCGAGCGGACGCCAGCCGCCGTGCCGCGCGGCGAGCCGCTCGGTGGCGAGCAGCGCCCACGGCACGAGCATGAGGGCGTTGCCCATCGGGAAGAGGAGGAAACCCGCGGGCATCCCGGAGAGAGGAAAGACCACCGCGGCAAGCGCCGCCGCACCCCGCCGGGTACCGAGGGCGCGGGCGAGGAGGTACGCCCCGCTGCCGCCGATCGCCACCCGCAGCCAGGGGAGAAGCAGGAGCCCGAGCCGCAGCGGCAGGACGGCGAAGAGGAGGTGGAGCGGAAAGAGCGGCGCCCCCTGTCCGTTGCTCCAGTACGGCGCCCCCGCGAACTGGTGCGGGTTCCAGAAGGGGAACCGGCCGTGCCGCCACTCCCGGCGCTGGAAGAGGAGCCACGGCTCGATCTGGTGCGTGACGTCGCGGAGGTTCTCGTTGCCGCTGGCCGGATCGAGCACCCCCTGCCAGGGTGCGCTCGCGCCGAGGCTCGCCGCCGGACTCGGCACGCCGTCGGGTAGAGTGAGCGCCGGCGCGAGCAGGGCGATCCCCGCGAGCCCGGCGGCGAGCCAGCCCCAGGCACCATCGCGCCGCCGCAGGAGGGGTGGCGCCCCGAGAGCGAGGACGAGCAGGAGCAGGAGCAGCGGGTTCACGGCCGGCACGTCTGTCTCTCGACGATCTCGTTCCCTTTCCGGAACCGGACGAACGGCGACGTGCCGTCAGTCGCCCGTTCCGTTCGGAGTCTCCACACCGGGCGGGACGGCGCGCGGCCGGCGCCGACCCTCCTCTCGCCAGGCGCGCCAGCGCAACGCGAGCACGTCGAGGAGCATGTTCAGGCTGTCGCGAACCGGATGGACGCGCGAGCCCGCCGAGTCCGCCCAGCGCACCCCGACCTCGGCGATCCGGAGGCCGCGGCGCTGCGCCAGCCAGAGCAGCTCGACGTCGAAGGCGAAGCGCTCGATCCGCAGCGCGGCGAACAGCTCGCGCGCCACCTCTCCCCGCAGCAGCTTGAAGCCGCACTGCGTGTCGCGAAAGCTCGCGAGGCCGACGAGGCGCAGGATGCGGTTGAAGACCCGCCCCATCCATTCCCGGAAGCGGGGCTGCCGCACCGTGATCTCGGAGGCCGCGATGCTGCGGCTGCCGATGACGATCTCGCTCCCGGCGAGCTGCTCTTCGAGCCGCTCGACCTCTTCGATCGGGGTGGAGAGATCGGCGTCGCAGAGCAGCACCCGCGCTCCCCGGCTCACCGCCACGCCGGCCCCGAGCGCCGCCCCCTTGCCGCGATTCTCGGGAAGGCGGACGAGGCGGACCCCGCGCTCCGCGAAGGCTGCGGCCACGGCGGCGGTATCGTCCCCGCTCCCGTCGTCGACGACGATGACCTCCGACGGCTCCGCACGGGTGGCCAGATAGGCCAGCACCCTCTCCAGGCTCGGCCCCAGGCGCGCTCCTTCGTTGAAGGCGGGTATCACCACGGAGAGCTTCACGTGCGGGGTATTCTACGTGCTGACGCGGCCTTCTCCGGGCCGCGGGAGGTCGCCGACCCCGATGTGTCCACCCGAGGAACAGACCGAGCCGGCACTCTCCTCGCGCTGGCGCAGCATCGCCGGAAGGCAGGGAACGATCCTTCCTCCGCACGGTCCGGACCTCGACGCCGCGCTGGCCACACCCCCGCTCTCCGCCATCGCCTGGCAACGGGCAGCCGATGCTGCCGCCGGACCGCTCGCGTTCGCCCTGCTCGCTCTCGACGGCGCCACGCCCGCCAGCGCGGCGGCCCGGATCGCGGCCGCGGCGGCAGCGCTCACGGCGGAGGGCAGGCTCGTGCTTCTGCTCCCCCCGGACGCGACGACCGCGACCACCGACCGGATCCGCCTCGCGCTCCACGAAGCGGGCTGCGTGCTCCTGGATACCCGCTCCGCAGCGGGCTCCGGACCGGCGCTCTGGCTCGCCCGCCGGGATCCGTTCCGGATCCGGGCGCTCGCCCCCGGTGAAGAGGTTCGTCTGGGCGCCCTCTTCACCCGCTGTTTCCACGTTTCACGAGCCGGTGAAGAGTGGCGATGGCGCTACCGGGACCACCCGCATGGCGGCCCCTGGAGCAGCATCGCCGTCGCCGGCGACGGCGAGATCGTCGCCCATTACGGCGCCTACCCGGTGCGGCTCGAACGGCGGGAGGGGGAGCGGTTCCGGACGCTCGTCGCCGCGCAGGTGGGCGACCTCATGAGCGCTCCCGACCTCAGGGGTACAGGGCGCGGTGGGACGAGCCTCTTCGCTCGTACCGGCGACCACTTCTACGCGGCGCGCCGTCGCGACGGCGTCGCCTTCAGCTACGGCGTGCACACCGGCACCAGCCGTGCCTTCTCCGTACGCTTCGCCGGCGCCGTTCCGTTCCTGCCGGCGCCATTGTGGGTGTACGAGCCGAGCGCGCATGGCCCGGCGCTCGCGCGCCGGACGCGAGCGCTGCGGCTCGCCGGCTGGCGAGCGCGCCGGGTTGCGGCTCCCGACGCCCGCTTCGACGCCTTCCACGAGCGCGCCCGGCACGGCTACCGGCTCCTCGCCCGCCGCGACCGGCGCTACCTCGCCTGGCGGTACTTCTCCCGCCCCGGCCGGAGGTACGAGCTCCATCTCGCCGAACGGGGCGAGGAGCTGCTCGGCTGGGCGATCTTCCACCGGGAGGACGGGCGGCTCGTCTGGGGAGATGCCCTCGTGGCGCCCGAGGCCGCCGCGGCGGCGCCGCTCCTGCTCGCCTCCGCGCTCAGGACGGGCGAGAGCGTGACGACGGTCGAGGGGTGGTTCTCGCCGGCGGCCGGCTGGTGGCAGCGGGCACTCGCCGAGACCGGCTTCCGGGAGGCTCCCGACCCGCAGGGGCTCGTCTTCACCGCCGTCGCGGGGTGCGAGCCGGTGCCGGCGGCGCGGCTCGGCGCCGATTTCTACCTCACGCGCGGCGACAGCGATCTGTTCTGAAACGTTGCGCGGCCGGCCGGGCAGGCGCCATCGCCCCCCGGCCGGCCGCCTGGATCGCTCGCTCGCGAGGCGCTACTTCGCCATCTCCTTCAGGGCGGCCGCGAGGCCCGGCACCGCCGCCGCCCCTTCGGGCACCGTCACCGACGAGCCCGCGAAATCGCGGTCCACCGGTTCGAACCGCCCGCCCAGGTGCTCGGCGAGGAACGCCTCGGTGATCGCGTTGAACGCCTTGTTGTTCTCCGGCCGCGCGAAGCCGTGCCCCTCGTCGGGGAAGAGGACGTAGGTCACCGGGATCTTCTTCTCCTTCATCGCGGTGACGATCTGGTCCGACTCCGCCTGCTTGACGCGGGGGTCGTTCGCTCCCTGCCCGATGAGCAGCGGCCGGCGGATCGCGTCGACCTTGAACAGCGGCGAACGGGAGTGGAGAAACGCCCGCCCCTCCTCGGTCTTCATCTCACCCATCCGCTGCTCGAAGACGGCGATCATCGGCGCCCAGTACGGCGGCACCGACTCGAGCAGGGTCACGAGGTTCGAGGGACCGACGATGTCCACCCCGGCGGCGAACCGCTCCGGAGTGAAGGTCAGGCCGACGAGGGTCGCGTAGCCGCCATAGCTGCCGCCCATGATCGCCACCCGCTTCGGATCCGCGATCTTCTCGGCGATCGCCCAGTCGACGGCGTCGAGCAGGTCGTCGTGCATCTTCGCGGCCCACTCCCGGTTGCCGGCGTTGAGGAAGCTCTTGCCGAAGCCGGTCGAGCCCCGGAAGTTGACCGCCAGCACCGCGTAGCCGCGGTTGGCGAGCCACTGGTGATACGAGTTGAAACCCCAGTCGTCACGGGCCCACGGACCGCCGTGGACGAAGAGCACCATCGGCACCGGCGCCTTCGGCCGGCCGACGCCGTCCGGATCGCTCCCGGCCGGCAGGGTGAGGTAGGAGACGAGGGTGAGGCCGTCGCGGGCCCGGATCTCGCGCGCGTGCATCGGCTGGAGCGGCAGCCCGTCGAGCGCGGGCCGGTTCGAGAAGAGATAGGTCGTCTTCTTCGCCGGCCGGTCGTAGAGGTAGTAGGCCACCGGACCCGCGTCCTGGACGTACGCCACCGTCCAGAACCGGTCGTCGAGCGACCGCGAGATGATCTCCATCTCGCCCCGGGCGACGCCCGTGAGCCGCGCGAAGTCCTCCCGAATCGCCGGGTCGAGCACCTTCCACTCGGTGCGCAGATAGGTGGAGGCGACCGCCTGGAGAGTTCGCTCGGTCGGGTGCACCATCACGTCCGAGACGTCGGCCCGGGGGTCGGTGAAGACGACCTCGCTCTTGCCGCTCTCGAGATCGGTCGTGGTGAGCGCCGCGGTGTTGCGGCCCCGGCTGTCGAGCATGTAGAGGATCTTGCCGCTGCGATCGAAGCCGAGCACGTTGGTGGTCAGCGAATCCTCCGCCGGCACCTGCGCGAAGGGGACGAACCCTTCTTCACCGGCCTTGAGGACCTCGAGGCTCCCGTCGGGCTGGAAGCGGGCCGCGAGCCGCACCTGATAATCCTCGTCGCAGTAGAAGCCGATGAACCCCTCGTTCTCCAGCACGAGCTTCAGCTCCCCGCTGGCGAGGTCGAGCCGGTAGAGATCGTGGAGCTGCGGCACGCGGTTGTTGAGCCCGACGAGGATCTCGTTCGGGTGCCGGGGCGAGACCCCCGCGATCTGCGCATGGACGTCGTCGAACGGCGTGAGGTCCCGCTCCTTGCCGGTCGCCAGGTCCACCGCGTAGACCCGCCAGTTTTCGTCTCCCCCCTTGTCCTGCAGATAGAGGATCTGCGCGCTGTTGTACGCCCAGAAGTAGATCCGGATCCCCCGGCTGCGGTCGTTGGTCACCGGCTTCGCGGCCGCGAGATCGCCCACCGGAGCTACCCAGACGTTCATCACCCCGTCGACCGGGGCCCGCCAGGCGAGCTGCTTGCCGTCGGGGCTGATCGTGAGCCCGACCCGCTCCGGGTTGCCGAAGAGCACCTCCCGGGGGATGAGCGGGACGTCCGCCGCGCGGGCCGTGGACGTCAGCACGAGTGAAAAGAGCGCGCAACACGCCAGGCTGAGCATCATGAGTCGCATCATCTGCACCTCTCCTCTTCCGATCCGGAGTCTCGAACGGCCCGCGGAACGCGGCCGTCCGTCCTGTCTATCTCTACGCCCCCGCGGCGTCCGGGTTTCTCCCGGCTTCAGTCCTTCGCCGCCATCCAGTTGTCGCCCCAGCCGGTCTCGGCCACGAGCGGCACCGCGAGCCGTTCGGCCCCCTCCATCTCGGTCCGCACGAGCGCCGCGGTCGCCGCTGCCGCCGCCGCAGGTGCCTCCAGCACCAGCTCGTCGTGCACGGTGAGCAGCAGCCGGGCCTCCGGCTGCTCGGTTCGCAGGCGGCGATCCACCGCGATCATCGCCCGCTTGAGGATGTCCGCGGCGGTCCCCTGGATGCGGGCGTTGATCGCCATCCGCCGCGCGTTCTCCCGCAGGTTCCAGCTCTTCGAATGGATCTCGGGCAGCCAGCGGATCCGGCCGGCGAGGGTCTCGACGCGCCCCTCCCGCTCGGCCGTGGCGAGGGTCTCGCGCATGTACTCCTGGACCCGGGAGAAACGGGCGAAGTAGGCCGCGATGAACCGCTCGGCCTCGCGGGTCTCGACCCCGAGGTTCTGCGCCAGGCCGAAGGCGCTCATCCCGTAGATGAGGCCGAAGTTGATCGTCTTGGCGGCGCGGCGCTGATCGCTCGTCACCAGCTCCGGTGCCACCCCGAAGACGCTCGCCGCGGTGGTGCGGTGGATGTCCTCGCCGCGCTGGAACGCCGCGATCAGCTCCGGCTCGGCGGCGATGTGGGCGAGCACGCGCAGCTCGATCTGGCTGTAGTCGGCCGCCACCAGCACCGCCCCGGGCGCGGCCCGGAACGCCCGCCGGATCCGGCGGCCGAGCTCGGTCCGGACGGGGATGTTCTGCAGGTTCGGGTTCGTCGAGGAGAGCCGCCCGGTGGCGGCGACCGCCTGCTGGAAGCGGGTGTGCACCCGCCCTTCGGCGTCGCAGAGCGCCGGCAGCGCATCGACGTAGGTCGATTTCAGCTTGGCGAGCTCGCGGTAGCGCAGCAGCACCTCCGGCAGCGGGAAGCCTTTCGCCGCGAGCGCCGCGAGCGTGTCGGCATCGGTCGACCAGCGCTTCGTCTTCTGGGTGCGGCGGCCGGCGGGGTAGCCGAGCTTCTCGAAGAGGATCTCTCCGAGCTGCCGGGGAGAGTTGAGGTTGAACGGCTCGCCGGCGAGCGCATGGGCCTCGCGCTCGAGCGCGCCGAGCTCGCCCTCCATCTCGCCCGACATCGTCCGCAGGAGCTCGCCGTCGAGAGCGATGCCGGCGTTCTCCATCGCGAGCAGCACCGGCAGCAGCGGCGCTTCGATCTCCCGGTAGACCCGGGCGAGCGCCCCCGTGCCGAGCTCGTCGCGCAGGGGCTCGAGGAGGCGCAGCGGCAGCACCGCCGCCTCGCCCGCCGCCCGGGCGAGACGTTCGTCCCCCACCGGCGGCTGCGCCCCCCGCTCCCAGCCCGCCTCCCGCGCCGAGAGGGGCTCGTATCCGAGCCGCTCCCGGGCCAGCTCCGAGAGCCCGTGGCCGTGCACCGACGCCCGCAGCAGGTAGGAGACGAGCATCGTGTCCCAGAGCGCCGCTGCGGGCCGCTCGCTCTCCGGCGGCAGGAGGCGCAGCACCTCCTTCAGATCGTGACCGACGAGGGAGCCATCCGGGTCGGCGGCGAGCGTGCCGAGCCGTGCGGCCGCCGCCTCCCGCATCTCGTCGCGGCGGAGATCGACGTAGCGCGGCTCCTCGCCGGGCACCGCGAAGGCGAGCGCCACCGGCTCCTCCTCCCCGAGCCGCGCCACCGCGAGCTCGGCGCCTGCGGCGGCGAGGAGGGTCGCGAGCTCGTCGGGGGAGGTGAGCTCGCGGGCCGCGGGGATCGCCTCGCTTTCGACTGTCGCTTCCGGTCCCAGCTCGGCGAGCAGGGTTTCGAACTCGAGCGCGCCGTAGAGGGCGCGCAGGGCCGCCGTGTCGGGCGGCTCGTGGCGCAGGGCCGCGACGTCGAGGGTGAGCGGCAGCTCGGTGTGGATCGTCACCAGCTCCTTCGAGAGGAGCGCCTGCTCCCGGTGCTGCTCGAGCCCCTCGCGATACGCCTTGCGCTTGACGGCGGCGGCGTTGGCGAGCAGCGCTTCGAGCGAACCGTGCTCGGCGATGAGCTGGCGTGCTCCCTTCTCGCCGATCCCGGGCACCCCGGGGACGTTGTCCACGCTGTCGCCCTGCAGCGCCAGCACGTCCGCCACCCGCGCCGGCGGGACCCCCCACTCCGCCTCCACCGCCGCCTCGTCGTAGAGGCGGTTGCGGCCGGTGTGGAAGACCGCGATGCCGGGGGCGACGAGCTGCATCAGGTCCTTGTCGGCCGAGACGAGCACCACGTCGTACCCCTGCGCCGCTCCCTGCCGGGCGAGCGTGCCGAGCACGTCGTCGGCCTCGTACCCCGCGAGCTCGACCACCGGGATCCGGAACGCGCCGAGCGCCTCGCGGATCCGGGGCAGCTGCGCCCGCAACCCCTCGGGCATCGGCGCCCGGTTGGCCTTGTAGTCGGCGTACCGCTCGGTGCGGACGGTGACGTCGGAGACGTCCCACGCCACGCCGACGAGCTCCGGGTTCTCCTCGCGCAGCAGCTTGCGGAGCATCTGCACGAAGCCGTAGACGGCGTTCGTCGGCTCTCCCTGCGACGTCGAGAGCTCCCGGATCGCATAGAAGGCGCGGAAGGCGTTGGAGAGACCGTCGATCAGGTAGAGGCGGGGGCGGGAGGACATGCACCGAGTCTATGCGCCCCGGCGGCCGGGGTAGACTCCGGCTACGGGACACTCCCCCGGCTCCTCCCTGACATGTCCAGAGATCGTTCCGATTCCGCAGACAAGACCGGCGCGCCGCGACCGGCTCGCCGCCGCCATCGTGACCCCCGCTCGCTGCCCCTCTACGGCGTCTACCGCCGCTTCCGCAACCTCGCCTTCGGCGCCCCCGAGGCCACCGACGACGAGGGCCTCGCCCGCCTCCTCTTCCAGGCGCTCGTCGAGGAGATCCCGACCGCTTCGCCGATTCGTGGCGTACGGCTCTACCTACGCGAAGGGGACGATTTCGTCCTGCTCGATCGCAACGGCGACGCGGGCGAGGTGACCCCCGGTTACCGGGTTCCGGCCACGCATCCCGTGATCGTCCAGAGCCTGCACGACGGTTGGGCCCTGGTGCGGCGAGGGGACAGCCGCTACGACGAGTGGGTCGCCCGCACCGGCGGCGACCACGCCGTCGCCAAGCTCCTGCTCGGACCGGCGCGCAACCTGCTCCTCTCCTTCACGTTGCGGGAGCCGATCGCCACCGCCGAGGTGGCCAACGCACTCACGGCGCTCGGCTCGCTGGCCGACTCCGCCCGCGCGCGCCAACGGTTCCAGCACGTGCTCGAACAGGCGCGCGAGGTGCAGACGTCCCTGCTTCCCCGCTCCCTGCCCGCGATCCCGGGCTTCGAACTCGCGGTGCGCCAGCGCCCCGCGGAGATCGTCGGCGGCGACGTCTACGACCTCATCCGGGTGGGCGACGACGCGCTCGCCGTTTGCATCGCCGACGCCACCGGCCACGGCCTGCCGGCGGCGCTCCAGGCCCGGGACGTGATCGTCGGGCTGCGCATGGGAATGGCCCTGCAGCTCAAGATGGTCGCCATCGTCGATCGGCTCTCCCGGGTGCTGGCCGACTCCTCGCCGGTCGGCCGCTACGTCTCGTTCTTCTTCGCCGAGATCGACGGCGACGGCCACCTGATCTACCTCAACGCCGGCCATCCGCCGCCGCTGCTGATCGGCCGGGAGCGGCGGCGGCACGAACGGCTGCGCACCTCGGGCCCGATCCTCGGCCTCGACCGCAGAACCGCCCGTCCCTGGGTACGGGTCTTCGAACGCCTCGCGCCCGGCGACCTGCTCGTGCTCTACACCGACGGCATCACCGAGGTTCACAGCCCGGACGACGAGGAATACGGTACCGAGAGGCTCCAGCGTTTCTTGCGGCGCCACGCCAGCGAACCGCTCACCCAGCTCGCCGACCTCCTCTTCGCGGAGATCGACGCCTTCGCCGGCGGCAACCCGCCGCTCGACGACCAGACTCTGCTGCTCGTGCGCCGCAGCTGACCTCCGCCGTTCCGCGGCACCGGACCACGACACCTGTTACGCTCCCGGACGACGACGAAAGCGAGGTTCGAAGATGGGCATTCTCTCCTGGCTCGTGATCGGTCTCCTGGCTGGCGCGCTCGCCCGCTTCCTGCTCCCCGGCAAGCAGCGGATGGGCTGCTTCGCCACGACCGCAGTCGGGGTGCTCGGCGGTCTGCTCGGCGGCTTCCTCGCCACCCTGCTCGGCTTCGGCGGCATCTCCGGCTTCGACCTGCGCAGCCTGGCGATCGCCACCGCCGGGGCGCTGCTGCTGCTGGTCGTCTTCGGCATCGGCTCCGGCCGCCGCCGGTAATCCCTGCGCCCGCCCTCCGCGCTCCGGCGGCGAGGGCCGCTGATAGGATGCCGTCTCATGTCCCGGACGATCGCGATCCTCGGTGTGCCGATGGACCTTGGGCAGGGGCGGCGCGGCGTCGACATGGGCCCGAGCGCCATGCGCTACAGCCGCCTCCAGGAGGCGATCGCGGCGATCGGGCACGAAGTCCACGACCTCGGCGACGTGGAGGTGCCGGTGGTCGAGTCGCTCCATCTCGACGCCCGCCACGCGCCGGGCGGCATGGTCTACCTCGAGACGATCGTGCAGGCCTGCGAGGAGACGATCCGCCGCCTCGGCGAGCTCGATCCCGAGGTCGTCCCCGTCGTCCTTGGCGGCGACCATTCGATCGCCATGGGCTCGGTCGCCGGCTGCAGCCGCGGAGAACGCACCGGGCTGATCTGGGTCGACGCCCACGGCGACTTCAACCTCCCCGAGACCTCCCCCAGCGGCAACATCCACGGCATGCCGCTCGCGGCGCTCTGCGGCTTCGGTGATCCCCGCCTCGTGAACCTCGGCTGGGAGGGCGCGAAGATCCGTCCCGAGGACGTGGTGGTGATCGGCGCCCGCGATCTCGACCGCGAGGAGGGTCTCCTCCTGCGCCGGCACGGCGTCATGGTCTACACGATGAGCGAGGTCGACCGGTTCGGCCTCGTGCGGATCGCCGAAGAGGTGTTGCGCAAGCTCGCGAACGTGCCGCGCCTCCATGTCTCGCTCGACGCCGACGCCCTCGATCCGGAGGTCGCCCCCGGCGTCGGCACCCCGGTTCAGGGGGGGCTCACCTACCGCGAGGCCCACCTGCTCATGGAGCTGCTCGCCGACTCGCGCCGGGTGACGAGCCTCGATCTCGTCGAGGTCAACCCGATCCTCGACCGCGAGAACCACACCTGCCGCGTGATGGTCGAGCTGGCCGCCAGTCTGCTCGGCAAGACGATCTTCTGACCGGCCCTCGGAGCGAGGGCAGACCACCCCGGAGGTACCGATGCTGCGCCGATCCGCCGCGACCCGCCGTCCTGTTGCCGTATCGCTGCTGCTCCTGCTGGCCGGGGCGGCGGCCGCCCTCGCGGCACCCGCCGCCACCGCTCCGGAGTGGGATCCGGGGTACACGGCGAAGATCCGGGAGTACACCACCGGTCCCGAGTTCCTGACCGACCTCGTGGATCACCTCCCGGCCTCCGACACCGTACCGACGCCAGAGCGGTTGCTCGGCTACATCGCCGGTGCGCCCGACCGGCTCACCTACGCCGCCGACGTCCACCGCTACCTGCGCGCCCTCGCCGCCGCCTCCCCGCGCGTCGAGGTCTTCTCGCTCGGCGAGTCGGAGGAGGGGCGGGAGCTGATCCTCGTCGCGATCGCCGACGAGGCGACGATCGGCCGCCTCGACGAGTACCGGGAGATCACCCGCCGGCTCGCCGACCCGCGGCGGCTCGATGCGGAAGAGGCCGAGCGGCTGATCGCGACGGGCAAGCCGATCTACCACATGACCGGGGCGCTCCACTCCCCCGAGACCGGCTCGCCGGAGATGTTCATGGAGCTCGCCTACCGGCTGGCGGTCGACGAGTCGCCGTTCATCCGCGCGATCCGCGAGAACGTGATCACGCTCATCACCCCGGTGCTCGAGGTCGACGGCCGCGAACGGATGGTCGACATCGTGCGCCTCCAGCAGGCGAACCCTGATGCCCCGCTGACCCCGCTCGTCTACTGGGGCAAGTACGTCGTCCACGACAACAACCGGGACACGATGAGCCTCGCGCTCGCTCTCACCCGCCACGTGCAGCAGGCGTACTTCGACTGGCACCCGCAGGTGCTGCACGACTTCCACGAGTCGGTCCCGTTCCTCTACATCTCCACCGGCACCGGTCCGTTCAACCCGGCGCTCGACCCCCTCGCCCTCGACGAGCTCCACCGGCTGGCCTACAACGAGACGCAGACGCTCACCGGCAAGGGTCTCGTCGGCGTCTGGACCCACGGCTTCTACGACGGCTGGGCACCGAACTACCTCTTCTGGGTCGCGTTCGGGCACAACTCGATCGGCCGCTTCTACGAGACGTACGGCAACCTCGTCCCCGCCACCATGGATCGCGTGGTGCGGGGGGCGAGCCAGCGGGAGTGGTTCCGGCCGAACCCGCCCTACCCGCAGGTGAGGTGGTCGCTGCGCAACAACGTGAACTACCAGCAGAGCGGCGCGCTGGTGGCGCTGAAGTACGCCGCCGACCACCGCGAACAGATGCTGCGCACCTTCTGGGACCTCGGCCGGCGAGCGATCGCCAAGGCGACGACCGAGGGCCCGGCGGCCTACGTCCTGCGCGCCGATCAGCCGCGGCGCGGGCAGCTGCGCGACCTGCTCACCTTGCTCGGAGAGATGGGCGTCGAGGTGCACGAGACCGAGGCCGCGGTGACGCTCGCACCCGGCTGGCCACCGGCCGCCCCGGCCCCCGCCGGGGAGCGCCCGGCGGCTGGCAAGGAGGCCCCCGGAAAGCTGACCTTCCCCGCCGGCAGCTTCGTGATCCGGATGGACCAGCCGTACAGCCGGCTCGCCGACACCTTCCTCGACACCCAGTACGTGGCGCCCGAAGACCGGGTCTACGACGACACCGGCTGGACGTTCGGCTACACGAAGAACGTCGACGTGGCGCGGATCGTCAACCCGGAGATCCTGAAGGTGCCGATGCGGGCGTGGGCCGGGAAGCTCGGCGGCACCGCGCCGGCCGGAACGGCGGCCGCCTTCGCGATCGCCAACCATGCCGACACCGATCTCGTGCGCCTCCGCTACCTCGTCCCCGGCGCCCGCTTCGCGGTGCTCGAAGAGGAGCTGAAAGCGGGCGGCGCCACCTTGCCGCCGGGCACCGTGCTGGTCGAAGCGAGCGAGGAGGTGCGCCGGGCGCTCGCCGAGCTCGGCAGCTTCGAGAGCCGCGCGCTCGCCTCCTGGCCCACGGCCCGCCAGCACGACCTGCCGCTGCCCCGGATCGCACTCCTCCACACCTGGCTCAACACCCAGGACGAAGGCTGGTTCCGGCTCGCCTTCGAAAGCCTCGGGGTTCCCTACGACTACCTCTCGACGCAGCAGGTCGCGGCGATCGGTGACCTCCGCGACCGCTGGGACGTGATCGTCTTCCCGCCCGCCGGCGGCACGCCGCAGGAGATCGTCAACGGCCTGCCCGCCGGGCCGCCGCTGCCCTGGAAGAAGACCGCGCTCACCCCGAACCTCGGCGTCGACGAGACCGACGACATGCGCCCCGGCCTCGGCCTCGCGGGCGTCGCGAACCTCCAGCGCTTCGTCGAGGAGGGCGGGCTGCTGATCGCGGTGCGCTCGGCCGCCGAGTTCGCCGTCCAGTACGGCCTCGCCCGGCACGTCACGATCGAACCGGGCAACGAATGGCGCCCCGGCACGATCCTGCGGGCCGAGGTGACCGACCCCGCGAGCCCGGTCGCCTGGGGTTACGGAGAAAGCGTGCCGGTCCACTTCGCCGGCTCGCCGCTCTTCCGCGTGGGTCGGGCACCGTTCTCCGGCGACGACCGGCGTCCGAGCGGCCGCGGCTCGCTGAGCGATCCCGACGTGCCGCAGGGGCGGCGATTCGTCGCGACCCCGCCGCGGCCCGAGGCCGCCCGCGGCGAGAAGGGCTTCCAGCTGCCCGAGGAGATGGCCTTCTGGATCGCGCCTCGCATCCCGCAGCCCGAGGACCGGCCGCGCGTCGTGCTCGCCTTCCCCGAGAAACCCGACCAGCTGCTGCTCTCCGGCATGCTCAAGGGCGCGGCGCAGCTCGCCGGCGCGCCGGTGGTCATCGACTGCCCGCGCGGCCGGGGGCACATCCTCCTCTTCGCGAACAACCCGATGTGGCGGCAGGGGACGCAGGGGAACTTCGCGCTCGTCTTCAACGCCATCCTGAACGCCGGCCATCTCGGCCTCGGATGGCCGCCGGAGAAGACCACGACGGCGCCCTGAGAGGAGGATGGCTCCGGGACGCCGTGCTTCAGGGCGTCCGGTGCGACCAGGCCGCGAGGGTGCCGCTCTCGAAGCCGTCGCGGAAGATCCGGCCACTCGCCGCCGGCGTTCCGGCGCGGGCGTACGAGCCGCGTCCGGTACCCCAGAGCACCCGCGCGTTCGCGCTGCCCGGCAGGTCGTAGGCGACCACGCCCGAGAAGGCGGTCTGGATCACGATCTCGAGATCGGCATCGGCATCGAGGTTGGCGAGCGTCGGGGTGGCGAGCGCCCCGTTCCAGTCGACGCTCCCTCGCGCGTTCGGCAGCGCGACCTCGTGGAGCAGCGCACCGGTGCTCGCGAGCACGAGCAGCGACCCGTTCGCGTTCGATCCCTTCTGGGTCCAGGTGGTCACCAGCACCTCCGCCTGACCGTCGCCGTCGAGATCCACGACCACCGGCTCGGAGGCGAACCGGTAGTACCCCTGCGCAGGGCGGTAGACCGAGTACGGCCAGCTGCCGTGCTCGGTGCCGTCGAGCCAGAAGGCATGGATTCGCCCGGAGAAGTCGGAGAAGAGGATCTCCAGCTCGCCGTCGCCGTCGAGATCGGCGACCACCGGGTCGTAGTGCGCGCTCTCGATCTGGTTGTAGTCGAGTGAGAGGGGGAGTCCGAGGTCGACCGGCACCGCGCGCCAGTCGTGGCGGGCGGTGACCCAGCGACCGCGATCGGGCTGGAAGACGTAGACGCCGGTGTACTTCGTCGTCTCGCCGCCGGTGCAGTCGTAGGTGCGGCCGGTGGCGACCACCTCCGGCACGCCGTCGCCGTCGAGATCGGCGACCGTCGCCGGACCGTCGGCGAAGTTCGTGCGGTAGCTCTCGGCGCGGACGCCGTTGCACTGCCCCCAGCCGCGCTGTTCGACGGCGTAGCTCTCCCAGACGCCGACCTGTCCCCAGTTCCTGGCCCCGTAGATCGGGTCCGCGGGCAGGTGGTTGCCGTGGGCGTCGTAGGCGCAGATGTAGTGCACGTCCGAGGGGGAGATCACCTCCCGGGCGCCATCCCCGTCGAGGTCGGCGAGCGCCAGCGTGTCGTTGTAGATCCCCCAGGCGTAGCCGCCGGAGCCGACCACCTGCGGCCAGCCGGGGCGGAGGCGGCCGTCGTGCTCGTAGACCCAGGTGTTGGTGGCGTTCCCGCGCGCGGCACCGACCACGACCTCGAGCGTGCCGTCGCCATCGAGATCGCCGACCGCGAGCGCCCGCAGCTCGTTCTGGACCGGCCGCTGCGGCCAGCCGGGCTCGAAGTACCCCGCCGCATCGTAGACGGAGACCCAGCCTCCGCCGTGGGCGGTGACGATCTCCAACGCGCCGTCGCCGTCGAGGTCCGCGACCACGATGCCGGGCCAGGTCCGCCCCACGCTCTGCGCACCGGGCTCGGAACGATCGTGACCCGAGGCGAGACGCCACGCGAGCGCGCCGGTCGCGCCGTCGAGCACGACGATCGAGTAGGCGGAGGCCACGACCTCCGGCGTGCCGTCCCCGTCGAGATCGGCCACCGCGGGCGAGGAGTACCAGCCGGTCTCGCACCAGGAGCTGTAGCAGCCGCCGTGCTGCCACTTGAGCACCGGCGCGGCGACGGTCGCGAACGCGGCGGAGGCCAGCATCCCTCCGAGCAGGAGGGCTGAGCGGACGGCGGCGGCCGGGTTCATCGCGAGCCGCTCCGGGTGGCGGGATCCGCCCGCCAGCCACCGCCGATTGCGATCGAGGAGATTCCGCATCGCCCCATCGGGCTGCCCCTCCACGGGCCCGTCACCTCGCGATCATCTCTTTCGGGATCGCTGCTTCTTGACCTTCTCCAGCTCGACCGACACCCTGCAGACTTTCATCTTGGCGTTCGGGTCGGCTTCGAGCACGACCCAGACCGACTCGTACTTCTCGAGGCGAAGCTCGACCAGATAGGTTCCCGGAGCCTCGAGCGGCCACTGGCTGCCGCCGCCCGCATCGTCCCAGTCGTCGGAAGTGCCGATCACCCTGCCGTCGACCACCACGAACGCCTCTTCCGGATCGACGTGGAACTCGGCGAACTGACTGCATTGATAACGCTTGAAGATCGGTGGTGGGGCGGGGCTGACCGGCGGCGTGATCGTCGGCTCGGCCGCTGGCTCGACGCTCCTCGTCGCGGTGGGTACCGGCGCTGGCGGCGGGGCGACCGTGGCGGGAGCGGGCAGCTCGGACCTCTCCGGGGCCTTCCTGGCAGGAGGCACGACGGCCGGAGGCGGCGGGGTGAGACTCGCCACCGGCGGCGCCTCGCTCCCCGTTCCGGCGGGCGCGTCGGGCATGGCGAGATCGGCGGGAGAGAACGGCGTGCCGACCGGAGGCGGCAGCTCGACGGTCTCCGTCAGCAGCGGGGCCGGAACCTCCTCCGGGCGCCCCACCTGCGGCTGCGGGGGTGAGCGGAAGAACCATCCGGCGAGGGCGAAGCCAGCCACCAGCGCCGCGAGGACCACCGCTCCCCAGAGCCCGGTCCGCAGACGCCTGCCGGCGGCGGTACCGGTCCCTTCGGCAGCGGCGATCGCCGGCGTGGGCGGCCAACCCATCGGCTGCGTGGGGCTCGTTACCTCGCCGACGGGGCGGCTGGTGGCCGAGAGCACCGTCGGAGCCTCCCCGACTCCGGTCTCCGGCGCGATGGCCTCCCTCGCGGCAGGCAGGGCGGCGCCAGCAGCAGCCCGCGCTCGGGCTGCCAGCGTGCGCGCATCCGGAATCCGCGCCCCTGGCTCCTTGGCGAGACACTCCTGGAGGAGGCGCGCCTGAGCGGGTGGCAGTGAGGCGACGATCGCCGGATCGCTCAGCGGATCCTCGTGGAGGATCTGATAGACGAGCGTCGTCACCGTGTCGGCCGGGAACGGCCGGCGGCGCAGCAACAGCTCGTAGAGGACCACGCCGAGCGAGAAGAGATCGGCACGGCCATCGAGCCCGGCACCCTTGATCTGTTCCGGTGCCATGTAGGCGGGGCTGCCCACCAGCATCCCGGTGCGGGTGAGCTCGGTGCTCTCTCCCATCGCCTTGGCGATCCCGAAGTCGCTGACCTTCACGCGACCCTCGGGGGTGAGGAGCAGGTTGCCGGGCTTGATGTCCCGGTGGATCACCCCGGCGGCATGGGCGACCGCGAGGGCCTCGGCCGCCTGGGCGACGATCTCGAGCGCCTCGTCCGGCGTGGGGAAAGCGCCGCGCGCGAGCCGGTGCGCGAGCGACTCTCCCTCGACGAGCTCCATCACGAGATAGAACTCCGCGCCCTCGCGCCCGGCATCGTGCACCGCCACGATTCCCGGATGCAGCAGGCGCGCGCTCAGCCGCGTCTCGCGCAGGAAGCGGGCTTCGGCCTCGCCACCCGGGCCCGACCCTTCCGCATATGCGGTCGCGATCACCTTGATCGCGACCTCCCGGTCGAGGCGCGGATCGTGGGCCCGGAAGACCGCTCCCATCGCCCCGCGGCCGATCTCTTCGAGGAGACGATACCGGCCGACCTGCCGTGGCGGGGTGGACATCGTCGTCATTGTACAGGCTGGATCCCATCCTGACGACGCGGGTACCGGCCCCCCTGCTACCATCCCGGCATGTCGTCCGGTTCCCTCGTCCGCCACCGGTTGCCGGTGTCCGGCTTCCCCGCCATGCCGCCTGCCGGCCGCTTCGCCTGAACCCCGTGGCGCGACCCGCGGCGACTCCTCCACCCGACTCCGAGACTCCGAGGGGCTCTCCTCCGGCCGCCGGCGCCTGGCGTGGGGAGGCGCTCGCGCCGAGCGCGCACGGACGGTTCGCCGCGCTCGCCGCCCCGCCGCGCGACGATTTCGACAGCGCGCGGGCGACGGCGCTCTGCGCCGACGTCTGCCGCGCCGCACTCGGCAGCCTGGCCCCCGCGCTCACCCTCCTGCCGCCGACCGAACGGCGGCGAGCCCAGGCGGTGGCCGCCTTCGCGCTCACCCTCTTCGATTTCGCCCGGCAGCGCGGGGTCGACGGCGACCGGCTCGCCCAGATCAACCGTTGGGAGTTCACCCTCGAAGCCGCGCTCGGCGGCGAGCGGATCGGCCAGCCGATCTTCCTGCGCCTCGGCGAGGAGCAGCGGCGACGGCCGTTCTCGACGGCCGGCCTCGACGCCCTCTTCGCCGCCGCGCGCGGCCGCGCCACCGTCGAACGCCCTTCCGACCCGGCCGCGGCCGCCGAGCGCCGGGAGCTCGTGGCCCGGGGGCTCGTCCTCACCCTGATCGGCGACGGGGCGAGCCCGGCCACGGTGGAGTTCGCCGCCGGGCTGCTCGGAATCCAGGCACTGCTCACCCTGGGCACCGAGCTCGCCGGAGGGCGCTGTCCGCTGCCCGTGAGCGAGCTGCCCTCGATCCTTCCGGCGCCGCCCGCCGTCGCGCTCGCCACCGCCGTCGCGGCCGAGAGTCGCCGCCTCCAGCCGCTCCTGTTGCGCGGGGCCCGCGCCGTCCGTGAGGTTCCGCTCACCTTCCGCCGCGCCGGCGCCTTCCTCGTGCTCGCCTCGACCCGCCTCCTCGCGCGGGTGGAGGAGGCCGGCCCGTCGCTCCTGCGGCGCCCGCCCCGGCTCGGGGCGAGCGAACGGCTCCGGCTGGTGCTGCGCAGCCGCTGGGGGCGGCTGGCGAGAGGGTAGGCGATCCGCTCCCGCCGTCCAGCCGCCGCCGCCCCGGCTCCTGACAGGGTGGTTCGGGATGTGAGAGGCTGAGCGCGATGGAGAGTCGCCCCCGCACTCCGCCCGAGCCTTTCGGGGCTCGCATCCGGCGCCTGCGCAAGCGGCTCGGGCTGAGCCCGGCCGAGCTCGCGCGGCGGGCCCAGATCGCGCCCGCCGATCTGCTCCGGCTCGAGCGGGGCGACCAGCGAGTCGGCTTCGACTCCCTCACCCGCCTCCTCGCGGTCCTGATGCCTCCCGAGGGGCCAGCTTCGGGCCCTACGGTGAAGGCGGGAGGACCGGGGGCGACCTCCGGAGGGACTGGCTGATGCCGCCTCCCCCGGACTCCTCTTCCATCCGCGGATCTGCTATCCTTGCGAGGCCTATGAACGGCATCGGAGATCCGACCGAACTCGAGGCACTGCGCGCCCGCTGGGTTGCCGCCACGGAAGCCGGCCGGCTCGAAGAGGCGTACGCTCTCGTCGAGGCCGCCTGGCGCTGGGCCGAGAGCGGTGCCGACGAAGAGACGCGTGCGCGGCTGCTCTGCAACCGCGCCGCGCTCGCGATCGAGCTCGGGCGCGGCGAGGAGCACCTGCCGCGGCTGCGGGAGCTGATGCTGCGCGGCGCGGGCCGGCCGAGCTACCGGCTCGCCGCCTACACCCTCGCCCGCGGCTACGAGCTGCGGCGGGAGGCGAAGAAGGGCCTCTTCTATGCCCGCCTCGCCTTCGAGACCTCACTGCAGCTCGGCGAACGGGACTGGATCGTCTCCAGCCAGAACCAGATCGGCAACCTCCTCGCCGCCGACGGCCAGTTCGCCGAGGCGGTGGCGGCGTACGAGGCGGCGCTCATCCTCGAGAGCTCGCCGCTGCCCACCGCGGTCACGAAGTACAACCTCGGCTACTGCCTCGCGGTACGCGGACAGGTCCACGACGGCCTGCACCACCTGCTCGCGAGCGTGCGGACGCTCACGCGGCTCGGCGCCGAGGCACACGAAGCGCGCGCCCGCCTCGACCTCGCCTACGCCTGGATCGAAGCCGGACGGCCCGATCGCGCCGCGCGCCACGCGGCGCGCGCCCGCGAGCTCGCCGAACGCCTCGGCGAAACCGAGCTGCGCCGCAACGCCTACTTCCTGCTCGGCCGCGCGGCCCAGAAGCGGGGCGATGGCGTCTCCGCCCGGCTCCTCTTCCGGCAGCTCCAGAGCGACTTCTACCCCGACGCCGACTACCTCGTCGACCTGCTGGTCGAGGAGGATCTCGGCAGCGTGATCAACCTGAAGGCCTGAAGATGCGCCGCGCCGTACCGTTCGCCGCCCTGCTCCTCTGCCTGCTCCTGCCGGGCCCGGTGCGGTCACAGAGCCGTCTGCTCGGCGACGCCGCCACGCTCTATCAGGTGCATTCGGTGGCGCGGGCCGAAGTCTTCCCCGGCTTCTCCGCGATCCCCGGCGACGCCCGGATCCTCGTCCTCGAGGCCTCCCGCCTCAACGGTGGCAGCGATTTCTGGCTGGTACCGGGCACCGAGGGGGCGAGCACCGAGACGGTCGTTCACCTCGCGGCGCGGGACGGCGGCCGGGGCGTGCTCCTCGCCTGGCACGACGACGACGCCGCGATGCGGGATCGTCTCCGGCTGCGGGGATTCGATGTCGCCGGCTGGTCCGAGCTGGTGGAGCTTCCGCTCCCGTGGCTCGCGCCCGGAGCTCCGGCGCCCCGGTTCGTGGTCACCGCCGACGCCGTGGGCGCGCTCGACGCGCAGGACCGGTTCGTCACGATCCCGCGTGACGTGATCCACTGCTTCTGGTGGGGGATGCCCGAGGGGACGCTCACGCTCCTCTACCGGGCGGTCTTCCTCGTCGACGGCCGGGCGATCACCCTCTCCGCACCGTTCGACCTCGGCAGCCTGGACGTCGAGACGGCTGCGCTCTTCCCGCCCGCGCCGGCTCTCGTCATGGACTCGCTCGCGCTGCGCGGCCAGTCCGAGGCGTCACGCGTCGCGGTCGCCTTCCTCGGAGCGCGGAGCGGCCGGATCCTCTCGTTCGACCTCCAGGTCCTGCCCGACGAGCTCATGGAGCTGGCCGACAAGGCGCGCGGCCACATCATCGATCTCGGCGCGACGCTCTATCCCGAAGAGGTCGCGCTCCTGGCCGACTCGGTGGGCACCGACCTGCTCGGGATGGCGACCAGCCTCCACCCGGCCGCCGCGGCACATGTGGCCAAGGGTACCCGGGAGCTGATCGCCGCGCAGGACGGTTCTCTCCCGCTTCCGCATCTGGCCGACAAGGCGCGCGGCCACATCATCGACCTCGTCTCGACACCGCTGCGCGGCGGGGTGGCCCGCGAGGCACCAGCCGAGCGCTCCGCCCTGCTCGAGGTGCGGCAGCCGGCCGAGCAGGAGCCCGGCGCCGGTCTCGTCCACGCCGTGAAGCTGCGGGGAGTCCACGCCTGGGTGCTGCCGGGGACGGTCTCGGCACCGCTCTTCACCCGGGTGGCGAGCGAGGCGAACCTCGTCACGGTGGCCTGGCTGTCGTCGCCGGCCGAGCTCTCCTACTTCGAGCTGGGGCTCTCGGCCGACCTCCTCCCCCGGCACCTGCCGCTCGACCGCATCACGCTCGCCGAGGCGCTGGCGCTGCTCGAACAGCGGCTCGCCAACCGCTGAGCAGACCCTCTCCCCGCCGCCACCGGCGGCGACTCTCTTCAGCAGTTCACGGAATCCGGCGCCTCAGCGCCGCAGCGCGTAGATGCAACCGCGGCAGATGAAGTCGTCGGGCGCCTCTTCGATGCCGTAGACCCACCGCCGCAGGAGCGCCATCCGCTCGCCGCTGAGGATGTCGTCGAGCCGCTCGTGGTTCAGGTCACCGACCACGTAGCGGTGATGGTAATCCTGACAGCAGAGGACGCACTGTCCCGCGGAGTTGACGTGCACCCACTGGAGCGGCCGCGAGCCGGTCTGCTCGCAGCCGCGCAGCCGCTCGCCACGGCGAGGCGGGTGCAGGCCGATCGGCATGACGCCCGCCCGGTCCATCACCTCGTAGTAGAGCACCCGGAAGCGACTCCCCCGGAACCGCTCCTGGATCTCGGCGAAATCCCGCCGGTGGCGCTCGTCTCCGGTGCCGAGTACGACCATCTCCATCCGCGGCGCGAACGGCTTGTCTTTCACGTGATCGAGGTTGCGCAGCACCAGCGGCAGGTGATCGCCTCCCCGTTCGACCTTGTACCGCTCGCGATCGAGCGTGGAGAGGTTCACGGAGAGGTAGTAGATCCCCCCCATCTCGAGGATCGCATCGGTCCGCTCGGGCGTGAGGCCGGTGCCGTTGGTGGAGACCGCCGGCGGCAGCCCGTACCGCTTGAGGATCCGCACCTGATCGAGGAACCGCTTGTCGGCGGTCGGCTCGTTGTAGTTGATCATCGAGACGCCTTCGAGCGTGTCGCGGTAGGCGGCGAGCTGCTCGACGATCCGCTCGTAGAGCTCCATGCTCATGAACTCGTCGGCCCGGCGGGCGACCGAAACCGGGCAGAAGTAACAGCCCTGGTTGCAGACCGAGCTCGCTTCGAGCGAGACGTACTTCAGGTAGAAGCGCCTCGAGATCTCCTCGCCCACCGGCACCAGCCACCCCTCGTCGGCGAGCACCGCGAGCCACTCAGCCGGGCCGAGGGCAGCGATCTCCGCCCCCTCGCGCGCCGCGACCACGAGGTCGTACCCCGCATCGCCCCGCTGCAGGGTGCGATCGGTCAGCGGGGCGTAGATCCGGTCGTCGCCATGATGGAGGAACGGGCTGAGCTGGTATCGAATCGCAGCGGATCCGGAAGGGTTCGTCATCGGACTGGGGCTTCCTTTCTGATGAGAGGCGCCGAGCGTAGCACGCCGCCCGGACCGCCTCACTCTTCTTCTACGAGCCAGCGGTGCGGCGCGTGGAAGAGACCGGCCTCGTACCGCTCGGCGGTCACGGAGAAGGCCGAGCGCACGATCCTCCGATCGAAGACATGGAGGAGCCGCTCGTCCATGAGAAAGATGTAGAGGATGAAATCTCCTTTGACGAGCGGCAGCTCGTCGAGCCGGAGCCGCACGGTGTGGGACCTGCGCCCCGTGAACGGCTCGAGACCGCTCCAGGCGGTCGAGAAGGTGAAGACCTCGAGCTCGTCGCTGCGGTTGATGCCCACGCCGAGGTGGAAGGCAAGCGCGGGGTCGTCGGTCTCCCACGAGATCTCGAGCTCGAACGGCTCGCCCGACCGGTAGCTCGGCCACTCGCCGGTGACCCGTGTCTGCCGCACCGCGGTCAGCCGGGCTCCGGCCCGCGGAACCGCCGCCCCGGCGGCGCTCTGCCCGGCCGCCGCCGGCGTTTCGCCGGCAGCTGCCGCCGCGGCGCTGCGGGCGAGGAGATAGCGTTCGTACTCCCTCACTACCTCCGCGGTCTCGCCGAGGGCCCGCATCCGCCCCTCGTGGAGCCAGAGCACCCGCCGGCAGAAGGCGGAGATGTAGTACATCGCGTGCGAGCAGAAGAGCAGCGTGCCGCCCCCCTCCACGAAGGCGAGGAGGCGATCCATGCACTTCTTCTGGAAGTAGCCGTCGCCGACCGAGAGCGCCTCGTCGACGATCAGCACGTCGGGCGCCACCGAGGTGGCGATCGCGAAGCCGAGCCGCATCGCCATGCCGCTCGAGTAGGTGCGCACCGGGCGATCGATGTCGGCACCGAGCTCGGCGAAGTCGAGCACCTGCGGCGTGCAGTCGCGCACCTCCGCCGCCGAGAGGCCGAGCAGCGCCGCCGTGAGCTGGATATTCTGCCGGCCGGAGAAATCGGGGTGGAAGCCGGCCCCGAGCTCGAGGAGCGAGGTGAGGCGCCCGCGCACGGCGGTCCGTCCGCTCGTCGGGCTGGTCACCCCGGCGAGGATCTTGAGCAACGTGCTCTTGCCCGCGCCGTTCTCGCCGACCACACCGAACCCCTCGCCGCGCGGCAGCGCGAAGCTGACGTCGGACAGCGCGACGAAACCCTCGGGTGCCGGCCGGTGGGCGAGCAGCCGGCCGAGGCGCTGCCAGCCCGAGCCGGGGCGGCGGTAGATCTTGGTGACCCGGTCCACCTCGACCACGAGCGGAGCTGGCGGAGAGGCGCCTTCAGATCTCATCGGCGAAGGTCGGCCGGGCCCGGCGGAAGACGAAGAGGCCCAGCGCCAGGAGCGCCCCGGCCGCGATCACGAGGGCGGCGAGCGCGGCTGGCTCCGGCGCCGCTCCCCCGATCAGGGCCTGCCGGTAGAGGCCCACGAGCGCGGCGGCCGGGTTGAAGAGCAGCCAGCCGCGCACTCTCTCCGGCATGAGCGCCTGCGGGTAGACGATCGGGGTCAGATAGAACCAGGCCTGCAGCGCGATCCCCAGCAGCTGCGAGGTGTCGCGCACGGCGACGTTGACCGCCGCGAGCAGGAGCGCGAGGCCGGCGGTGAGCGCGAGCTGGAGCGGCAGCGCCAGCAGCAGCCAGGGCAGGGATCCCGGCGAGAGATCGCCGACCAGCGCGAGGATGGGGATGAAGAGACCGAGGCCGATGAGCAGATGGAGCGCCGCGGTCAGCACCACGGTCAGCGGCAGCAGCTCGCTCGGAAAGCTGAGCTTCTTGACCAGCATCGCGTTGTCGGTGATCGCCGTGGCGCCCCGGGCGACCCCCTCGTGGAGCGCCATCCAGGGCAGCAGGCCGCAGAAGAGGAAGAGCGCGAAATGCTCCGTCCGCTCCCCGGTGAGCGGGATCCTGAGGACGAAGGAGAAGACGAACGAGAAGAGCGCGAGCTGCCAGAGCGGGTGCGCGAACGACCAGGCCAGCCCGAAGAACGAGCCGGCGTACCGGCCGCGGAAATCGCGGCGCACGAGCTCGGAGAGGAGAAAGGTCTTCACGCGCTCCGGTCTCTCGCCGGCACCCGTGGCCGCCGGCGATGGCGGCCGGCCGGGCGGCCGATCCGGTGAGGGATCATCCGCCCGGCACCGGGGTCACCGCTCCGGGTTGCAGATCGTCCGCAGTACCTGGGCCGGCATGCCGATCGAGTAGCGCCGCTCGGCGCTCGCGGTCACCCCGACCCAGCCCTGGGCCGCCTCGCCGAACAGCTCCCCGTCGTGCGACAGGTCCACCACGAACCGGCCGAACGGGCGATAGATCGGCAGTCCCCCCTCGCCGCCCACGGGGATCCGCTGCGTCGCCCACGGGAAACGCCCCATGTCCTCCTGAACCAGCGTCACGTGACCCGCCTCGTCGAACACCGCCGCCCAGTCATGACGCAACGGCGCCCACGACGGCAGCTTCCCGCACGCCACCGGCGCCGACGGCGCCTTCGGATCCCGCCACACCAGCAGCGTCGTCCCGCCGTCGAACGCACCGCCCGACATGTACCGCGAACCGTACGTCGCGCCCAGCGGCTGCCGGTTGTCCGCACCGCTACCCGCCACGAAACGACCGTAGAACGTGTAGCCCGAGCCGAACGCCTCCGCGTCCGCCCGCACGTGCACCGCCACGTCTCCCTGCGCCGAGTTCTGGTACGGGTTCACCTGGAAGTAGTCGCCCAAGAGCACGTTCGCGTTGCTCGCCACCCCCCGACCACCCGCGACGAAGTATCCCGGGCTCGACGGGTTCTTCTCGAGCGAGCAGGCGTTGACGACATCCACCGTCACGTACCCCACCGCCATCCCTTCGCCGGCGGTACCGCTCCCCGCGCAGAGACCGCTCTTCGGCGACGCGAGGCCCTGGTGCAGGGCCCGCAGCTCCGCCATGTCCACCACCGGCAGCGGCAGATCCGAATCCAGGCCTCCGCACCCGGGGAACGCCACCTCCGGAACCTCCGGATCGTGGCGGTTGCTCGACAGCGGTCCCGTCACCGGCAGCACCCCGCCGAGCACGTCGCGCAGGTTCACCGTCTGCGTCCCGTAGCCCGAGAGGTAGACGTTGAACGTCAGCGTCGGAATCCCCCAGTCCGTCCAGAGCGTCCACGACGTGAGCACCGGTGCGGCCGACTCGTTCGACACCGCCACCAGCGTCGTCTCCGAATCCGTGCCTCCCTCCAGATCCACCTCGAAGTACGGCACCAGGAGCGTCGCCGCCGGCGACGCCTCCACCTCACAGGTCGTGGCCGGGGGCGTGCTCTGCGCCGCCATCTCGCCCGTCTCCGGCACGACCAAAGGCGGGTTCTCGGGGTAGGCGAGCACCTGGGCCGGCATGCCGATCGAGTAGCGCCGCTCGGCGCTCGCGGTCACCCCGACCCAGCCCTGGGCCGCCTCGCCGAACAGCTCCCCGTCGTGCGACAGGTCCACCACGAACCGGCCGAACGGGCGATAGATCGGCAGTCCCCCCTCGCCGCCCACGGGGATCCGCTGCGTCGCCCACGGGAAACGCCCCATGTCCTCCTGAACCAGCGTCACGTGACCCGCCTCGTCGAACACCGCCGCCCAGTCATGACGCAACGGCGCCCACGACGGCAGCTTCCCGCACGCCACCGGCGCCGACGGCGCCTTCGGATCCCGCCACACCAGCAGCGTCGTCCCGCCGTCGAACGCACCGCCCGACATGTACCGCGAACCGTACGTCGCGCCCAGCGGCTGCCGGTTGTCCGCACCGCTACCCGCCACGAAACGACCGTAGAACGTGTAGCCCGAGCCGAACGCCTCCGCGTCCGCCCGCACGTGCACCGCCACGTCTCCCTGCGCCGAGTTCTGGTACGGGTTCACCTGGAAGTAGTCGCCCAAGAGCACGTTCGCGTTGCTCGCCACCCCCCGACCACCCGCGACGAAGTATCCCGGGCTCGACGGGTTCTTCTCGAGCGAGCAGGCGTTGACGACATCCACCGTCACGTACCCCACCGCCATCCCTTCGCCGGCGGTACCGCTCCCCGCGCAGAGACCGCTCTTCGGCGACGCGAGGCCCTGGTGCAGGGCCCGCAGCTCCGCCATGTCCACCACCGGCAGCGGCAGATCCGAATCCAGGCCTCCGCACCCGGGGAACGCCACCTCCGGAACCTCCGGATCGTGGCGGTTGCTCGACAGCGGTCCCGTCACCGGCAGCACCCCGCCGAGCACGTCGCGCAGGTTCACCGTCTGCGTCCCGTAGCCCGAGAGGTAGACGTTGAACGTCAGCGTCGGAATCCCCCAGTCCGTCCAGAGCGTCCACGACGTGAGCACCGGTGCGGCCGACTCGTTCGACACCGCCACCAGCGTCGTCTCCGAATCCGTGCCTCCCTCCAGATCCACCTCGAAGTACGGCACCAGGAGCGTCGCCGCCGGCGATGGCGAGAGCGCGTGGCTCGCGAAGGAACCGCCGGCGGAGACGCTCACCGTGTGCCTGCCGGTAGCCGTTCCGCAGGCGCTGTTCTTCGCGGTGATCGTCTTCTCTCCCTCCGTCTCCCAGACGAGGGTGATCGTGCTGGTCGTCGAGCTGCCCGCCGCGCCGTCGGTCGTCCAGAGCCAGCCGTTGGCCGATGGCGTGCAGTTGGTGGCACTGGCGGAGAAGCTCAGTGACTGCCCGATGCCGCCCGTCTGCGGCCCGCTCACGGAGACCACCGGCTGGGCGCCGGAGACCGTCACCGTCCGGGTCGTCGAGGCCGTGCAGATCCCCAAGGGGCACTCCTGCCCCGGCTTGCTGACCTCGAGCGTGACCGCGAACGTCCCGGCATTGGCGAAGGTGTGCGACGTCGTCGGGGTACCCGAGGAGACCGGAGCCGAGCCGTCCCCGAAGGTCCAGTAGTACCCCGTGGGGCTCCCGGTCGAGGCGGAAGCGTCGAAGCTCACGCTCTGTCCCGGCGCCGGCGTGGACGGCGAGAAGGTGAAGCTGGCGGCGAGGTTCCCGCCGCTGCCACCGCTGATCGCCACGCTCTTGCTTCCGATCGCCGTGCCACAGGCACTGTTCTTCGCGGTGATCGTCTTCGTTCCCGAGGTGCTCCAGGTGAGCGTGATCGTGTTGCCGGACGGGTCGCCCGTCCCGCCGCCCTTCGTCCAGGTCCAGCCGTCCGGAGTGGGCGTGCAGTTGGTCGCCGTGGCGGTGAAGGTCAACGGTTGGTTGACCTGACCGCTGGACGGGCCGCTCACCGAGATACTCGCCGGTGGCGGCGGCGTGCCGCTCCGGACGTCGATCTTCGGCCGCGCCTCCGGCGGGATCTCCGCGGACTCCGACCCTCGCCAGACTTTCAGGTTCGGCGTGAACATCCCGATCTGGGTATAGGTGTGCGTCGTGACCGGAGCGGGCTCATTGCTCTGTTCGAAGAAGCCGTCGCCGTTCCAGTCGTAATCCCACCGTTCGGCGCCGGAGGAGAGGTCCTCGAAGGTGATCGGCACGTTGACGGTCGCCTGATAGATCCCGACGACGTTGTTGAGCAGCGGCACGAACGCCGCGACGAGCGGGGTGAGCTGAGTGACGCTCACGACGAGCGGCGCGCTCGTCACCGGCCCTTCGGTGCAGTTGCGCACCTGCACCGTCACACTGTACTGACCGAGCGCGGTGTAGGTGTGGGTCGGATTCGGTCCGGTGACGGGATCGCTCACCCAGCCCGTCACGTGGCCGTCGCCGAAGCTCCAGTTCCACTCGGTGGCCCCGACCTCCGGGAGATGGAACTGCACCAACCCGGCGGAGAACGGATCGTGGGTCGGCGCGAAGGTACCGTTGCCGGGCAGCGGCGGGAGCGCGGCGAGCTGGAACTGGCGGCTCTCGGTGTCACTGCCGGCGGTGTTGCTCACCTGCAGGTCGACCACGTAGGCGCCAGCTGGGCAGGTGCCGGCGCCGGGACAGCCCGTCGCGCTGTTCCAGACCAGCGTGGTGCCGGAGCCGGTGGCGATCGGTCCTCCGCCAGCCGGCGAAAGGCTCCAGGCATAGGTGAGCGGCGGCTGCCCGGTCACGCTGCTCGGGCTGAAGGTCACCGTCTGACACTGCTTCGGCGCCGGCGGCGCGAGCTCGATCGTTCCGATCGCGGGCTGCGGCGAGAGGACCTGGACGCTCTTCGTCTTCGGCGCGCTCGTGCCGTAGACGTTCGTGGCCTCCAGGGTCACGCTCTTCGAACCGGGAGACGCGAAGCTCACGACCGGGTTCTGCGCGGTCGAGGAGGCCGGCGAGCCGCCCGTGAAACTCCACTGCCAGCTCGTGGGCAGGCCGCTCGACTGGTCGGTGAAGCTCACCGGCGTGCCGGGGTAGACCGTTGCCGGCTGCCAGGAGAAATCGGCGACCGGCGGTCCGGCCGCGGCCGGGGTGAACCGATGGGCGTCGAGGATCGTGAGATGTGACCGGTAGAGATTCTGACCGAAGAAAACCCCGTCCATGGGCGCCGAAAAGGCAAACCCTCGATAGAAATGGGCGTAGTACCAGCTCCAGTAGTCGACCGTGTACCCCTGATCCACCATCGTGCCCCCGGGACTCACGTCGACCGGGTGCAGGGCGTCGCTCATGTCGAGGATCTTGTGATACTGCCCGTGGGGCTGAGGGATCGACTCGAAACAGGTCTGGCCATGCCCTGCGAAGAGCATCGGCCGCCCCTCGTGCCATGAGAGCCTCAGGGGATAGGCGAACGAGCTCCCGGCTGCCGGTATGTCGTAGCGAGTCGGAGTCGGCAGAGTGCCACAGCCATTCGCGAGACAGTTCGTGAGCTCCCAGATCGCCACATGGCCGTTCGGCCGTGCGATGACGCGCGCGGCGGCGAAAGCACGACCCTGGTGTTCCCAGATCTCCACTCCGTAAACCACCTGATCCGAGAGCGCCGAAGCCTTCAGGACCGGCGCCGTGGGTGTCGAGACGTCGTAGATCTCCAGCCCCTTGGGCGCACCCGGGTTGGCCCGGATCAGATAGTGCTTCCCGCCGATCTGCGCACCCGAGAGGTAGTGCGTCGGCGTCGTGATCGGGACTCCCTTGTAGACGCCGGAACAGGCCGCGATGCCGGAGGCGCGGTCTTCCAAGCAGGGCGTCGTGGAGAGGGCGGCGGCGGCGGACAGGTCGTAGAGGTGAACGCCCGGCTGCTGCCAGCCAGGAAGCGCCCCGGCGAAGGCCCAGGCCCGACCGCCGAGGACCACGGTGTGGACGTACCGGTAGCTCCTGTAATCGCCCTGGACATCCAGATCGCCGTCCTGATAGAGCACTCGCAGCGTGGTGCCGTTCCACGACCAGATCGAGATGCCGGTACCGTTGTCGCCGACGAGCGCGATCAGATAGCTGCCCGGCTGGTTCGGGTCCGGAACGGCGTCGATCCCCCAGAGGTCGTAGGTGTTCTCCCGCGAATAGGCTCGAAAGATCGGGATCTCTCCCTTCCAACCGTCGATCGTCTTCACCTTGGCAGGACTGTCCGCCAGCGCGCCACGGGCATCCCAGATCTGGAAACCGGCGAAGATCGAGTTGAAGATCCAGCCGTCCACGATCGTGAGGTTGGTGGTGAGCGGGTACTGCGACGTGAGGGCCCGGGTGCCGTCGTACTTCGTGGCGTCCTGCATCAGGCTGAGCGGCTGGAAGACCGGCAGGCCGGAACCGGGGTCGAGACCGAGGGCCGGAGGGACCGGCACCGCCGGGGTCCGGCCGTGGATGCAACTCTGGCCGTGGGCCGGGAAAGCGGTACCGGCGAGGAGGAGGGCGCCGGCGAGGAGGCGAACGATCCCCTTCCCGAGCGCCGCTCGCAACGGCCGCCCGCGCTTCCGTTCGCGCACGGAAGCCGGTCGCACCGGTCGGATCATCGCTACAGCCATGACATGCCTCCTCGCGGCGCCTCCGGATCCCAGCGCCGGAGGCGAGCCTGACTTGATACTACACAACCCGTTCGACGACAACCCCGCCTCCATCCAGGGGACGGGGTCGCCTCTTCCCTTGCATACCTCGCGCCAGATCGAAACCGGGAATGCCAGCCGATCCTGTCTCGACGACGGAGCCGGTTGGTCAGGCCATGCTCCGCTCGCAGGCGAGAAAGCCGCTGCCCGGCATCTCCTGGACGCCGGACCAGCGACAGTGCGCGGCAAAGAAAAGCGGCGGGCCGGAACGCCTCCGACCCGCCGCGGACTGACTACGTCAGCCTCTCGAGATCGACGTCGATATCACTCGCCGTCGCCCTCGAGGGGCGTGAACTGGAAGTTCTGCCAGTTCGAGTAGACGTTGTCGAGCTGAACCGCCTCGTAACCGACCGCGTAGCGGCCCTCGGCACGCATCACCACCGAGACCCACGCCTGCGCGGGCAGGACGTCGCCACCGATCGCCGCCGGCGGGAGGTTCAGGTTGAGGTAGATCCAGCCGAAGTCCCACGGAGCCTCACGCTCGTCGACCAGCTTGTAACGGCCGGCCTCGAGCGGCAGACACGCCGGGTCATCCGAGCCCGGAGGCGGCGGCGAGATGACCGGATCCGGCGTATCAGGCGTGCAGATCTCCTCGGCCTGCTCCGCCTCGTCGAAGTACATCCACTCGACCTCGTTGAGCGGGAAGACGACGCCGTAGAAGTCGCAACGTCCGGCAACCGGAGCCCGATCGACGATCTTCGCCCGGGAGTCACGCCACACGATCAGCTCGGTGCCGCCGGTGAACGCGCCACCCTCGATGAAGCGGGTCGCGAACGAGGAGGCAAGCCCCTCGCGGCGATCGAACCCAGACCACTGGGGCGTCTGGTACCGGCCGTAGAAGGAGTAGTCGTCCTGGTTGAACTGCTGCGCGTCGCCCGCCTCGATGTGGACGAGCGTCTCGCCGGTCGCGAAGTTGTTGCCCGGCTCGACGTAGAAGTAGTCGCCCCAGAGGATGTTCTGGTAGCCGATGACGCCATCGTAGTAAATCGGCGTATCCGGCATCAGCAGGGAGCACTCGTTGACGAAGTCGATCGTGACGTAGCCACGGGCGATCTGGTCACCGAACGGCTGACCCCAGCAACGAAGGACGCCCGGAGCGGCCGGGCTGGCGACCGGGAGCCCGAGGAGCGCCTTCTGGATGTAATCCAGATAGGCACCCGTCAGGACGGGGTTGTTGTACGGCGCGATGCAGGGGCCGGACGGACCCGGGTAGTTGATGTCGTCGGAGAACGGACCCTGCGGGCTGATCATGTCGGTCGGGTCCGCGGGATCGTCGGCCGTGCGCGGCAGGATGCCGTACTTGACGATGTCGCGCATGTTGATCGTCTGGACGTCGTAGCCGGTGAGGTAGACGTCGAAGTCGATGATCGGCACCGACGTGTTCGACCAGACCACGACGTGAGCGACCGCCGCCGACTGCGAGGCGTTGTTGATCGAGAACAGGGTCGTGACACCCTGGTCGCTGGTCAGATCGACCTCGAAGTAGGGCAGCAGCAGCGTCGCCGCCGGAACCGCGTCGATCGTGCCGATCACCGCGGTGGCCGGAGTGCCGAGCGCCACGATCCCCACGAGGGCGAGACCGAGAGCAAATCTCTTCATGGCTTGAAGACTCTCCTTGGATGGTTGAACTGCAAAACGAACGCCGTCTGATAGAGACTCATCTGTGTTTTCTCTGGCCAGAAGCGTCATCACCCCCCGATCAAGATTTCGCTTGCTGACCCCACGAAACGGACCGGGACAGAGCTCCGATGCCGATCGCGCGGGGTCTGATCGGTGGCATCGTAGACGAGGGCGGACGGGCTGTCAAGCGCACCCGCCCGTCACTTCGCTTTCACCCGCCACGCCTTGATCGCTCCGGAAGAGGGGCAGCCGGAGAGGGTCACCACCGGCCCCCCGCCCCTGACCCCGGGCTCTCCCGCGAAGCTCGCGACGAGGAGAGCGCCTTCTCCGGGGCCGAGATCGGCGATCGCGACCGCGAAGGCAGCGCACTTTTCGTGTCCGGTCAGCCCCGGGCTCACCTCCCGGGTCCAGGTACCATCCTCTCCCTGGAGGAAGACGAGGATCTGCCCCTCGTCCCCGGCCGCTACCAGGTCCAACCGGCCGTCGCCGTCGAGATCGCCGGCTCCGAGCGCCCGCAGCGGCGGCGTATCCAGCGCGTTCCAGAGCGGCCGGCTCGACCAGGAGCCTTCGGTGTCCTGCAGCAGCAGGTCGACCCCGGTCCGCCGGTGTCCGCTCTCCACCCGCGCGAAAGCGACCGCCACGTCGCGGCCGCTCCCGCCCCCGAGATCTCCATTCGCCACCGCGGCGACCGTGGCCTGACGCCGGAGGGTGTCACCGGGCGTGACCGGCGCGACCGTGCCGTCGTCCCTCTGGAGGTGGAGCAGATGGCGCGAGCCGCGCCGGGAGGTGCCGGTGAAGATGTCGGGCCGCCCATCGCCATCGAAGTCGGCGAGCGCGAGGCCGCTGCCGAAGCCGGCTCCGTCGTCGATCGCAACCGGCTGCCAGCTCCCGTCGCCACCATTCAGGTAGACCCGCAGCCCCCGGCCACCGGCGGAGACGCCACGGCGGCCGCTCGCGTCGGGCGAGAGCGCGAGCGAGCCGCCTTCGCCGAGGGCGACGAGGTCGGGCCGTCCGTCGCCGTTCCAATCCGTGACGGCGATCGCCCGGCTCGAGAACTCGGTCACCTCCGCGCTGCTCATGCGCAGCGGCAGCCCCTCGTCCCAGCGCCGGAAGCTCCCGGCACCGTCGCCCACGAGAACGATGAGCCCCCGCAGGTGGATGCCGAGTGCGAGGTCGAGGTGGCCGTCGCCGTTGAAGTCGGCCACGGCGACGTCCCCGTAGTCGTAGGGCGCCGGCTCGAAGCGGGCGGCAGCCCACCGGCGCCAGTGTCCCTGTCCGTCGCCGAGCCAGATCGCCGGCTCGGGCCCCCCCTTGCGCGCCGGGCCGTGCACGATGTCGAGGTGACCATCCCCGTTCATGTCGGCGAGCACGAAGCCGTTGCGCCACTGCCCCGACCCGGGGAGGCCCTTGTCGAACGATTCGAACCGGAGGCGGCTGCTCTCCGGCGTGTCGAACTCGTTCAGTACGGCCGCTCGCGACACGCTTCCGGCCGCGGCCTCTTCCGCCGCCATCCTCGCCATCATCTGCTCGATCGACTCGGTCCGGTAGATGCGGAGGCGGAAAACGTTCTCGTCGTACGAATCGACCCGGAAGACGCCTTCCCGAATCCGGATGCTGCGTCCGTCGTCCTCCCAGAGGTAATGCCCCTCGTGGCGTGGCAGCTCGGTCAGGAAGTACTCGGCCCCCTCCTCGTCACGGAGCCAGACCCCATCAGGGGGCTGGACGCCTTCACGGCGAACCTGCTCGGTGAGCTCCCGCTCTTCCGGCGTGCTCGTGTCGAAGGTGAGATCTGTCTCCGGCTCCGCGCTCGGCGCCGTTGGGGAAGCAGCCGGCGCGGCCGCCAGCGTCGCAGCGGGAGCCGGGGTCTGCCGTGGCGGCTGGTTGGCGGCGCAGCCGACCGCCACGCTCAGGACGAGGACGAGGAGCAGCAGCCGCTGCCCCGGCACGAGCTTGCTGGTCATCCGGGACCTCCGATCGGGTCGGGGGCGGTGCCCCCGTCTGTGCGCGAGCCGCTGTTGCATGAAACCTGCCACCATCACCGCCCGGAGAGACCGGAGCACGTTCCGCTCAGATGGCCGGGAAGAGCTGCAGGCCGTGCGCGGCCGCCACCGCGGCCAGCCGCTGGCCTCCCGCCGCCTGCCCGGCGGCGGCGACCTCGGCGCGGCGTTCAGGCGGCGCCAGCACGGCGACGCAGCCGCCGCCCCCGGCGCCGCACGCCTTCCCGCCCCAGGCGCCGGCCGCCGTGGTGGCGGCGAGGATCGCCTCGATCTCGGGGGTCGAGATCCCGGGGGCGAGCGTCCGGCGGGCGCGCCACTCCTCCCCGACGAGGCGGCCGGCCTCGGCGAGCCGGCCGGCGCGCAGGGCGGCGGCGAGGGCGGCAGCGCTCTCGGCGATCCGCGCCAGCGCCGCGGTGACCGCCGGGTCGCCGTCGAGGCGGGCGCGCACGATCCGCCAGTTGTTGCCGGCCGAGAAGTGGCTCACGCCGGTGTAGAAGAGGTGCAGCGAGGCGCCCAGCCGCTCGAGATCGAGATCGAGGCGCTCGACGGCGAGGCCGCCGGGCTCGTGATGCAGCGCGAGTACGCCGCCGAGGAGCGCCGGCAGGTGATCCTGCATCCCCGTCGGCAGCCCCATCAGCCGCGCTTCGAGATCGCGCGCGAGGGCGGCGAGCCGCTCCGGTTCGATCGCTTCCAGACCGAGCAGCCGCCGGCCGGCGGCGAGCAGGGCCACGGTGAGCGCCGAGCTCGCGCCGAGGCCGGCGCCGCGCGGCGAGGCGCTCCGCCAGCGGACCGCGACCGGCGGCAGGCCGAGCGCGCCCACCACCACCCCGAGCAGCGCGGTCTCCGGGTCGGCGGCGAGCGCCGCTGCGTCTTCCACGACACCCTCTGCCCGCTCGGAGGCATAGGCGTACCCGTGCTCCCGGGGTGCCATCTCGACCGTGACCGCGACGTCAACGGCCAAATTGACGGTGCAGGCAGGGGCGTGCAGGAGCCCGAGCGGCCAGATGTCGAGGGTTCCTCCGGCGAGATCGACGCGACAATGCGCGGTGGCGCGCACGGCGGAGCCGGTCATGATCGCGTCAGCGGGCTGCGGCCGGGTCGGAAACCGTTCCCCTCTCGACCGGCAACGCCGTGGCGGCCGCGAGACGGCTCTCCGGCGCGGGGATCGCTGGCGGCGGGAACGGGGCATCCCCCGTGAGGCTCGCACGCATCGCGTCGCGCAGCTGCTGGTACTCCGCGAGCCGGGTCGTGGGGACGGGATCGGCGGGCACGCTTCCGAGGCGCTGGGGGTCGATCCAGCGGCCGTGCTGCTGGACCCGGTAGTCGAGATGGGGGCCGGTCGCGAGCCCCGTCGCGCCGACGTAGCCGATCACCTCTCCCTGCCGTACCCGGTCGCCGGCCTTCAGCCCGGCGGCATAGTGGGAGAGGTGGAGGTAGGCGGTGAGGTAGCCGTTCGGATGCCGGACCTTCACCGTCTGTCCGCCGCCACCATCCCAGCCCAGGAACGAGACCACGCCCGCGGCCGTCACCCGGACGGGCGTCCCCTTCGGAGCCGCGTAATCGACGCCGTAATGCGGCCGGTGGACCTTCAGCACCGGATGGAGACGCCGCCCGGAGAAGCGGGAGCTGATCCGCGTGTACTGGAGCGGAGCGCGCAGGAACATCTTCTGCAGCGGCCGCCCTTCGGCGTCGTAGTAGGCGCCCTGGGCAAACCGGTACGCCTCGATCGACCGCCCCCGGTTGCGGTAACGCACCGCGAGCACTTCTCCGAGCCCGGCGGGGTCGCCCTCGACGAACCGCTCCTCGAAGAGGATCTCGAAGGTGTCGCCCCGCTGCAGACCGCGGTTGAAGTCGAGATCCCACTGCAACACCTCGGCGACGGCGTAGGCGAGGTCGGCCGGAGCGCCGGCCCGGACTACCGCGGCCTCGAAGCCGCCGTCGAGCTCACCTCGCACCGCGCGCGTCGCCGTCGTCCGTTCGTAGTCGCGCCAGACGCCCTCCCAGCTCTCGGCGGCCCGCGCGAGCGCGAGCACGCCCTTGCCGTCGAGGGCGATCTCCAGCTTCTGCACCGCTTCTTCCGAGTCCCGGTGGGCTGCGAGCCGGACGCCCGGGCGCAGGCGGCGCAGGTCGAGCCAGCGCGCGGCGGTGTTGCAGGCGTCGTGGATCAGGTCGCGATCGAGCCCCATCGCGGCCAGCGCGCCGGAGAGCGTCTCGCCGGGGCGCAGCTCCCGTTCGTGACGCGCCAGCAGGGGCGCCGCCGCTTCCGGCGCGGCCGCCGCCGCGGGTTCGGCCATCAGGAGATCGGCGGCCGGGCCCGAAACCGCCGCGCCGTCGCGCAGCGCGAGGCCGGCGAGGAGGAGCACGATCCCGGGGAGGGTGACCCCCCACCGCCAGAACCGGTTGCCGCCTTCCGGGAACCACTCCATGCGTGCGTTCGCTCTCCGGGGTTTCGGCCCGCATCCCGCCGGACCGGATTGGCCTGCAAACCGGGGAAGTCTACACCACCGGCCGCGGCCGGCCGGCGCCGCTCCGCACGCGCGCGGTTGGCGCTACTTCAGGAGATCGGTGAGGAGCGCGTCGGGGTCGCCCGGCCAGCGGCCGCTGTAGAGGCTCTTGCCGTCACGCAGGACGAGCAGCGCCGGCAGGCTGGTCACACCATAGGCGCGGCCGAACTGGCCGTCGCTGTCGAGGTAGACCGGCGCCGGCATCTCGCGGCCGCGCAGGAACTCCTCCACCACGCTCCGCTCCTCGGAGTAGTTGACGGTGAGGATCCGCGCCCGCTCTCCCCAGCCCCGCACCAGCTCGCCGACCTGCGCCGGAATCTCACGGCCCCGAGGCGACCAGGAGGCCCAGACCACGACCACGACGGTGCCCGATTCGAGCTCGGCACGGCTGAGCTCGCCGCCGCCGAGCCCGATCAGACGGAACCCCTCCGCGGCCTTGCCCGGTTCCGCAGCGGACACCGCCATGAGGAGAACCAGCAGCACCAGCACGAGCCAGCGGGACAACGGGCGCTCAGCCATTCTCGTCCTCCAGCGGCTGGCGGGAGACGCTCGCCAGCAGGGTCACCACCCGGGTACGCAGATGCGCCGGCGCCGGGGCGCGGCGGCAGCGGGCGCGCAGGAGCGCGAGCAGCCGCTCGGCCGCTTCGAGCTCGCGCAGACAGTGCGGACAGGCTTCGACGTGCGCGCGGAAGGCGATCTCCACGGTGCCTCCGAGCTGCCCGTCGGCGAAGAGGAAGATGGCGCTGCGAACCCTCCTACAGTGCATCGGCGCGCTCGCTCTTCCGGTCCATGACGGTCGTGACTCCGGCTTCCGCTCTGCAAAACACGACGTTCTCGCCCGCTATTCCTCGAGCCGCGCCGGTGGCGGCTCGGCGTCGCGGCTGCGCATCTTCGCCGGCGCTTCGGCACCGCGCAGGTAGCCGTGCTCGCGGGCGTAGCGCAGCATCTCGGCCTCCAGCCGCTTGCGGCCGCGGTAGAGGCGGCTCATCACCGTGCCGACCGGGATCTCGAGGATCTCGGCGACCTCGCGGTAGCTGAACCCTTCGAGATCGGCGAGCAGGATGACCATCCGGTAGTCCGGAGGGAGCGCGTCGAGCGCCCGCTGGACATCCTCGTCGAGCACGTCGGCGAGGGCCTCCTCCTCCGGCGTCCGGATCTGCCGCGTCGCCTCGTCGCTCACCTGGCTCTCGAACGCCCCTTCGATCTCCGCGAAATCGCTCTCCGGCGGCTGTGCCTGCCGCTTCCGATAGGCATTGATGAAGGTGTTCTTCATGATCTTGAAGAGCCACGCCTTGAGGTTCGTCCCCGGCTCGAACTTCTCGTAATGCCGGTACGCCTTGAGGAACGTCTCCTGGACGAGATCCTCGGCGTCCTGCGCGTTGCGCGTCATCCGGAGCGCGGTGTTGTAGAGCGCGTCGAGAAACGGCAGCGCCGCCTCCTCGAACGCGGCTCGGGGAACGCCCGGCGGCGACGGTTCGGGCTTCGGCCCGGGCGGGGTTCCGGTTGGCTCCCTCACGCTGCCTCTCCGAATGCACGATCGGCGCCACCGGCCGGAACGGCCGGTGCGCGCTTCCGAGCCATGGCGGTGCGAATCAGGGGACGGGCAGCGCCGCGGCCTGGGTGAGGGCCACGAACGGCCCGGGCAGGATGCCGAGCACGAGGGTCATGACCGCGCAGACGGCGATCACCCCCACCAGCGAGCGGGCGGCGAGCGGAACCGGGGTCGCGTCGGTCGCCTCCCGCTGATACATCCAGACCACGAGGCGGAAGTAGTAGTAGAGGGAGAGCGCGCTCATCAGGACGCCGACCACGGCGAGCCAGCCCCACCCGGCCTGCACGGCCGCCCCGAAGAGGTAGAGCTTGCCGACGAAGCCGCCGGTCGGCGGGATGCCGGTCAGCGCGAGCAGGAAGACGAGCAGGCAGGCGGCGAGGAAGGGGGCGCGGCGGGCGAGCCCCGCGTAATCCTCGTACGTCTCCCCCGCGTACTCCCGGCGTTCGAGGACGATCACCACCGCGAAGACGCCGAAGGTCACGAAGAGGTAGCTCAGCAGATAGAAGAGGAGCGCCCAGGAGCCCACCCGGTTGATCGCCAGCAGGCCGAGCAGGATGTAGCCGGCGTGGGCGATCGAGCTGTAGGCGAGCATCCGCTTCACGTTGCGCTGGGTCAGCGCCGCCAGGTTCCCCCAGACCATCGTCACCGCGCTGACCACCGCGAGCAGGAGCTGCCACTCGCCGGCAAGCGCCGGCAGGCCCTGCACGAAGATCCGCGCGAGCAGCGCGAACGAGATCGCCTTCGAGCCGGCGGCGAGGAAGGCGGTCACCGGCGTCGGCGCGCCGGTGTAGACGTCCGGCGTCCAGACGTGGAACGGCACCGCCGCCACCTTGAAGAGCAGGCCGGAGAGCAGCAGGATCCAGCCGATGGCGAGCAGCCGCGACGCCGCCGCCCCCGGTGCCGCCGCGGCGGCGGCCATCTCGTCGAGCCGGAGGGTGCCGAGGCTGCCGTAGACGAGCGAGATCCCGTAGAGCAGGATGCCGCTCGAAACCGCGCCGAGCACGAAGTACTTGAGCGCCGCCTCCTGCGACCGCCGCTCCTCGCGGAAGTAGCCCGCGAGGACGTAGCTCGAAAGCGCCATGAGCTCGAGCGAGATCCAGAGCACCAGCAGGTTGTGGCCGCTCGCCATCAGCAGCATGCCGGTGCCGGCGAGCAGCAGGAGCGCGTAGTACTCGCCCGGCCGGTACCGCCCCTCGGCGACGAAACGGACCGAGACGACCACCGCGAACGCGGTGGCGAGGAGCACGAGCGCCTTCCAGAAGAGAGCGAAGCGGTCGAGCACGAAGCTCCCGGCGAGCACGACCTGCCCCCCGGTGAACCGCCCGGCGACGAGCGCGAGGCAGAGCGCCGCCACCCCCACCGCCCCGAGCGCGAGCGAGGCCGCGAGCCGGTGGCTCGGCCCCCGGCCGAGCACGCCGACGACCAGCAACAGGCAGCCGAGCAGCCCGAGGGCGATCTCGGGGGCGAGCGGCGCCAGCTCGGCCAGGCCGGGGAAAGGTCCGTTCACTGCAGCGCCTCGCCCTCGGCCCCGGCATCCGGCGAGGCCACGTCAGCGGGAACGTCCACCGCGAAGGCAGGATCGACCCGCGCCGCCACGTACGCCACCGGCTTCTCCAGCACCGCGAAGAACGGCCGCGGGTAGAGGCCGATCCAGAAGCAGAGGAGGACGAGCGGCAGCAGGTAGGCGAGCTCCCGCCGCCCGAGATCGGCGAGCTCCCGGTTCTCGGCGTGGGTGATCGGCCCGAAGAAGACGCGCTGGTACATCCAGAGCATGTACGCCGCGCCGAGGACGATCCCGAGCCCGGCCAGCACCGCCCACCACCAGACCCGGTTGAAAGCGCCGACGAGGATCGTGAACTCGCCGATGAAGCCGTTGAGCGCCGGCAGCCCGATCGAGGAGAGGGTGATGATCAGGAAGATCGTCGCGAACACCGGCATCACCTTCGAGATCCCGCCGTAGTCGGCGATCATCCGGGTGTGCCGCCGCTCGTAGACGATCCCCACGAGAAGGAAGAGGGCGCCGGTCGACAGCCCGTGGTTGATCATCTGCAGCACCCCGCCCTTGAGCCCCGCCGGGTTCAGGGCGAAGACGCCGAGCATCACGAAGCCGAGGTGGCTCACCGAGGAGTAGGCCACGAGCTTCTTCATGTCCTTCTGCGCCATCGCCACCAGCCCGCCGTAGAGGATGCCGATGATCGCGAGCCCCGCCATCCACGGCAGGAGCCGGACCGTCGCCTCCGGCAGGATCGGCAGCGAGAAGCGGACGAAGCCGTAGGTGCCCATCTTCAGCAGCACGCCGGCGAGGATCACCGAACCGGCGGTCGGCGCCTCGACGTGGGCGTCGGGCAGCCAGGTGTGGAACGGGAACATCGGCACCTTGATCGCGAAGCCGACGAAGAAGGCGAGGAAGATCCAGAACTGGAGATCGGGCGGGATCCGGCTCGCGATCTCGTGGAACTGGAGGACCGAGAACGACGCCGGGTTGCCGAGCCCCTGCCAGCCGAGCAGCCCCTCGCCGTTGAAGAAGTAGAGGGCGAGGATGCCGAGCAGCATCAGCACCGAGCCGGCCAGCGTGTAGAGGAAGAACTTGATCGCGGCGTAGAGCTTCCGCGGCCCGCCCCAGATGCCGATGAGGAAGTACATCGGCACCAGCATGACCTCCCAGAAGACGTAGAAGAGGAAGAAGTCCATCGCCATGAAGACGCCGAGCATGCCGGTCTGGAGCAGGAGCATGAAGGCGTAGTACTCCTTCTCCCGCTCCCGGATGGCGCTCCACGAGGAGAGGAAGGCGAGGACGCCGAGCAGCGTCGTCAGCAGCACGAGCAGGAGCGCGATGCCGTCGACCCCGAACTGGTAGCGGACCCCGATCGCCTCGATCCAGGGCACGTCCTCCACGAACTGAAAGAGCGGCCCCTCGCGGTCGAAGGCGAACCAGAGCGGCACCGACAGGAAGAAGTCGAAGAGCGCCACGCCGGTGGCGAAGCGGCGCAGGAGCGCCGGCCGGCCGCCGTCGAGCAGGAGGAGGATCGCCGCGCCCACGAGAGGCACGTAGGCGATCAGGCTGAGAATCGGGAGACCGTGGACCCACTCGAACATCGCTTCCCCCCGCCGGTCAGTGCAGAACGATGTAGAGACCGACCAGCGCCACCACGCCGGCGGCGAGCACCAGAGCGTACTGCTGCACGAGACCGGTCTGCGCGCGCCGCAGCGCCCGCGAGCCGGTCTGGGACAGCCAGCCGACGAGGTTCACGAGCCCGTCGACCACGTATTTGTCGAAAAAGCCGGAAAGCAGCGCGATCCCGACCGTGAGATGGCGCGTGCCGTTGACCAGCAGCCCGTCGATGATCCGCGCGTCGAAGCGGTGCAGCAGGGCGGCGAGGCCCCAGGTGCCGCGCACCACGGTGGCGTCGTAGAGCTCGTCGACCCAGTACTTGTTGGCGAGGGTCCGCTGCACGCCGGGC